>Ga0302274_10004188_pt1 | contig 12606 bp, 10 predicted proteins | sample III_Bog_N2_1_FD_198755 | JGI IMG/M metagenome (GOLD analysis project Ga0302274, IMG submission 198755) | Peat permafrost microbial communities from Stordalen Mire near Abisko, Sweden - III_Bog_N2_1 | ecosystem: Environmental > Terrestrial > Soil > Wetlands > Peat | place: Sweden: Abisko...
ATTTTTCCTTTTTGGCTGAGAGCGGCAGTTCCAATTCGGCGGTGGGCAGGGGCTTGTTCTTGGGCCGGTCATTGAACGATTTGACGTTGCGCACGCCGACGCGGGCGAAAATCTTGTAGCGTTTTTCCATCTCGTTGACGACCCAGCGGAGGGCGAGAATGACTTTCTTGGGGTCGGTGACGACGGGCACGACGAGGTGGGGCAGGGCGTTGTAGAGCTGCAACTCGACCACCTTGGGGTCAATCATCACGAAACGCAGTTGGTCGGGCGAGAACCGGTAGAGCAGGGAGGCGATGATGGAATTGATGCAGACGGATTTGCCGGACCCGGTGCTGCCGGCGATGAGCATGTGCGGCATTTCCGCGAGGTCGGCGATGATGGGATGCCCGTAAACGTCCTTGCCGAGGGCGATGGGGATTTTGGCCTTGGTGTTGCGCCATTCATCGGATTCAAAGAGGTCCCGCATGATGACCTTGGTTTTGATGGCGTTGGGCACTTCCACGCCGACGGAGGATTTGCCCGGGACGGGGGCGAGGATGTGAATGCGCTCGGCCTTGAGGGCGGCGGCGATGTTGTTGGTCAGGGCGGTGATTTTTTCGAGCTTCACGCCGGGGGCCGGATGCAGTTCGTAACGCGTGATCGTGGGGCCCTTGGTGATGTCGCCCAGGGAGACTTCAATGTCGAATTGCGCGAGGGTTTGTTGCATCAGGCGCGCATTGGCCATCAATTCCTCCTTGGATTCGGTCGGCTTGACGGTCATGTCCGGCTGTTGGAGGAAATCCATGGAGGGCAGCTGGTAGTTGCCGATCATGGGCACGGAGGCGACCGTCATGGGCTTGGGCTTGCGGGGAGCGGGCTTGGGACGCGGGGCTGGGGGCGGCGGCGCGGAGCCATCGGCAATGATGATGTCGGGCTCCGGCCCGGGCTCGCCGGCTTTGGCTTCATCGGTTTTGGCTGCCAGCGGCGGCTTGCTCTCGGCAGGTTCAGCGGCCTTGGGCTCGTCGGTTTTTGGGTCCGGTTTGTCGTTCGATTTGCGCCCTAAAATTTCCTCGCTGGTGGCGGCGCGGACCTCCTGGGCCGGGATGACTTGGCCGACCTGGATGGGGGTGGTTTCCTCCCTGGCATCGGGAGTTTTGCGGGGGCGCGGGCCGCCTTTGACCGGTTGCGGCACACTCAAATCGCGCACGGTGGGCTCGGGCACTGGTTTCAGGTCGGCTCCCAGGCCGCTGGGGGTCTTGTCGGCCTTGTCCGTCTTGTCGGTTTTCTCTTCCTTATCGTCCTTGGTGCGACCCACTTCCTCTTCGAGCTTGCGCTTTTGTTGTTCCAACTCCCGGGCGCGTTTTTCCAAGGTCAATTCTTCGGCTGACTTGCCGGCATCCTCCGGGTTGGTGCCGCGCCTGCCCAGCAGGGCGCGAATCCAGCCGCCCAGGTGGAAATTCGTCAGAAACAACAGGCTGATCAGGCCCAATGCGGCATAAAAGATGGTGGCACCCCGGCCAAACAAGACAAACCCATATTCCCAGTTCTTGGTCTGGCCGTAGGTCAGATACCCCACCATGCCGCCAACGCTCAAAATACCCTTGTCCAGATGAAACTGGCCAGAGCGTCCGCCCTCGTCCCACTGGTACAGGACGCCGGAGATGGCCAGCATGAGGACGCCCGACCAAAACAGAGACCACCACAGGCGCTGGCGCAGATAATGGAAGAGGGAGGTGAGATAGCTGATGGCAAAAACCAGGGTGAGCCAGGGCAGGGCATAAGCCGCCCCGCCAAACAGCCAAAAGGTGTCGTAGGCCACCCAGGCACCGATGGGCCCGATCCAGTTGTGGGTCGGCTTGTTGACGTGGGTGGTGAGAAATGAGATGTCATTGCTGTCAAACGACAGTTGCGCACAGAAGAGCGCGGGCGCGACAAACAGAAGGAGCACGCCGATGACGTCGTTAATACCAGAATGGGAACCGGGTGTGTCACCCGACTTTCTTGCCATGCCAGCAACGTAACAATTCGCGGCACGGGTTCAAAGTTGAAAAACGACGTATCAAGATCTGCTTTCGCACCATTTTTTCACAATTTGTCCATTGCGGACGATTGCGATTCCGCCGCGGCCGGCAAAGCGATGCCAACCTCCTCCATCCCATTCCCAGAGTTCGTCTCCCGGTTGCATTTGAGCAGCTATTTCCGAGGTGCGTTCCTTGATCTGAGGTTCCAATTGCCGCCTCATTTTGGCTGCCACATTTTGATCCAAAAATTGAGCCAAATGTTGGTTCACCCAAGCTTCATAGGAGATTGGTTTGCGGAGAATTCGGCACAAATCAGAGTTTTCCGATACCCATCGTTGACGTTCTGATCGGCATTGACTGCAAGCCCAATTCTTGTCGGTAGCAAAAGGGAAAAGTGATTCTAGTGCTTGATCGTATTCGAGCGTATCTCTTATTTCGGACAGCTCTTCTCTATTTGAGATGGCATCCGTTAGCTCGTCGTCATGAACATCGCAAATGCGAAATGCGGCCATGATCGCCTCACAATTTATAGCGCCATCAGTCTTGGAAACAAATTCCCGCCATAATTGTTCCTGCCAAAAGAAAAGGCGTCCTTTCCTTTGGCATTCTTGGTTAATGGTGCGAACAAACTTGCAATAACGGTCTTGCCCGGCGAAACACCTGAATGATTTTCTTATGTCTGCAACGTTCATAAAGCAATCCAGCTGTGTTGATTGAAGGTTTTCAATATTCGCAACTGATCCGATTGAATCACATTCTTCCACACTAATCCATCAATCCATCAATCCGGGTGCCGTGGCTCACCCGCCAAATGCGGAATATTTCTTGATGCCCCGCCGCCACATCCAGCGCGCGAACAGGTAGGCCGCCAGCACCCACATCAACTGGCAGCCCAGGCCCCGCCACAGGTCGGCCCCGGCGGACTTCCCCAGATAAATGCTGATCGGAAAATAGAGCTGATAGGGAAAGGGGGTGAAGGCCAGCACCGTCTTGAGCGCGGGCGGCAGAATGTCCAGGGGAAACAAATGGCCGCTGGCCAGATATTCAAACGCAAACAGGATGAAGATGAAGGTGGAGATTTCGAGCAGCCAGAAGGCCAGCATGGCCATGGCGTAGGAGATGAAGAATTGCAGCAGCGCCGTCAGCAACAGGGAAACCGGCAGCACCAGCAACGCCGTCAGGCTGGCGGGGGGCAGGGCGTATTGGCGGAAGCAGAACAGGAAGGCGGCCAGCGGCAGGGCGGCAACGGCAATAAAGGCGATGCGCCCGGAAAAAAACAGGCAGAGGCGATACCACAAGTAATCCACCGGCTTGAGCAAAAACTGGCTGATGTTGCCTTCGCGAATGTCGGCGGCGATCTGCCAGTCGTCCTCGTTGACCGCCGTCAGCACATCCACGACGGCGACCAGCAGATAATAAAAGAGCATTTGGGCCTGGGAAAAACTGCCGCTGCCGCCGGTGTGATTTTGGTAGATGGTCCTCCACAGCGAGAGCATGGCAAACAGCGGGATGAAGCTGAACAGCGTCCGGGTGAGGTAATTCACGCGGTACGCCAGGTTGTTCTGCAATCCGATGCCGATGACGTAAAGGTACTTTTTCATGCGCCTGCCGCCCTAATGTAAATCACCCGCCGCAAATGACGATGGAAAAGGCGTTGAGGCGTTGAGGTGGATGGAGGATGGAGTCGCGCGGCGGCTCCGTTTGCGGGAGCAAGCACTTTGGGGCGCGGCTTTGCCCACTGCTTCGCGCCTGATTTCCCGCCTTCGACGGGGGCTTGAAACATGGTCATGCTCTGGATTTGCGGGGGAATGGCCGCAGCGCGACCCTTGCCACCATCCGGGTGGACGGAGTCGCGGAGCGCGGCATTGTCCAAGGCTCACGCAAGATTTTCGGCTGCGGGCGGTACTTATTTAGCCAGGAATTTCCGGACCATGGTTTCCAAAACGCCAATCCACGCCGGATGCTCATTCAAACATGGGATGAGCTGAAAGCTGGTGCCGCCCGCCGCCAAAAAGGTTTCCCGGCCGCGAATCCCCAGTTCCTCAATGGTCTCCAGACAATCCGCCACAAACGCCGGGGACATCACCACGACGCGTTTATACCCTTCCCGGGGCAGCCGTTCCAACTCAAAATCCGTGTAGGGTTTGAGCCAGGGATCCTTGCCCAGACGCGACTGAAACGACACGGACCAGGTGCCGGCGGGCAGGTGGGCGGCCTCGGCAAACGCCTCCGCCGTGCGGAAACATTGATGCCGGTAGCAATAACCGTGGGCCTCGTTCGGCACCCGGCAACAGTCCGGCCGGGTCAGGCAATGCGCGTGGGTGGGATCGGATTTCCGGAGATGCCGTTCGGGCAGGCCATGGAAACTGAACAAAAAATGGTCGTAGGGTGCCTGCAAAAAGCCCCGGGCCATGGCCACCATGGCCGCGATGAAATCCGGGGCGTCGCCATAGGGTGGTTGCACGACGACCTTCATCCCGGGGGCCAGTTTCCGGACCACTTCCCGCACGCGCACCACGGCGGTCTCGTAGCTGGACATGGCGTAATGGGGAAACAACGGAATCAGCAGCAGCTCGCTCACCCCGCGCGCCGCCAGGCTCGTCACGGCGGCGGCGATGGACGGATTCTGGTAGCGCATGGCCAGTTCCACCGGCACGTCCAGGCGCGCCTGCAATTTGGCCTGCACGTTGCGGCTGGTGGCGACCAGCGGCGAACCGGCGGGCGTCCAGATGCTTTGGTAGGCATGCGCGGCTTCCCGGGGTCGGCGGATCAGAATCATGCCCACGATGAGCCGCCGGAGCAGCCAGGGCGTGTCAATCACGCGGGCGTCCATCAGGAACTCGTTTAAATACCGGCGCACATCCGGGACCGCCGGGGAATCCGGCGAGCCAAGATTAACCAGCAGGATGGCCTTGCTCATGTGACGGAATATTTAACCACGAACCCGGCCCGATGCAATGATGGATCGCATTAGAAAAAGTGCAAGGGCCACCCGGATTTGGCGTTGGGGGCGCAACGCATCGCGCACCAAAACGCCTTGTCACCCCGAGGTCACGAACTTCAAGCCATTCGGATGAACTATTTTATGGGATAATGGCAGATTTTTTGCGCAGCCTTTTATACAGCAATTCCAACGGAACATTCCCATCATTATCGCAAATGGCTTGTTTGATGGAGATGTCATGGACCGCACTCCTGCCTATGTTGACCAAGTCACTCCATCAGCAGAAGCGGACCACCAGATGGCACCATCCGATTCGCCCTTCCAGGCCAGATAGATGGGGCCGCCATGCTTGGAGTCACCGGCCATTGCCGGTTCAGCCTTGGTGGCAACCAGTGGGATTTGATTTTGCGGCCCCCAGTTTGCGCCATCAGCAGAGCCTGACCACCAAATTGCGTTATCGGATTCACCTTTCCAAGCGAGAAAAAAGCCCAGATCGGATGCGCCAACCGCCGGTCCGACGGTCGTTCTGGCACCATCTTTAACTCTCGCTTGCGGCAACCAGGCCAGGTCAGAAGACAGTGACGACGCCCAGATTGTTTTATCAGCCACGCCCTTCCAAGCGAGGGTGCCGCCGCCGCCATCCCCGATGAATACGGTTGGCCGGGAACTCGTTTGCGCCGTTTGAATCTGCCCGGAGGTCCATTCCCCGAATTCAGAATCTGGAGATGAGGTGGCCCACCTTACAGTGTTATCGGCCCCGCCTTTCCAGGTGATGATCGTATATCCGGTGGAGATGATGGTCGAAAGTGACGGCTCGCCGCCGTTCGCGGTAACGGACACTGGTGCGGTCCACACACCACCAGTCTCCACGTTATACCGGGAGCACCAGATTGTTTGATCGGACTCATCCTGCCATGCCAGGATCAGAAACGGGTCGCCCTGTTGATCATAGTAAGTACCAAGCGCCGGCCCGGCACTCGTCAGCACGGGCGCGACGCCGGCACTCGTGGAGGCTTGGACTTGGGACGGCGGTTGCAACCAGTTTCCATTGTCATACGCAGACCACCATACGGTGTTATCGGATGCGTTTTTCCAAGCCAGGAATATTTGGGGGTTCTGGCCACCGAACACCGAGATGGCCGGCCCGTCACTGGTGGTGGCACCCGGCACTTTTTTTTGCACGCTCATTGTATTTCCCTTTCTTTGATGATGTAAGGCAGAGTTGGATTTGGGAGCCCCTGCGCAGGCTCAAGCGGACGGTGCCAACGCAATTGATGGATTCCCATTGCCCAAAACCGCGCGAATGAAACCTTGCTTTTAGCAGACACCAACCCGTTCGTTTAATCAAGCCAAAATCATCATCGGGTGGCCGGATGAAGCCGGGCGAACCACGAAATACACGAAACACACGAAAATAAAGCCAAGACGACAGCAGGCCGGCATCCATGTCCGATGCAACCGCGTTGGGGTTGAAAATGATGTTGGAGGATTACCCAGGTAGTCCGCGATGCGGCCAACCCTGGGCTGAAGGATGCAATCCCGTTGGGATTGAACACCGTGCCATCGGCCGGAAATAAGGGCAACCCGGGCGAACCACGAAACACACGAAGCACACGAAAATAAAGCCAAAACAACAGCAGGCCGGCGTGCATGCCCGATGCAACGCCGTTGGGGTTGAAAATGATGTTGGAGGATTACCCAGGGTAGTCCGCGATGCGGCCAACTCTGGGCTGAAGGATGCAATCCCGTTGTGGTCTTGGCGGAGTTTGGACGCCCATGACAACCAACGATCACTCTTTTTGCGTTTCGCACCAGCGACGCCACATTTCGCGGTAGGCGGCTTCCAGGTGGCCGATGAATTGGGACGCGTCGCACAGCGGGCTGTGCAGCATTTGCTCCCGCAATTGCTGCCGCACGCCGGCCAGGGCGGGCAGGTTGCCAGCTAATTGCCGGCATTTGGCCACATATTCGTCCGGGGTGGCGGCGGCCCATTCGGGATGCCCCAGATGGGTCACGAGGCTGATGCCCACGCGCGCGACGTGCGTCCGGCCTTCCAGGGTGATCACCGGCACGCCCATCCACAGCGCGTCGCACGTGGTCGTGGTGCCGTTGTAGGGAAAGGGGTCCAGGCCGATGTCCACGCGGTTATACCGCCCCAGATGCTGCTCCTTGGAACGCCGGGTGCCGTCCAATTCAATGCGGTCCGCGCTGACGCCCGCCTGCGTGAATTGTTCCAGCAAGCGGCGCGCGGTCTGGGGATTGTCCAGCCCCTGCGATTTCAGCAACAGGCGGGCGGTGGGTAATTCAGCCAGGAGCCGCGCCCAGAGGGCAATGGTCGGCTCGCTGAGTTTGCGGAAATTGTTCAAGCAACCGAACGTGACCTGCCCGTTGGCCAGCGCCGGCAATGGTCCCACCGCCGGACTCTCGATGGCGGGGCGGTAGCAGGAAAAGGTTTGCGGCAGACGGATCAATTTTTCGCGATGCCACGCCTCGGTTTGGCCGGGCGGGTCGGAGATATAATCCGTCAGGCGGTAGTCCATGGCTTCCAGCCCGGTGGTGTTGGGATAGCCGATCCACGTGACTTGCACCGGGGCGGGTTTGCGGGCGAACGCCAGCAAGGAGTTGTCTGTGGTGTGCCCGGCCAGATCCACCAGAATGTCAATGGCATCCAGACGGATCAACTCGGCCACGGCTTCCGGCGTGCATTCGTGGATCTCGCGCCATTGGTCGGCCTGGCCGCGCAGCCGCTGGGTCACGTCGTCCGCCACCGCGACGTTGGCGTAACAAAACACCTCGAATTGATCGCGGTGATGCGCGAGCAAGACCGGCTCAATGAACGAGGCAACCGGATGATCGCGAAAGTCCGGGGAAACATAGGCGATGCGCAGGCGGCGGTCGGGCAGGGGCGGATTGTGGTGAACGCGCCAGGTGGGGCGCAGCAGCCGCTCAAACCGTTCAGACCACAAGCGGTGCTCGGCGAAATGCCGGGCCGGCTGGGTGGTGGGCAGATAATTCTGCACGAAGATCAAGTTGGTGTGTGTGTCGGGCTCCGGCTGGATATCCAGCGCCGCCCGATAATGGTTGACCGCCTCGGCCAGCAAGCCTTCCTCCACGCAGATGCGGGCCAGATCGTGATATGCCTCGGCAAAGCGGGGGCGCAGGCGGAGCGCTTCCATGATGGACTGGCGGGCGGCTTCGGGGCGGTGCTGGGCCATGAAGGCCTGCCCGAGAATCTCGTGCGCCTCGGGCAGCGCGGGATTGATTTGGATGGCGTGTTGGAAAGAGTCCACGGCCTCATCCAACAGCCGCTCTTGCAGGCAGGTCATGCCCCGGGTCAGCCAGAAGACGCCATCCTTGGGGGAGAGCGTGGTGGCCTGACGCAGGCTGGCCAGCGCCGCCGGCAGCCGGTGCAGGTTGCGGAGGGTGACGCCCAGTTGATGGTGGGCTTCGGCCATATCGGGCTTCCGGGTGATGGCCCCCTGAAACGCGGCCGCGGCCTCCTCGGTCCGGCCCAGCGTGTTCAAGGCAAAGCCTTGCTGCAACAGGGGTGGGGCAAATTTGGGGTTGGCTTTGGCGGCGCGCTCAAATAGTTCGACGGCCCCGGCATTGTTGCCGCTCGTTTGCTCGATCAGGCCGAGCAGGTAGAGGGCATCGGGATGTTGGGGCCAGCGTTGAAGCATTTGCCGGTAGATGGCCGCGGCGTCTGCCAGCTGGCCGGAGCGTTGGGCGGTAAGTCCCTTTTGCAGAAGTGCTGCCGGATTCATGCGCGCAAGCTATCCGGTCCGCGCGGTAGAAGAAAGAAACAATTTCAGCAACGTGGGGCAGCGGGTGCAGGCCGGTCCAAAGTTCGAATGGGCGACCCATCTGGCGGAGCGCGGTGTCGGAGACCAGCCGCAGCAAGATGGCCAGCTGAAAGACCGGTCGAGCGGCTTGAGCCGATTGAATGGTAAACGGGTGTAAGACCGCTAAATCACCTTATTGGTAGCGGCAATTGGATGGTGAGGGAAGGAATCCATCGCCCATTCCATCATACCTACAAATGGATGTCGTAACCCAGTTGTGCCGCCCTTACAGGGCGAATGAGATTGAGGGGCGATTTTCCCAGGGCGTCGCTCGCCGACTCGCTTTGCCCTGGGCTGTCCTATTGCGCCCTTTCAGGGCTGGAAAAGGGGCTCAACCACGCCGCTTTTCCAAAAATTCCTGGTCGCCCCACCCAAGTTACTTTGCGGTCAGTCACACCCGGCATTGACGGCGCGCAATTTTTTCTGTCACCTTGGAGCATGTCTTGGTCCCCCATAAGCACGTCGTCAGCGGCAACCCGCAGCAAGGTCTTCATCGGCGGCGGATCGGGAAGGCGGCGCCGGGGAGATTTTGCACCCGCCGGTTGCCGGCGCGGCGCGCATGGAGTGACGCGCCCTACCGCCTTGGGCTTGATCATTTGAACCGGAATACTTTTCATGACCATCCATACCCTCCTGACCCCCACCGAACTGCCCGCGCTCGCCCAGCGCGATCTGAGCGAGACCACCTGTGTGGTCTTTGACATTCTGCGGGCGACCAGCACCCTGGTCACCGCTTTGCACCACGGCGCGCAAGCCATCATTCCCGTCAGCGAAATCGCTGAAGCCGTGGCCCTGCAGCGGCAGCAGCCGGACCTGTTGCTCGCCGGCGAACGGGACGGCCTGCGCATTCGCGCCGAACAATCCGGCGGGATTGACTTTGATTTTGGCAATTCGCCCCGCGAGTTCCGCCCGGAGAAAGTCCGCGGTCGCACGCTCGTGAGCACCACCACCAACGGCACGCGCGCCCTGCGCGCCTGCGCCCCGGCCCGGGTCGTGCTGGCCGCCTCGTTCCTGAACCTGGCCGCCACGGCCCGGTTTTTGAATGAGGCCGCGCCCGAAGAACTGCTGCTGGTTTGCGCCGGCACCGGTGAAGGCGTGGCGCTGGAGGATGTGTTTGCCGCCGGCGCGCTGGCCGGGCTGGTGTCCGGCCAGCACACGGACAGCACGGAAGTGGCGGCGCGCGCGTACGCCCCGGCCAAGGCGGATCTGCCCGCCGCCCTGATCTGCGCCCAAAATGCCCGCCGGCTGCTGGCCATTCCGGAGCTCCGCGCGGACGTGGCGTATTGCGCCCAGCGCGACCTGTACAAATTGGTGGCCGTCATGCACCCGGATGGCCGGATTCGCCGGGCCTGATTCCGGGCACAAAAAAGGCCGTCCTTGCGGACGGCCTCAGACGATTCGCCAGGTCAGGCCTTGGCGGCCAGCTTGGCCTTCAAATTGGCGTTTTTGCGCTTCAGATAGGCCTTGCGGCGTTTTGCATGTTGCTCTTTATTATATTGTTTTCCCATAACTGTCTTTACTTTTCTCGCTAATTGCGATTTGGTGTGCGGTACTATGAGTTTTTATACGCGACGTTTCAATCTTTATTTCTTGCCCGCCATACTTTGTCTGGCGTTGGGCTGCCACACCCAGTCCAAGGACAAGGATAAAGCGATTGGTATTTTGCGCGTGCATATCGAAAGCGAGACCCAGGCGGCCGGCGGCAAGACCGTCCAGGTGCTGCGCGCCGAGCCCGTGTCCATCAACATCGTCAACCAGGCGATTTTGTCGGAGGCTGATCTGGTTTCCGCCCGGCTGCTCGAAGCGCCCGGCGGTTGCGCCCTGCAACTCCAGTTCAACAGCGCCGGGGCGTGGACGCTGGAACAATTCTCCTCCATCAATCCCGGCAAACACCTGGTTATTTTCGGCCAGTGGGGGGAAAAGACGGAGGAGGGACGCTGGCTGTCGGCACCGCTGATCAACCGCCGCATGGGCAACGGCTCGCTGGTGTTCACCCCGGATGCCTCCCACGAGGAAGTTGAAAAACTGGTCAAAGGCTTGAACGCCTACATCAAAAAGAATAACAAAACGAAATGAGAGCTTTGTTGTTGGCCGGGGCGCTGGGCTTTTTCGCCGCCGCCATTCACGCCCAGTCGCCCTTCCAGTTCCCCACCGCCAACCATGCGCTGTTTGAAGCCGGCCAGGAGCTGAGATTTTTTGCCCCGACCTCCCCGGATAAACCGTGGACGACGGGCAGCTTTGGCTGCGTGCGGAGCGAGGGCTGGAAAATCCACGAGGGGCTGGACATCCTCCATCTCCACACGGACCGGCGCGGGGAACCCACCGATCCCGTCACGGCCACGGCGGACGGCACGGTGGTGTACGTGAGCACGAAGCCGGCGTTGTCCAACTACGGAAAATATATTGTCATCCGCCATCTGGTGGACGGCCTGGAGATTTACTCGCTCTACGCGCACCTCAGTGAGATCCAGCCCGGCATCGCCGCGGGCAAGGCGGTCAAGGCCGGGGAACCCATCGCCATCATGGGCCGCACCTCCAACACCAGCGAAACCATCAGCCAGGAGCGGGCGCACTGCCATTTTGAATTGAACGTGTTTGTGAGCGAGAACTTTTCCACCTGGTTCCGCAAAAACAACCCCGGCGAACGCAACGACCACGGCATCTGGAACGGCCAGAATCTCAACGGCCTCGACCCGCGCGAAATCCTGCTGGGCGAGCGCGATCCCCATTTCAGCCTGCTGAACTACGTGCGGAGCCAGACCGAGTTGTGCCGCGTGCTGGTGCGGGCCACCAGCTTTCCCTATTTGCGGCGCTACGCGCCCCTGGTGGTCAAGAATCCGCGCGCCGAGCAGGAAGGCGTGGCCGGCTACGAGGTGGCGCTGAACTACAACGGCGTCGCGTTTGCGTTGCTGCCCCGCGCGGCCTCGGAAATCAAGGGCGCCGCCCGCATCCAGCTGCTCTCCGTCAACGACAAGGAATACCACGCCCACCCCTGCCGCCGGTTGGTGGTGGAACATGGCGGCCACTGGCGGTTGACCGACCGCGGCGAGCGCGAAGTGGAACTCCTGATCAACTAGGCGGCAATTTGGGAGTTGCGAACGGACGGGAATGGCATAAGTTCTTAAACGTCGCACACGATTCGCTCTGATCATGAAACGTGATGGCCAGGCCCGCGGGGTCCATGCGTTTACGCTGCTTGAATTGCTGGTGGTTATTGCCATTATCGCAATTCTATGCGCCCTGTTGCTGCCGGCCTTGAGCAAAGCCAAGGACCGGGCCAAAAACCTCAATTGCCTGGGCAACCTCAAACAGTTGGGGCTGTGCGTCCACCTTTACAGCACTGACAACAATGACTGCCTGGTGCCCAACAATTCCGTGGCCACGCTCAGCTCGATGGACACCCCCGTGCTGGACAGCAAGGGCATCTCCTGGTGCCTGGACGGATTAAACAGCCAGAGCGCGGTGACCCAGATTGACCCCAGCAACATCGTCAACGGCCTGCTGTTTCCTTACAACACTTCGTTCGGCATTTACCATTGCCCGGCGGATCAATCCCGGCTGCAAACCGCAGATGGTCAACTGCTGTCCCAGTTGCGCTGGCGCAGCTATAATCTCAGCCAGTCCATCAATGGCTATCCGGAATATATTCCGCCCGGTGCGCCGCAATGGTTTTTGGATTTTTGGACCGCCCTGGTGCGCATCTTCGATTTTTCTGAAGTGGTAGCGGAGGTTAATCATATTTCCATTGGCGGGGTATTCGGTGGTTTAAGTTTGGGGCCTTGGCTGGGGATTAATTGAGCGCGAGGTTGGGTTTGGCGTG
>Ga0302274_10004189_pt1 | contig 12606 bp, 5 predicted proteins | sample III_Bog_N2_1_FD_198755 | JGI IMG/M metagenome (GOLD analysis project Ga0302274, IMG submission 198755) | Peat permafrost microbial communities from Stordalen Mire near Abisko, Sweden - III_Bog_N2_1 | ecosystem: Environmental > Terrestrial > Soil > Wetlands > Peat | place: Sweden: Abisko...
TGACGAGGTGATGCGGAAATAAAGATCAGCTTCATATCCCAGGAACTCCGCACGCAATTTGTCATTCGACAAGACAGCATGGTGTGCATCCATCCACGCCTTAGCCGCCTTATAGCCTGGATCATCCTTGGGCATTGCAAGGTATGTATCGAGATTACTGCGCTGGAATGGAAGTTCGTTATCGATGAAGTAGCCGTAAAGGTTTGCATCATCTTTATATTTTTCGACGTTCTTCGCCATCACATCGACTACATCGGCAAATTCAGGGTCGAAGACCGGAATTGCACCGCGCATCCATCCCCCGGGATAGCCGGTGTTTTTGTACTTGCGGTTCTTGGCAGCATATTCATACGTGAAGTTAAGAATCACGGTGTAGGAAAGCGGGCGCACGGACTGATACGGCGAGTTATGGAGATCTGCAATATTGCCCCACGCGCCTAACGAGTTAAATCCACTCCGAACCAGCAGAGCATGGGTAAACTTCATCCAGCCCGCTTCATCCCCAAAGGTCTCTTTAAGCACCTTTTGCTCGTTCGGCGATGGCCCCGGCGTCACGCCTGCAACAGCGATATTGGTATATGCATGGCCTTCTGGATCGATATTCCACCAGCGGCCACCTATTTTGGCGACGTGATAGAAGCCGGTTGCTTTCTCAGTAATGTCCAGGCGGCCACCATATTTATCCTGCTTGATCGCAACAGGTTTGTAGCCCTTCAACTGTTCAATCACCCGCGTAGCATATGGTTCCCACTGGTACTCGCCACGTCGTGCCTGTTCATTCTGCCATGGTGTCACCTCAACATACAGGTCCCATTCCTTGCTCCCGTTATAGAAGCTGGGCAGCGCATCTGTAGAAATTGTCGTCGTGCTCTTCTCAGAAGCAGGCTGTGCATGTTGAGCCGCGCAACTCAAAGAAACGGCTAACGCTCCCAGCAAAATAACGCCTGCGAGACGGTTGAGCATACGCGCCTTACCAGCCACCGGCAGATCATTCTTCCGGTGCCCGACTGTATGTGTTGCATCAGCATTAGACTCAAACGAAATACTTGCCGCGCTGTATGCGGGAAGCTTCACTTCGAGTGTTCGCTGCGTACTCTGGATAGTCTCGGTCGAAGACGGCTTCCAGCATCCATCGCTCGTCACTGAAGAACCTCCGAGTTCAACGCCTGAAGCCGCATCAATAAATGGGGCGCGCAGGCGCATAACCGAGGCATTTCTAGTCCGCTTTGGATCGCCTGCAGGCATCTGAATGGAAAGGGTTGTTGGCTTGCTGTCTTTATTGAAGGCGAGCACGACGATCTCTGATTGTTTCTGCATTGCATAGGCTGTCAGGTTTATTCCGCCTGTATCGAGATCGGACTGCATCATCGTTGACCCCGCGAGTACGCGTGCCATTAGCATTCCGTAGTAGACTGGGCGGGCATTGAAGCCACTCTTCTGCGATCCTGCAATCGGAGTGTAGAGGCCGTTCCCGCCTCCGTGCAGATTCATGCCCGTCACGCCAGCGGATGCAATCTGAGCCAGAAGGTCACCTACCCACAGCGAAGAAGCAAACGTGTCGCTCACGCCCTTTTTTCCCGCGTTATAGCAACTATTGCTCTCCGTAATGCGGAAGGGGAGACCCGCTGTGCGGGAAAAGCCGATCGCGCTTTGCACCTCTTTATTGAACTGCGTCTGCTGCGTCAACAGATAGTCAATCGTCATACGCGGATCAGTCGGGGGGCCCTCCGCGTAATAGTGAGAGGTCAGCAGTGGAGCCTTGCCTTTCGTATCATTGGCAAAATCTGCTATCCACTCAGTGCGATAGGATGTATCCGGTCCAGCAAAGGAAGCGTTGGGAACACGCGCTCGAACGGCCTCTTCAAATTCCTTCCACCGGGCCATGTACTCCGCATACTGCCAATGATCTTTCGGATTATCATTATGCGTAAACAAATCAGGCTCGTTCCCAAACTGAAAGGCAAGCAAGCGAGGCCCGCAGATCTTGGCCACAAACGCAGCTTCATCTGCAACAGCGCTTGCTGTTCCCTGCTCGAGGTTTAGACCGTAGATGAGCTTCCAGTTTGTAGCTTGTAAAAACTCATTGAGATTGCGAATCGCACGCGGCGTAACGGTAAAGGCGTGGGTACTTCCGTTGCCTGCATCGGGGCTTTCGCTCTCCGTGCTATCGACGTAATTAGCAGGGGGATCGACAGGGCTCCATGAGACGAATTCGCGCATATTGCCACCAAGACGAAGTACCCCGGTTGCGCCGAGTGTCCGCAGAAAAGATACTAGATTTACATTTGCAGCACTGAAATAGCCCGGATGCGCCAACTGCGACGACTCGTAACTAAGCCCCATGAAGTCTTCCGGAACCTGTGCAATCGTCTTGTCGAGATTCAGCGTGAGACGAGAATTTCTGGTTGTTGCCCAGGATGGTGTTGCAAGCGCTAGCGCAGCGCTTGCAGTAGCAGCAGAGAGAAACTGGCGGCGATTTACAGTTGACATATTTCAATCCATTCATTCACAACAAGGGTTTATCTCTACAGCTTGTATCGAACTTCAAAGTTCCAGACATCCTCAGTAAGAGACTGAAGTCCGATCGATCAAGAACCAGTGGGCAAGCATTATCTCGTGAGTTTCAGCAAAACGGCGCCGTGCCCTGGAATCGCCATGACATCTGTGTCCTTGATACGACCAAGATCTTTCCCGGCCCACACATCGTAGGCATGCGCGCCACCTGGAAATCCTGCTTCCTTCAAGTGCAAGGTAAGGCCCGCCATCGTATTCCAATCGCGACCGACGTTGAATAGAGCCAGAGCAGTAGAACCATCGGCCAATGGGCGGGCCCATATCTCGATCTCTTCACCGGCAAAGACACGCTCACCTTGTTTTCCAGCTTTGTCCTGATCAATCGCAATGACTGCGCGGTTGGTGAGAATTGAACGCACGTCATCGGTCATCAACGACAGATTATTGCCGGCGATGAGCGGCGCTGCCTGAATAACCCACATCGTCATGTGGCTGATATTTTCGATGTGCGTAAGTTTTCCGTTGCCGATCTCAAGCATGTCAGGATCGTTCCAGTGACCCGGACCGGCGTATTTGCCAAGGCCAGCCTGCGCAAACGCAATGATCATCATGCGGTCATAGTTTGCGCTGGTATCGTTTGTTGTCCGCCACAGATTTGCGCCTACCTGAGGACCCCATTGCCACACCGAGTCATTCCCATATTGGCAAAGGCTGTAAACCATGGGCCGGTGGGTCTTCAAAATTGCCTGGTGCATTTTTTCATACGCGTCGCGCATCATTTTGTTGCGCGCATTCGCGTCATCGGGATATGCCTGCTTCATGGTTTGGGCAAAGCTGCAAAGGTCATACTTGAGATAGTCAACGCCCCACTCGGCATAGGTCTTGGCATCCTGTTCCTCATGCCCCTGCGAACCTTCATAATGGGCACAGGTCAGCGGTCCCGGTGAAGAGTAGATTCCTAACTTAAGACCCTTCGAGTGGACATAGTCAGCAAGACCTTTCATATCCGGAAACTTTTCATTGGAATGAATTACGCCGTTGGCATCGCGCTTTCCTTCCCAGGTGTCATCAATGTTGATGTAGGTGTAACCGACATCGCGCATGCCGCTGGATACGATGAGGTCTGCAGCCTGTCGAATGTCTTTATCTGTTACTTTTTCGGCAAACCAATTCCAGCTATTCCACCCCATTGGCGGTGTAGCCGCCAGCGTCGTCTGTGAATGACAAAACGCCGAGCACATCACAACGGCGCAGCCAGCGAGAAGCAACTTAAAAGAGCGCATCAAATCAATCTCCACAAGAAACTACGAGGTGTTGCCTATACGAGCGCATTTTTCAAAATTGTCTGGCGATAAAATTCGGCCGAGAGCTTGGGTGTCCGCTTTAGAGTCCTGTAATCGACATACACAATTCCAAATCGTTCAGAGTAGCCGCGTGCCCACTCAAAATTGTCCAGGAGGCTCCAAAGGAAGTAGCCCTTGACGGGAACTCCGTCGGCGACGGCTCGCTGCAGCTGAGACAAATAGGCACGAAGGTAAAAGACTCGTTCCGTATCGAGAACTTTGCCTCCAGGAGTAAGCGCGTCAGCGGCTGAGCAACCATTTTCAGTGATGTAGATATTCTTAATTCCCCAAATTTTAGCCATCAGTTTGGGAGTCCAATACAACGCTTCCGGAGCAATGTAGAGCCAGTTGGAAAGCATGTGCGGATACGAGCTGGAATGCGGAACTTTTACGTAGCCTTGTGCATTGTCAGCAGCCAACACCTGACTGGTGCTGTAGATATTCGCACCGTAAAAGTCGAGAGGCGATGAGATGATTTTCAGCTCTTCTGCGGTGAATCTAGGCGCATCCGAGCCAAGCGAATCAAGATATTCCTGTGGGTACTTTCCTTCGAGAATAACCGTGGTGTAAGGTGCATTGAGCAGACGCATGGCTCGTTCTGCGGCAGCAATGTGCTCAGGGGTTTCGATTGCAGGCGCCGCCCCGGAGATACTTTCTGCAATGCCTATCTGAACCGGGCGCTTGGCGGACCCGCGAACTGCCTGGACCGCAAGACCATGGGCTAGCACTGCATAGTGGCGGGTCTGCATGAGTTCCGCGCGTGAGAGATGGCGGCCTGGAGCCATCGTGCTCGTTGCACCGTAACTGTTATCGATGAAGGAAGCAAACTCATTGATCGTCATCCAATGCTGAATTCGATCAGAAAGCCTGGATGCAACATAGCCGGCATACTCCGCGAACGCGTAGGCTGTTTCGCGTGAGGCCCAGCCCCCCTTATCCTCCAGCGTCTGCGGAAGATCCCAATGAAACAGGGTGCAGAAAGGTTGAATGCCGCTAGCAAGAAGTTCATCGACTAGACGGTCATAGAACTCCAGACCTTTGGGATTAGGAGCTCCTGTTCCATTTGGGAAGATTCGTGGCCACGCAATAGAGAAACGGAAGGCCCGAAGTCCAAGGGACTTCATCAGCGCTACATCCTCTTTATAACGATGATAGAAATCATCTGCAGTATCACCAGTGTTTTCTTGAAACGTATGGCCACGCGCATGCGAGAATGTGTCCCATATGGATTGGCCTCGACCATCTTCATTCACAGCACCTTCGACCTGGTAAGAGGCGGTCGCAGATCCCCAGAGAAAACCTGAAGGGAAATTATGCGTTGCGCAACTGGGCGTAGCGGCCACCAGTTGTTGTGCCGGGCGTAAACCAATAGCCCCTGCTATCGCTACCGATGTCTTGAATAACTGTCTTCGACTTATCAAGTAATCTCCAACTCTTCTGCTAATAATGGCTCTCGCTACGGCGTGACGACCACTTCCTGATACTGCTCAGGATGTTCTTCTGACGTGAACGTGCTCAGTGGCAGCTTGGCTGCGTTGTACAAGCTTGGAACAGCATCGTTTGCCCATGCATAGCGCACATACTTTGGATTCGGAATACTGGACGCATTCACGACAATCGTTCCCTGATCTATCCGCGCACTGGCCTTCTGAAAGTGATGATCTTCACCTGCCACCTCAAAGCCGTCTATTGCGCTGGTCTTATTCACGAGCCCCTGCGCGTGGTCAAACCAAACGCGCATGGAAACACCCTCTGTAGTCGCCTGACGAAAGAGCGGCCCCTGATACTCGACAGGCTCTCCATACACAAGAGCGCGCGCCGCCAGCGAGAGGCGATTGGCTACAGTCTGCTTGTCAGGGGGGTGTACATTTTCCCGGACTCCTACATCGAGTGAGACGACCATTGCCGTATCAGCTACATCCAGGGTGCGTCTCTGTGCATCGCGGATCAGTCCCCAGTATTCATGCGGATTCATAAAGGAAGATATCTGGACAAAAAGAAACGGTATTCTGCCCTGCCCAAAGTTCATACGCCAGTCAGCAATGAGCGCAGGAAGTTGCACTCGATAGTCACGCGCCCTGGCCAAAGGCGAAGAGTTCGTCTCCCCCTGATACCAGAGAATTCCCTTCACGCTGTATGGCGTGAGTGGTGCAATCATAGCGTTGTATATTCCGGAAGGTTGCCAGATAGGATCGGCACGTAGCTCCGGCCCCTGCAGGGCTGGATTGCTCTTCATGGTCCCATCAGAAGTCCACGCCTCAACCGGCGTGCCACCCCAGGTTGAAACAATCAGACCAACCGGAACTTTTTCGCGCTGTGAGATGTCGTGGGCGAAAAGATAGCCGATTGCAGAAATATTCGGAACGCTTCCGGGAGTACATTGCGCCCACTGCTCGCTAATATCGCTAGCTGGAGATTTGCTTGTCTTGCGGGAAATATTGAGCAAGCGAATCCTGGGATTAGTTGCTGCAGCAATAATTGCTGTGGAATTGTTTACCGGAGCCTTATCGAAACCTTTCAACGGCATTTGCATATTGCTTTGCCCGGAAGCAATCCAGACATCGCCCACAAGAATGTCATTCAGGGTGACCGCTCCATCGCCTTGAATGGCAAGTGAAAACGGCCCGCCTTCTCGCTCTGGGGAAAGCCAGACTGACCACGCGCCCGCCACATCTGTGATAGCAGAAGCCGACTGTGCATGAAATTTAACCACGATGGACGATCCGGGATTCGCCGTTCCCCATATATGGATGGGGCGATTGCGTTGCAGCACTGCATGGTCGCTCAGGATATGCGGAAGCTTGATTTCAGCAACGGCGCAATTTACTGCAACCAGCATGATCCATATCGGCACAATGGCGAGGATCGACCGCAGTTCTGTTTTTTTAGTCCGACTCTTCACCTTCATACCTCACAATGGTTAGGCCCTGCCATTGGAATAAACTTCCGCCAGTGATCGTTTCGTCATGCATTGCTAGCCACTGCAGGGATAAATGCTATTTTGTCGATTTTCCGTCGATAGCTTCTGACGGTAGATACGCTCTGACGAACCCACGAATATCAATGGCATCAGCCATCGCTTTGTATCCGGCATCGGATGGATGAATATGGTCACCGGAATCGTAGCTTGCCAGAAGCTTCGCCGGATCGGCCGGGTCCCGCAAGGCTGCATCAAAATCGATGACACCATCGAGTGTCTTACTGGTGCGAATCCAGGTATTGACTGTAGTGCGATCTTTTTCGATCTGCGAACTGTAACCGTCGATCCCTTTATCCGGGGTAAGCGTCCCGACGATCAGCCTCATACCAGCTGCGTGAATCTGATCTGTCAATTGCTTGTAAGCTCCAATAATCTCCTCGGCACTGGCAATCTGGTTGGGAAGATTTTTAGGATTTCTGGCATTTTGATTAATGTCATTGATGCCCTCAAGAAGAATTACGAAGCGAACACCGGGTTGCTGCAACACGTCACGGCCTAAGCGTCCGAAAACAGTAGGCCCGGTCCACTCATGGAGGAGGCGGTTGCCGGAAATTCCCTCATTCAGGACAGCGAACGTGGCTGCAGTGGAGACTCCGTGCGCAGCAGCAAGGCGGGCCGCGAAGAAATCGGGCCACCTATGGTTAGCGCTCCATGTTGATTGGATTCCATCCGTAATGGAATCACCCAGAACGGCAATGGCGTAAGTATGCTCATCCGCAAGAACGTCAACGCCCTGGAGAAAATAGCTCGTGCCTATGTGCCTGGGGCCCGTACTCTCCGAGACGGATTCCGTATTAGTCTGATCACCATCCAGAATCAGATTGGAACTGATAGCTCTCGCGTGTCCGGTTTCAATTCCACTTTTATATTCAGGAATATGAAGATTGATAACAAGATCCTGAAATGCATCAAAGGGTAGTGAAACGGGATCACTCCATATCGTGGATCCGGCTGGAATATTAATACTGCTGCGTCCGTTGAATGTAAGACTATGGATTGTCCCTGTCTTAATGGAATAATTGCTTCCGCGAATGCCTATTGTGGCAGAATCGACCGGAATCGCATTCTCGGAGACCGATCCGCTAAGCCTGACTCGAAGTATGCTTCCCCCGATGCTCGGATGGACAAAGGTACGGACCGTCTGGTCATGAAACTCGATATAAGTGTCAGTGTCCCATTTATAAATTTGTTGCGTCGCGCAGGCCCACGCCCCGGTCCAATGCAAGCGGGGTGGCGTAACCGTCGGAGTATTCTGGGCTCTAGCGACTGGCAGCAATAATGCAGCCAGCATAATGACAGAAAATTTGCTGGTATATTTCATTCGCGTCTCTCTATCCGTTAGAACGTTAGTTTGGCGGCGACTTCGATAACGCGGCGCCCCTGCTTATAGCCCGCATAGCCGAAGCAGGTGGATCCAACAACTGAGCAGTTGCCAGATGTATATTGCGGCGTGGCCGAAGTAGCGGTCTGACCTGAAAAATAAAGATTCGCCTCTTGCGGAAAACGGCCCGAGAAGCTGGTAATCGGATGGTTCATGAAATTGAAGGCAGCAAAGCGGAACTGAAGATTCCGCTCACCGGACAAACGAACATTCCGCAGCAGGGTGAGATCCGTATTGAAATAAGCAGGACCATGCAGATACGGGAATTGGAAGACTCCATTCTGGCCGAGAGGCGCCATTCTGAAGCAAGCGCCATTGACGTATTGCTTGGGTTTGAGGTTGGTGGATGGGTCGCAGATCAACTCAGGCTGCAAGCTGATATCGGGTGTGCCGATCCAGTTTGACTGGTTGATGCTGGTGCCGTTGATAGAACCCTTGAGGTTGAAGTCAGGGCTGTAGACGGAATATAGATTGGGGCCGGACTGCAAGCCGGTAATGCCAGAGATCTCCCAACCATTGGCCGCGCCAGCCAGGAACTTGTCGCGGTGAACATGATTTCCGAAATCGTAGGAGTAGGTCGCGTTGAAGATATAGGTACGATCCGTCGGCATGTAACCGTAGTCGTTTCGCAGGTTGGTGGGGTCGGCATATTTGCCCGGGATAGTGTGGATACCGAGGCTCTTGGACCAGGTGAAGTTGAAGTTATAGCGGAATGCACCCGAGGCCCGGCTGTAGGAAGCCTGGAGAGAGTTGTAGTTGCTGTACTGGAGATGACGGGCAACATAGACGGCCTGATAGGGATGGTAGGGACGGTAATCGCCTTGCTGCGCGATCGAAAGAGCGCTCGGCGGACTGAAAGTATGGGTAATGGGATCAATCGCCAGGAGTGCGCCTACGGGAAGCACGTCAACATTCTGCAGACTCGTATCCAGCAGGAGATCGTGACTCTGCGAACCGGCATATGCGAGGTTGAAGTGGGAATTATTCCACAGCTTCTGAGTCACAGAAAAATTGTAGGTGTAGGTCAGAGGCTGTTCGTTGTCATTGCGATCTACACCGTAGACTGATGCATTCAGTGAAGGACACATTGAAACAAGCCCGGCAACATTATTGACGCAATCGGCGAGCGAAGAGCCAACATGCTGGAGATGAGACATCTGGATGCCAGCGCCGCCGCCCGCAGTCGCAAGAAAAAGTCCCTGGGCAGTGCCAACGGCTTGCTGGTAGGTGCCGCCGGCATCGTGTGAGCGATATAAGCCGAAGCCTCCCTGGAGAATCGTTCTGCCGCCGCCGTAGAGATCATAGGCCACGCCGACACGAGGCGAGTAAAAGAAGAGGCGGCTGGAGGTACCCGAATTGGGGACCGAGGGATCGAGCGCATGCCAGGTGAAGCCGGGCAGCAATTGGCTGACGGGATTGGTATAGATGGAGGGACTGAATACTGCAATGCCATTTCCATGAGCATCCTGCCATGGCCCCAGATGGTCAAAGCGCAGGCCATACGTCAAGGTGAGCCTTGGAGTAACTTTCCAGGAGTCCGTGGCAAAGAATGACGACGTCCAGTAATAGATATTCAGATTGGTGCTGAAGTTCTGTTGCAGGAACTGAGCGATATCACCGATGGCAAAGTCTGCAAGGTAATTGGCAATCTGGTTCGAATTGTTGAATTGATTGGCACTCGTATAGGTCCCAGCGGTCAATGTGCGACCAGTCGTGCCATCAGGATTCGTGAAGGTCGCACCGTTCGGCAAATAGTAGATGTTCATTTGCCCGTTTGTCAGTGCAGGACTGGTGTTGTTTGAGGTGACTCTCTGGATATACACACCTAATTTGGCGGTGTGGGTGCCTTTGACAAAGGTGAAATTGTCGCCAAAAGCCGGAGTATAGGCATGCTGAAAGAATTTGCCCGCGCTGAAGTCAGGGTAGAGAGCGATGGGCAAACCATCGTAGCCGTAATCGCCGAATTGAGGAATCTGGGTTGTAGCATTCGGGTACATGCCGGAATAAGGATAGCCGTAGGTCGAGGCCTGCAGGGCCGACTTATTGAGCGGGCCATAATCATTCTTATTGAGCGCGGCCGAGATGTACGCCTCATTGGTCATATGAGCGTTGAAGATGTAGGTCATGTTCACACTCAGTGATTGAGTATGCACACGCGACACCCCCTTCCCTGGCGTGTCGAGGCCGCCCATGTCTGGGCCACCATTGCCGGGAGAATAGGACTGGATCTCAGGAATGCCTGTGACCACTCCATGCTCACGGTTATAGGAAATGGACAATTTCAATTTGTCTGAAATCGAATCGTCGATGCGGCCCGTAAACTGCCACATATCGTTGTTCTCATAGTTGATAGTGGAGTAGTTGAAGCCGCCTGCCGACGGACGGTTTGGCAGGGGCATGCTATTGAATAGCGCGACCGCGCCGGGGTCGAGGCCGGCCTGCGGAATGATTCCTGTGGAGGGAACAGCGACACCATTATTGGTCAGGATTGCGCCGGTCGGATTGCCCGGGGAACCACAGAGATGGATGTAGCTGGAAAGAGTTCCGGTCAGGTTGCACTGTGCGCGCATGGTGGGCACATCTGTACCAAGATACGTAGCAAGCTCATTCTCAGAGAAATTGCCCGTACGCATATTGGCAGTTGGCACGAGAGCAAGGATGCTGGAGCTAAGCGCGGAGCCGTAGGAATAGACATTTCTCTGAATGTAATCTTCGAAACCAAGGAAGAATGTCATCCGCTTGGATTTGTTGAAACTAGTGAACGGCAACTGAACCGGGCCACCAATATTCCCGCCGGGATAGACGTATCTATCCGGCGCGTCAGGGATTCCCTGGTTCTTGCTGAACCAGTTCTGCGAATTCATGTAGTGGGTACGGAAGTAGGTGTAGACGGCGCCATGATAGACAAAGCCACCGCTCTTGGTGACGGCGTTCAATACGATAGGCCCCTTGGCTTGATCGGCACCAAAGGCGGAAGTATTGATCTCAACTTCCTGGACCATTTCCTGATTGATATTTTGCGTGGTGCTATTGCCGGAACTTGGATCGGTAATATCAGTGCCATCCGAGATGACACTGATGCCGGTGGACGAGCCATTTGCAACGAAGTTGCTGAGGCCGCCACCTGTGGTGACCTGGCCTGGATCGTAGGTGCCGTTGGTGAGGCCGTTCGGTGGAACAATGGCGAAGCCAGCCTGGTCTTTTACGAGTTCGGAGACATCGCGCCCCTGCACGGAAAGGTGGGCAACATCATTTGCCGAGATCAGGGAGGATCGTTGACCGGTATTCGATTGCTCGTCGGAAGCGCTGACGACAACTTCGGTCTGGACACTACCAATGTTCAAAGTGACATCCAGAACGCGCGTATCAGTCGGATGCAGTTCGATCTTGACGAGCCGCTCAGAGGTAAAACCCTTGCGCGAAACAATCAGTGTGTACGTACTCGGCGGGATGGCCACAAAGCTGTAAACACCTTCACCGTTGCTCCGGGTTCTACGGACGTCGCTCGACTTGTTGCTGTGCAATTCGACCACGGCATCAGGAATACGGGCCTGGGTTGGATCCATGACCGTCCCCGACAGCGTTGCATTCACAGTCTGCGCCACGAGTACGGGCGCGAACAGACCAAGACCAACAGAGCTCAACAGAAAAATGCCGGCAAGAAATAGAACTTTCAAATTACGAACTGCGAATGTCATGTCAGTTAGCCACCGTGAGATTTAGTGTGATGCTGGTCGTCGCCGAAGTGCTGGTGGCGGTAACGGTTATAGGTGTTGTCCCCGTGGGTGTTGAAGATGCAGGCGCTGAACTGCAACTGGAGAGCATCAGCGCCGTGAACAGCAGGCACAATGGCATAACACAGAGAGTCATGCGATTCCACCTGGATGAGCGGCGAATCAATAACGTCAACGGCAGGAGACATGCAAAGAACATACCCACCCTGCCCGCTCGGGGAATTGCGGAAAGCGGCGGAAGAGAGATGGGTGGAGTGACGTTTACCTGCACACTAAGTCCCACCTGCTGCGGAGCAATTGGAGCACTCGCAGGAGAGGATGCGAGCGTGAGATATCCGGGCGAAATAAGACAGGTGGAATAACTTGGCAGCCCACTACAGGTAAAGAACACATAGGCATTGTTCAAGCCGGATACGGACGCCACAGACAAAGTGACTGAACCAGGAGCCTTCGGGGTGCTCGTCAGGCTATAGGAGCTGGAAGTGAGCTGGATGCCGGCAGCAGCAATGAGCAGCGGCGAGGTAGTAGAAGTGGAGCCACTGTAGTTTACGTTTCCCTGGTACACGGCAGCAACGTTATAGGTGCCAGCGGGGATAGTGGTTGTTGTGAGCAATGCCTGGTACGCGCCAGAAGTAGTTGCCGTCAGAGTGGCGC
>Ga0302274_10004200_pt1 | contig 12584 bp, 8 predicted proteins | sample III_Bog_N2_1_FD_198755 | JGI IMG/M metagenome (GOLD analysis project Ga0302274, IMG submission 198755) | Peat permafrost microbial communities from Stordalen Mire near Abisko, Sweden - III_Bog_N2_1 | ecosystem: Environmental > Terrestrial > Soil > Wetlands > Peat | place: Sweden: Abisko...
AGGGACGCCAGCAGCAATCAACGCCGGAGCAGCCTTTGCCGCCAACATGGGCGGCGGCCTCGATCTACGCGTCAACCGCCGCTTCTCCGTGCGCCTGGCTGAAGTAGATTACCTGCTAACCACCGTCCACAACGACACCAACAACCACCAGAACAACCTCCGCATCAGCGCCGGCGCGATCTTGCGGTTCTGAAAACCTGTATAAAAACTCGCAGTCTTGGAAGGGCTCGGCTTTACATGATTGGAGAAAGGCTTGTCTTCGGATGGACTTCCACAAGAGCATCACTCAAGGGCTAAAGCCCGCCTTGATTTTCAGCGATTTGCGGCACAACTGAAGTCATGCCCTGTTACAAAGCCTTAGAGCATCTACCCTTGACTGAACAAGGTTGACATTCATCTAAAGAGAGTTAGAGTGCTGCAGCCTGGGGCAGGAAACCGGATGCACAGCCAAAACCGTCTCCTGGGTTGTCTATCTGAACGGTATCCAGCTTTAATTCGCCACTACGAAATGAAAAGACCGGCGTCCGCACAAGTTGCTCCCCGGCGATCGGAGTGAAATAGTCGCCTCCGCATTCGGGATGGAGTTGCTCCCATTTGATCTCTCTTTTGGGATGAGTCAGCAGCATGCAGGCAACCGCAAACGTACTGAGTCCGAACTCATAGGAATACATGCTGTCAGTCGCACAACGGACAGAGTATCCCCTGTAACGTATACCGAATTGTGTTGCCACGATGAGGATGTCTCCGCTCTGGTCTTCTCCAAGTTTCTTCCATGCATCGATTGCCTTGCCGGTTTGCATGAGCGACCGATCGTTCAATTTGCCTTTGCAGGTATTGGTGAATTTCCGCTCGGATGCGATCAGGGAAAACACTTTCTGGACCGCTTCGCAATAGGTCGCTCCAACTTTCTCCCAACGCGGAATAGCGGTCCATTCAGCGCGAAGGGGAAGCGGCCGTTTGGCCAATTGTTGAAGATCGTCCTCTTTTGTTCCAAGAGCAGGGAAAAGCCTCCTGAGAATAGCCTCCTGCTCCTGCATGGTCTTCATACGGTAGCCTTCCGGATATCCGTACGCAGAGCAGACCTTCTCCTTGGCATACCGGTTAGGACACCGGTTCTTCCTAATGAAGTCCGCAAGGAGAGCGGCTAGGCCCGTGCTGTCGTTTATGCGACCTTTTTCCTCTTCGGAAAGACTCGCGCCTTCGTATGCCCGGAGGACGTGTGAGAGAAACCTCAGCCCCTCGGAACTCATTGAAGATACGCGAGATATGAGGTCAGATACCGGTGGCGGCTCTTCTGATTTGAGAACGCGGAGAGATTTCCCCAGGACTTCCGGGGTTGAATTGTCCGTCAAATCAATAGTTTTGCCTGACCAGGCCAAACTTCACCTCGACGAGGGGAATATTCGCTGGTTTCTTATCGGCAGGGAGAATCATTATGTTCGACTCACGTTAACGTGGGCCCGCAGCCTCAGAGAGGCGCTGAGTCATGATCTGGAAGTGATAACCCATCACCACCAGAGTCATTGCCACGCCAATGCAATGGCGGTAGTGCGTTGCCACGGTCAACATGAATCTCCAGTAGCTCCAGCGATGCCTGCCGAAGACTCCCTGCCGGACAATGGACGTGACGAAGGCACGGGCATTGCCGCGGGTGAGCCACTGCTGCCTGGTGTGTCGCTCGCCATTTTCTCGTTTGCCGGGACGCGGCTGAGTACGGCTCAAGTAGAGCTTGACCCGCTCATAGTATGCCTCGCACGAGTAAATCCTCTTGAGCACAGAGCGGTATCCTTCCACCAATTGTTCCCCGTTCATTTTTGGAAGGAAATTGAGTTTGTCGTCCGTGTTATCGCCGTGGCCGGCGTCGAGGATGCGGCCCTCCTTCCACAATCGGCGGAAGAGCTGGGTTCCGGGCATGGCCTGGAGCAGCCCGACCATGGCGACCGGGATACCGCTCTTCTGAATAAACTCCACCATCCGGTCGAAGATGTCCTCGCGATCGGTGTCGAAGCCGAGTATGAAGCCGCCCATCACCTGCATCCCATAACTCTGGATCGTAGCCACACTATCCAACAAGCTGCGGCGCGTGTTCTGAAGTTTGTTGCTGGCGATGAGGCCCGATTCATCGGGGGTTTCGATACCCAGAAAGACTGAGACGAAGCCGGCGTCTCTCATCATTTGCATGAGCTGGGGATCGTCGGCGAGGTTGAGTGAGGCCTCGGTATTGAAGTCGAAGCTGGTCTTGTATTGGCTGCGCCATTCGGCGAGCGCCACGCATAGTTCCTTGGCGCGAGCCTTGTTGCCGATGAAGTTGTCGTCGACGATGAATACGGCTTCGCGCCAGCCGGCGGCGCGCAACTGGTCCAATTCGGCAAGTACCTGGGCCACGGCCTTGGTTCTTGGACGCCGGCCGTAGATCTCGATGATGTCGCAAAACTCACAGTTGAAGGGGCAACCACGCGAGTATTGAACCGCCATGGTGGAGTAGCGATGCATCTTGATCAGGCTCAGGTCGGGCAGCGGGCTGGTCTCCATCTCCGGCCTTTCGGCGGCTTGGTAGACTGGCTTGGCCTTGCCCTGTTCTAAATCGAGGGCCAGGCTTGCAATCAGGGCCTCTGCTTCGCCAATCACCACGTGATCGGCTTGGAGATCGCTCGCCGAGAGGCTGCTGGCGATTGGGCCGCCAACCACGGTGCGCAGCCCTCGGGCGCGGCACCTCTCGACGATGACCGCCAAGGAGTTGCGCTGAATGTGCATTCCGCTTAACAGCACCACGTCGGCCCAATCCAGATCGCGGTCGCGCAGACGCTCGACATTCATGTCCACAAGGCGCTTCTTCCAGGTGGCTGGTAGCAGGGCGGCAACGGTCATCAGGCCCAGCGGTGGCTGCGCGGCCCGCTTTCCCAGGAACTTGAGCGCATGTTTGAAGCTCCAATAAGTATCTGGAAATTCCGGGTAGACCAGCAGGGCGTTCATGTGCCACTTCTTTCGGAAGAAGGGCGGTTGGGACGGCAAGGACAGCCATCGCCCATGGTTTCCCTGGCCGGTCCCGTCTCATCGGGAGGCGGCGCGGCAACCAATGAAAAGGGGCACACTTCTTCCCAACCAGATTGTCCCAGCGTTGGTGAGAAAGCTGTACAAAAGGAACCACATCGCGCTCTTGCGGACGAAAGCTCCAATATGAATTCGCAACCGGCGCCCATGGGGTCAGATTCCGGCGGAATAGGCGAGTCAGGCCGGGCCGAAGCATCTTGGATACTCAACGCGACAGGATTTGCAGGCTACTACAAAGACTGTTCCCGAAATCAGACTCTCCAAATGCAGCGAGCGGCTAATTAAAGCGTTTATTGTAAATGGTTTATGGGCGAGTTTGAGGATGCGGGATTACCTTCACTAGCATTGGCGCTTGGTTACCTTTGCCCGCCAGAATAGTTACTAAAGATTCAGGGGGGAGGGGGGGCTATGTAGCAGGTTGTTTGCGCTGTTTTTGGTACTTAGCGGAGCTGGCCGAGCGCGACCAAGGAGGCGTGGCGTGGAGTTGTTTGCTTCATTGAGAGTGCTCCCATGAGCATTGTGCGCGCTTCGGAGTGAATGTTCTGCAAATTGAAGTGGATTTAATAAAAGAATCTTGGCCGACGGAGTACTGGATTGCGGCGGCGCAGGGAGCGCAGGTTTGTGCGGCCCGCGAAAAGTCCCGTTTGAGAATTGGCTGTTGCCGGCCTGAGGCGACCTGAGCAGTGTTGATCAGCCGATGCTCAGGAGGATTTGAAATAATGAAGTTGAACAGAAGTTGTCGTTTTTTTCACTGGCAGTTATGCTGTCGAATTGTGGCTGGATTCCGGTCAGCTTCAATCATTGCGCGGCAGCCGGCATGCCCGCGCACATTGTTTCAAGCGTATGCTTGAGTTAGCAGGTAGGGCTTCCCCTTCTCGCCTTCAGCCTTCCAGGCTTCGCTCCAGACGAGCACCGTTCAAGTAATCAACAGAACGACAGGAGCGGCGATGAGCCTCATCAGAAGAATCGACCTTCCGGTAATTTGCTGCCCGGCGAGCTGTCGGCCTTATAGCTGTTCCAGTCATTGATCCTGGCGCGTTGACGCTAAGGACAAGTGGGGCAGACTTCATCCAATACTTCTCCCTGGAACACTCTGGATTGAGTGTGCTTGTTCTTCAAGCGGCTTTGGGAACACGAGTAAATGGTGCTGGACCGGGTTCACGCGTGGGTCGTCAACCGGCGCCGGTGGTCCATGCCTATATGCCTCCCAACAAGACACAGAGAGGAGATTGCGTTCGGAAGGAGGGGATGAACCGGCACCGATATAAGTTCCAATTCCAAGACTCAAACGAAAGCAGGTTATATGGCTCTCATTGAAACAAATCAGGACGGACACACGAACGAGGCTGTTCTATCGGCGGCGATTTTGGCGACAGGTTCGAAGGACTGCAGCCTCCCGTTGCCAACGCGGATTGCATTTGTTGGAAACTATTTGCCGCGACAGTGCGGCATCGCCACGTTTACGACCGATCTATGCACCGCGCTTGCAAGCGAATTTGGCAGCGGCCGGCTTTTCGCGATTCCCGTCAACGATCCGGAGTCGAGTTACGAGTACCCGGAACAGGTGCGCCTGGAAATTGCGCAAGAGGATTTGTCTTCCTATGAGCGGGCCGCGGAATTCCTCAATTTCAACGGCAACGATCTGGTCTGCTTACAACATGAGTATGGGATTTACGGGGGAGTTGCCGGTCGGCACATCCTCACCTTGCTGCGCAAATTGAAGATGCCGGTGGTGACGACTCTGCATACCGTTTTGCGGAATCCAGATGCAGATCAGCGCTGGGTGCTCGAGGAGATAGCGAGACTTTCCGATCGTCTTATAGTCATGAGCGACCAGGCGGCCGAGTTCCTGCGCGAGGTGTACTCGGTCCCGGTAGAAAAGATCGACATCATTCCACACGGCGTTCCCGATTTCTCATTCATGGATCCCAATTTTTACAAAGACCGGTTCGGCGCCGAGGGAAAGTCAGTATTGCTGACGTTCGGTCTGTTGTCGCCGAACAAGGGAATTGAGAACGTAATTCGAGCCTTGCCGTCGATTCTGGCAAAGCATCCAAATGTGGTGTATATCGTATCCGGAGTCACTCACCCGCACATCCGCCGGCGCGAAGGGGAGCGTTACCGTGAAGAGTTACAGGCTCTCGCGGCGGAACTTGGCGTGTCCTCGAACCTGATGCTCGTCAATCGATTTGTCAGCGCGGAAGAACTGGTTGAGCACGTGGGTGCGGCGGATATTTACATAACTCCTTACCGGCAAGAGGCACAGATTGTCTCAGGAACGCTTGCGATCGCGCTGGGAGCAGGGAAGGCAATTATCTCGACGCCCTACTGGCACGCCAAGGAATTGCTGGCGAATAAGAGGGGCGTGATCGTGCCTTTCGAGAATCCGGGCGCCATTGCACAAGCTGTGCTTCAACTACTGGATAACGATGGGGAACGGCACGCCATGCGGAAACGGGCATATCTCTACTCGCGCGAGACTATCTGGCCCAAGACGGCGCGCAAGTATATGGCGAGCTTTCAGCGCGCGCGATTCGAGCGCAGCCTGCAGCCCAGGGCGGCAAAGAAGGACGATGTTGCCGCAGACGCTATCGACTACCTGCCGCAGTTGAATTCGAACCATATTTTCAGGCTCACGGACGATACGGGAATCCTGCAGCATGCGATTTTCTCCGTGCCTAATTCAAGCGAGGGTTATACGACCGATGACAATGCACGCGCATTGATCGTATCGACTCGGCTCGATAACGATGCGACGCATGCAGGCGCGACAAGGGCGTCAAATCTATCGCAACGCTATCTGTCATTTCTTTGGCTTGCCTTTAATTCCAATACCGGGAGGTTCAGAAACTTTCTCGGATACGACCGCAGATGGCTTGAAGAAGTGGGATCGGATGACAGCCATGGGCGCGCCTTGTGGTCCCTGGGAAATGTGCTTGGCCATTCGCAGGATGCGGGTTTGAGGGGAGCGGCGGGGAGGCTGTTCGAAGCCGCGGTACCTGCAACTCTAGCGTTCACGAGCCCGCGAGCATGGGCATATTGCATTTTGGGTATGCAGGCTTATCTGGATTGGTTCCCCGGTGACCGGGCAATACAGGATGTTCGAAACGCGCTGGCGAATCGACTGCTCGACATCTATGAGCGCACCCACTCTTCGACATGGCGATGGTTCGAGAAGAGCCTTTCCTATGCGAATGCGAGGTTGTCGCAGGCACTCATCCTTGCCGGATGGCGAAGCGACAACCAGAGAATGATTGAAGCCGGAATGGATTCTCTGAAGTGGCTTGTAATTGAACAGCACCGCGACGACAAGAATGTCTTTGTACCGATCGGATCGAATGGGTTCTTTGTCGAAGGCAGTGAGAAGGCGCGATTCGATCAGCAGCCAGTGGAGGCTTGCGCAATGGTTTCGGCTTGCCTGGAGGTTTACAGGTTGACGGAAGAGAGCCATTGGCTTGAGGAAGCCCAGTGCGTGTTTGGCTGGTTTCTGGGCAAGAACGATTTGCAGGCGCCGCTTTACGACGCAACAACGGGCGGCTGCAGAGACGGCCTCCATCCCGACCGCATCAACGAAAACCAGGGCGCGGAATCGACGCTCTCGTTCCTGATGGCCTTGCTTGAGATGCAAGCGGCTAAAGTGACAAACGCACAAGAACAGCATCTGGAAATGAGTTCCTCTTCTTGAATACCAACGGTTCTACACTTATTCCGACAGGTTTCGTCGCCCGCGACGCTCATGTGGAGACGCAAACAGGGCTCCCTCTGCTCATCCGTTATTCGGGTAACCCGCTGCTCACGCAGAAGAGCTGGCCCTACCCGATTAACAGCGTCTTCAATGCAGGCGTGGCAAAACTGGCCGACGGCGATACGTTGCTGCTTTGCCGTGTGGAAGATCGGCGAGGAATGTCGCACCTGTGTGCGGCCCGTTCAGCGAACGGAATCGATAACTGGCGCATCGACGCCGAGCCGACGTTGCCGGCAAAACCGCGCGAGTATCCAGAGGAACTCTGGGGCCTGGAAGACCCGCGGATAACCTACGTCCCGGAACTCGAGCAATTTGCGGTAGTGTATACATCCTATGCGCACGGAGGTCCTGGAGTGTCTCTGGCCATGACCAAGGACTTCAGGAGTTTTGAGCGCTACGGGGTGATCATGCAGCCGGAGGACAAGGATTCGGCGCTGCTGCCGAGGAGATTTGGCGGGCTCTGGGCGCTGATTCATCGGCCGGTGACCACGCTGGGCGCGCACATGTGGATTTCCTACTCACCCGATCTGCGCCATTGGGGCGGTCACAAGATCATACTCGAGGCGCGGCGCGGCGGTTGGTGGGACGCAAACAAGATCGGCCTATGCTCTCCGCCAATTGAAACAGCGAAGGGGTGGCTGACGATTTACCACGGTGTGCGGCAGACGGCATCCGGAAGCATTTATCGGCTGGGGCTTGCACTGTTCGACCTCGATCGGCCGGAGATATGCCTGCAGCGGGGAGACTCCTGGATGTTTGGTCCCGAAGCTTCGTATGAGCGCAGTGGCGATGTGAAGGATGTCGTATTCCCTTGCGGTCAGACCATTGGCGAGGACGGAGATACGATCATGCTCTACTACGGAGCGGCGGATTCTTCGATCGCGCTGGCAACTGGGAGCGTAAGGACGCTGCTGGCATGGCTGGAGGCCAACTCAAGCTCGTGGGAAGGCAAGGCAGAGCGGCGGAAGCAGGTTTAGAGCGGCCGGGGGTATGGACGACTTTCGCCGTTCCGAGAAGAACGCCGCGGAGCTTGACTCCCTTGGTCTGCTGGATGGAACCGCCGGGAGCGAGCAGGTAACCGGCATCTCGACGAACGCGAAAAGGGCGCAGGCTGCGGCGCGAATTATTCGGCATGACGAGGACGGCCTTATTGACTGTTTATTACTTGGCCGTCCAGCCGCCGTCGATGAGGACGTCGGTTCCCGTGATGAACCCCGCCGCTTCCGAACAGAGGTAGCAGGCCAGCGCGCCAACCTCCTCGACTTTGCCCCAGCGGCGAATCGGCAGGTTCGCGAGGAACAGCTCATTGGCTTCGGGATTGCTCATAACCGCTGCATTCATGTCGGTTCCGAAAGGCCCTGGGCTGATGCCGTTGACGGTAATTCCTTCAGCGGCAAGCTCCAATGCCAGCGCGCGCGTCAAGCCAAGAAGGGCGGCCTTCGCAGAGGAGTACGCGGTGCGTCCTGGGAGTGAAACATGACTCATGATCGAGCTCATGTTCAGAATGCGGCCATAACCGGTACCCTTCATGCCGGGGACGAAAGCGCGGCACATCAGAAATGTCGAGATGAGGCTTGTGTCCACAACGCTGCGAAACTCCTCCAGCGAAAAATCCACAAGGTTCTTGCGGATATTGATTCCCGCGTTGTTGATCAGGATCTGTGGAGGTCCGAAGCGTTGAGTTACAGCCTCGGCAAGGCTGGCGACCTGTTCTTCCAGCGTTACATCGGCGGCAAAGATGTCAGCGGTTCCGCCCGAGGCGGCAATGGCGGCGCGCACCATTTCCAGGCGCTCGCTGTCGCGCGCCACCAGGGCGATGTTCGCGCCAGCCTCGGAGAGAGCCTTCGCCATTGCCTCGCCCAAGCCACGGCTTGCGCCCGAAATTACGGCGGTACGGCCCTTCAAATCGACGATCATGTTTGCATCTCCTGGCTTATACCTCCAGCTTACTGAAGTGTGGCTCAAGGCGGCAGGGTTGAGGCCAAAAAAAGGCTCCCGGAAGTGGGAGCCTCTTCTCTTTGGACTTCACGAGACTGAAGTACGACCGACCTATACTGAAGTACGATCGACCTATCCAGCTAGCCCTTGGGTTCGTCCTGATCGGGATGAATGGTTCGATAGCTTGAGTTGCCTCTCGACCAGATCAGGAGAAGAAAGTCCTTTCCTTCCCGGTTCTGGTGCATCTCGCTGGCGAATTGGCTGGCTGACTGAGCGGGTTTCCGGTTGACTTCAACGATGACATCTCCAGGTTGGATGCCTGCTTCGTCGGCCGGACTGGCGGGACGAACACTTTCTACGACGACGCCATGGATCTGGTCAGGCGCGTTGACCTGGCGCCGGGCTTCCGGAGTGAGATCGCTGACCGCGAGGCCCAGCTTGCCGGTGTGTGCGCCGTCTTCACCCTCGGGGCCATCGTTGCTCGCCACTTCTGAATTGCCATGGAACTGGCCAACAGTCAGGTTCAACGTTGTTGGCTTGCCATCGCGAATCACACCGAGAGCGATCTTGGTCCCCGGAGACATTTCGCTGACCGCGACCTGGAGCGTGCTGCCATTGATGACCTTCTCCCCGTTGACCTGTGTGATCACATCGCCGGTTTGAAGACCGCCGCGGCTTGCCGGCGAGTCAGGAGTCACTTGAGAAACAATGGCTCCGTTGGCTTCCTGCAGATTGAAGAAGTGAGCATTCTCGGGCGTCACGTCGTTCATGCCAATGCCGAGGTAGCCATGGTCGACCTTGCCGTGCTGGATCAACTGCGCAGGAATTGCGAAGCCCGCGCCGGCAAATGAACCGTTGTTGGTGATGATGAAGGTGTTGATGCCGACTAACTCACCGTGCGCGTTCACGAGTGCGCCGCCGGAGTTACCGGGGTTGATGGCGGCGTCGGTCTGGATGAAGTTGCCCGGCTTGCGGGGATCGTCCGAATAGGGATTGGGGCGGTTGACTGCGCTTACGATTCCGCGCGTTACCGAGAACTGAAAGTAGCCGAAGGGGCTGCCGAATGCCAGCACTGTCTGGCCAGGCTGCAGTTTTGTCGAGTCGCCCCAGGCGATGCTGGGAAGGTTGGTGGCGTTCACCTTGAGCACGGCCAGGTCAGTCAGTTTATCGACGCCGATCACTTTCGCGGTGAGGATGCGGCGATCGTTGAGTGTGACCTTGATGCTTGTGGCGCCATCGACCACGTGGTTGTTGGTGACGATATAGCCGTCCGGCGAGATGATAATGCCGCTGCCCACGCCATGCTCGATTTGGGGTTGCGAAGGCTGCGCCGGCATCTGTCCGAAGAATCTCTGCAGGCCCGGCGGCAGGCCTTGCATCTGGCCCTCGGAGGTTTCGTTTTCGCCGTTGCCGCGCGCGGTTACGGCGACGTTGACCACAGCGGGAGTGACTCGTGCGGCAACGGCCTCCATGGCACGGTCGAGTGCGGTGAGGGCCTCTACGCTGTTGTCGTCCATGGCGGCAGCGGCGTGAACATTGCCATGACCGACGAAAAGTGCCGCGCCGAGGGTGAAGGCCGCGAGGACCGCGGCGGGAGCAGCTATCTTCTTCGCCACTGTTACTAATTGATTAGTTGCTTGATTCATGGGAATCCGTTTCTCCTTGTTGAAGATGCTTGTTGAAGTTGAGCGCGACGAGCGATGCGCCGGGTTCTTTGCGTTTAGATTTGAACGAGCAACCAGCCATTTCCGAATCGAACAGCGGCATACGACGGACGACTGGCCGGAGAGCCGGTGATTTGTTGAACCGCGAATACCACGTGCGGTTGAATCTCTGTGCCGGTCCATTCCGTGAGCACAACCCACGCCTCCCGTCGCTGCGCGAAAGGCCTCTTGACTGCGTGTTTTATCGCAAGGTTCCGAATCGGCTTGGCTGCCGGGGCGGACGGCACGGGCTGTTCGTGCATGGCCGTCTCTACCATCCGCGGAGCCGTTGAGGAATTGCGAATGACAGGGGAGGGAACTCCTGTTTCGCGAAGGGAAGAAACAGGCATGAATTGAGCCTTCAGCGTAGGCTCCGCAAGGGGAGCGAAGCTGATCAACTGGGGGCTGCGGGCCAGGGCGATTGCGCCGCCCAGGACTGCGAAAATCAGGCCGCTGGTTACGAGCGTGGCTTGCCGGGAGCTCATCGACTTCCCCGGTCTGCGCAGGAGGCGGTGCACGCGACGCACGAGTTCCGATTGCCGCTCCCACGCGCCGAGCACCAGCGAAAGGCTGCGGCGAAGCCCTGAATGCTCGGCCAGCCGGGTCAGGCAAATTGCATAGGCCTTCCGTCCAAAGCTGGAGCGCAGGACGCTGTCGTCGCAGGCGAGCTCACGCTCCGTACAGAGCCTCCGTTCTACACCGAGCAGCACGGGATTCAGCGGGAAGAGCGCCAGGCCAATCTTCTGCAGCAGATTCGTCCAATCGTCGCCACGGCGGAGATGTTCCATCTCGTGCAGGACTACCTGCTGCAACTCCAGCGGCGAGAGTTTCTCAAAGAGCGCGGGAGGGACGAGGATGCGGGGGCGGAAGAAGCCGAATACGCTGGGCCGTTCGACTTCAATAGAGGTGCAAAGCTCTGCCGTCCGGCCGCCATTTTGATTGCGGTCCCGGCCCTGCAGCAGGGCCTGGATCGCTGGGTCCGGAGGGATCGGAGTGGCCCGGCCAGCCAGCCGGTTCAGACGATTGGCGCCGATTACCAACTGCGAGCCTCTCCAAAGGGTGAACATCGCCCACAGTCCGGCGATGGCCAGGCTCCAGCGCGGATCGAGATAAACCGGTGAAATATGCGCTTGGTTCGCCGTGGCCAGGTGGATTCTGAACGAAGGGACGATATGCATCACCAGCAGCAGAAGGAAAACGTTCATCCAGACCAGCGACCGGGACGCGGCGCTCAGCCGGGGTAGAAGCCGCAGCAATGCGAGCACACAAACCGCCAGGATAGACCCTTCCCAGATTGCTGAAAAAAGGGCGCTCACGGCCGCGGTAGACAAAGAGGAAAGATCGTAAAGGATAGGCTCCATTTAAGAATCCTCCAGCGCTTCATCCGGCGTATTGGCGATCGCCTCCCTGAGGCGCTTCAGCTCGTTGGGACTGATTTCGTCGTCGCCCAGCATAGAGAGCAGCAGCCGCTCACGGGAGTTGCCGAAAAAGCGGTGCAACAGGTGGCGAACTTCCGAACGGCTTGCCTCAACCTCCCCGATGCAGGTGCTGTAAAGAAACGCTCTGCCCTCCTGCCGGTGCGTGACGTAGCCCTTGGTCTCGAGGATTCGGATGGTGGTGAGAACGGATGTGTAGGCCAGCGTGGCTTCGCCGGAGGTGGCGGTGACCAGGCTGGCGACGGTCGATTCTCCCCGTTCCCACAGGGCCTTCATCAGCCTGAGTTCGGCCTGGGTCAGCGTGATGGATCGCTTTGGAGGCATAGGAGGCGAATATCCCTGGGACGCCGCATTTCTGAACGTCCCTGCTACTACAGACGTATAACTAATGATTTAGTTTGCAAATTTTTATTGGCTTTGTCAACGCCGCAGTCTGGGGCGGCAGCCTGGCATACAGAGTGCAGCGGGACTAATCAGTCAAGCGCAGGCCGGCCATTGGAGCCTGTCCAAGAACTTCGTTTTGCGTGAAGGGTACGGGCTTCAGCCCGTACATTTCAGCCAACAAATGGTTGGGCTTTAGCCCCTGAGGGAAGGGCTTCAAGAGCTTGCATTCCCTCGGCGGCTTCTATGAGACGGCTGGTATTGTCAAGGTTTTTGTCTTTGCTTTTGCATTTGTTTTTTCCTTAGTGGCGTTTTTGCAGTTGCAGTTGC
>Ga0302274_10004203_pt1 | contig 12577 bp, 12 predicted proteins | sample III_Bog_N2_1_FD_198755 | JGI IMG/M metagenome (GOLD analysis project Ga0302274, IMG submission 198755) | Peat permafrost microbial communities from Stordalen Mire near Abisko, Sweden - III_Bog_N2_1 | ecosystem: Environmental > Terrestrial > Soil > Wetlands > Peat | place: Sweden: Abisko...
CAGTTTGTGTTTGGCCAGATCGTACAAACGACCAGGGGTTGAAATTATTATGTGCGGAGTCTTTGAAGGGTCTTTTAATTCGGTCTCGTTATCTTACAAGGGGATTCCGCCAAAGTAGCATCCATACCTCAGTTCTGGTTTCTTAAAGTATCGGCCTATATGAGAGTGAGAGGTACCCAATCTTTTGAAATCCTTATAGATTTGATGTGCCAGTTCACGGGTGTGGCATGTGATAATAGCTTGATGAGGCTCATAGTTATCACCTTCTCCTGGAACAATTTGATTTAAGATTGAGATCACAAAAACTGCAGTTTTACCCATCCCTGACTTTGCTTGGCACAGAATGTCGTGCCCTTGGAGAGCAAGAGGAATACCCTAGATCTGGACCTCACTTGGATGCTAAAATCCACACTCGCGAATGGCTCTCTTGAGCTCATCTTTAAGGAAGAGTTAATTCCAGCCGGTAAGGTTGGCTCCTTGGTCTTTCTTAGGTTGGTTTTCCTTAGGCTTCTCTTCATCAGAGCTCTCATACTCAGGCATAATGTCAGCCATGATTCCCTCCTTTAAATACAATTATAGCATAATTCAACTCTGTATATGTCTCAAATCTTAGTTTAAATTCTCATATTTCCAACACAATATTTGCACTTGTTTATTCGATTATGGAGGTTATCCGTAAAGATACAGATATTTCTATAGCTTGCAGCTTTGTTTAATTTTCATTAATTGAATGAACTTAGAGGAAAAGCTACGAGAGTAGACCTATCAGTTGAAGAATTAAATTACTGACCTAAAAAATGCATTCGATCTCAACAGGACCATTCTGCTGCTTCTATCGAAGGAAAACTACTGTAGCGACCCTTAGCATGGTCCCCTCCTGCAAATAATAACTCGTCTCACTGAAGTCAACAATCAGATTATGCTAAGCAGTATGGACCTCATCCAGTAGAGAAACTCCCTCAAGCAGGAAGTACTTTCCTCTGAAACAGATTTATAAACTAAGTGATCAACTCAATCAAGTTCACTAAAAGCTCACAGCTGAACTATAGGGCAAAAAAATGGTTACGGATGCAAGTGAGTATAAGATGATGATGCAAGAGTAATTTAGCAATCTTAATCGTTAACTGATGGCTGCCAATGAATAAAGAATAATCCAAGAGCAGGAGGTCGATTATTGGAAGCACAAAAGTTAAGTACCTATTTGCATTGACTCAGAATATATAACAATGGTTCAGTGAACAGGGGAAGTAACTACCTCATTTCGAGCAATAAAAACCTTACTTAGGCAAGAAAAAGTATGAATCAAATCATGGTTTTAAATATTAGATAATGAATCAGCAGCTGAAGCTCTAGAATAAAAAATTGAGGCTGTATATTTAGGAATTGTAAACCAAACTTGTCCTTTTTATTAAAAGCTATAATTTGGACGAGAATCTACATTAAAAACAGCAGGAGTACCCCTTTTTCAAGAGTAAGATGAACTAGATTGAAATGTTTAAGCATGCTCTCAATGACTTGAGGATCAGGAAGGGGTCATCCAAACTATTTGAGGGAGAAATACAGTTTATTCACCACAAAACGCAGTAGAATGAGCTGTTAAGTCAGAGAAGTAGAAGCTACACTTGGCCACGACACAAAATCTTTAAACTAGACATCACCATGCGAGAGAGTGATTAGATTGACATTTAAATGTCTCACTTTTAATCAATTGTTTCGGAAGGGAAATTAGAGGAAGAAAGACGAATGTTGTAAAGCTCATGTGATCCTTTTCTAGTAATTTAATGAATATTTGATCTAATAAATTCATCTATATTTTTTCGTGATTTTATGCTACTCACATTAATTAACCGAAATTGGATGCCTCAAATAATCCATCAGAAAAAGGAAGAAAATTAAAATATCAAATAAAAGTATGTAAGGGATGCAAAAATAATCAAAAGATGGTGTTGCAAGCAAAATCAATTTTAAGATCAAGAATCAATTGATAAATTTTGGCCATGGAATCGACGTGAAGTCAAAAATACTGTTGCATGTTCAAGCCAGAAAGCGGAATGATATCGAATGCGTATGGTTAGTGTCGTAGTACGAGTGGCATGCCTTAACGGCTGACTTGCAGTAAATGATATTAATAATTTGTCAGAAGTGTTCAACTTATAACGTGATAATTTTAATAAATATCAGATGATGCTAAATGTTTTAGAAAGACAAAATGGTTGCGGAAATCAGGAAGCTGGCAGAGTCAAATATTTGCATCTCAACTCGTAAAATGCAAAACTGTTGCAAAGAATCAGGTAACTTTAAGGACAAATTATTTCATTAAAAAAGGTGAATGAACTGTTACAGAACTGCTCTAAATACCCTCTCGATCCTGTGGTGAGTGAACTCAAGCAGCAGATTAGAAATTTGGAGGAATCAGTGGCACGACTAATGAAAACCAATGATCAACTTGAGTGTAATGCTTTGATGAAAACACAACTCATCTGCTAAAATTAGAACGAGTTCAAATAAATTTTGAACAATTACGAGGAGAAGATTCTGGAACTCAGAATTAAATGTCAAACCAGCGAGTTGCTGCTGAGTCAGATGCATGAACATCCGCTCGGTGAGAAAGAACAAGAGTACGGCACATCAACGCAGCTGAATCTCATGTGCTTCAATTAAATTAATGAACTGCGCATGATGCTCAATCGCTTTAATCTTTAGAATGCTGAGCTGAAGTGCGTTATTTCCAAGAAGGAGTAAGAGAACAGTAAAATAAAAGATCAGCTAAATCAGTGTGAGCTGGCCATAAAGAGCGGAGATGATTGGCACACCTACAAACAATCTTTGTGTGACTCTACCAAAATGAAGAACTCCATGGTCAACAATGATCTCCTGCTGAATGAACAGCTCACCCGTCACAGTCAAAAGAGCAAAATAGCTGCAGCCATTCTGAAAACATCAGGCAATCCCGCCATGGAGATGAATAAACTCAAAGCCTTGGTTATTAAATATTCACAAGAAAACATCAACCTGAAGGAAGAAATCAAGAAACTGCAAAGAAGTTTGGGCTTGAAGAATTCTTAGCAGAAACAATTGAAGGAAGCCTGTAGAAAGCTGGAGCAAACCATAAAAAACAATAAAGTTTAAATGGAGTTTTATAGGAATAACTTTAAAGAACTTACTAAAGTCACCAAGGAAAGGAAAATACAGTACTATGATCAGTTCTATGAAGCATAACTACCAAGTTTGCGCCGCAAGCAACAGGATGAAAGAGAAAGCATCATCCATTATTGGAAGGAATGGGCTCAAATGCATGGCACCTTTGCAGAAAAGTTAACTTTAAAGTCAAAGACTAGCCATAATCATAGACACAGAAATAGAAGTTGCCCATCCAAAATGCTGTAAACTCCTGACGATCAAAATAAGAGTAAAATTTGTACGGACAAATTTGAGTAGGAATCCATCCTTGGCTTTATTGATGAAATTCACGATATTGGTTCATAGACAAATCCTGAGTTTGAGCATTAGCTAAAAGAATCTGACTAATGCGAGCTGAACAGTCTTCAAGATGCTTTTTCAATGATCGTAAAGCCGACGGAACCTGCCCTGATGGGTCAGTTTAGCATAAGGCAATCTCACCAGTTCGTCGAGCTCGATATCGATTTAGATGATTGATTCTTTAGAATCATTATTATAATAAATGATGATAAATAAAAAGTTAATTTGATTCTTGAGATTGAACTGATAATTCTATTACTCGGTTGATATCCAATAATTCTTTATATATAGTATTAAATTATCATTCCAAATGATAAATATCATCTTTTGGCTTCTAAATTTCAAGTAGATTACTCTTGGAAGACGACCCCCTTGACAATATTTCATCTATCCACGACAGGTACGCTGGCAATGAAGTTTTATAGATATTCTTTTGCGAGTTTTTAATGTTAGTTAGAATGGCCTCCAACTGTTTTTCAGGGATGAGTCTCTTTTTATTGAGCTGAATCAGCTTTTACTGGCGATCTGCATGATTGAACTGATACATTTCTTGGCCTTAGCATAGGCAGCAGCCTTCAAGGTTACAATCTCATTTTAAAGCTCTTGGATTTGGCCACTGATGTTTTTAGAAATCAGATTCATCTCATTATGAATGTTTTGAATGATGCTCGTCGTTCTAGCGTCAATCTTAGATATTCTCTTCTATATTTATGATTCTCAATAAGGCAATCCATACGCTTGGTTTTTAGCTTTTGCTCTTCTTTTTTAATAGAAAGCTTTGTCCTTTCGACCTCTCGTTTTTCAAAAGTCGCTGCAATTGCGTCTGGAACTGTGGGTTTAGTGACTCGAACTGCGATGACTGCATATATTTGATTTTACTTTCAATGCCAGGCGCCCATTCATCACATCCTTTCTGTAGCGATCCCTTTAAACTTTAATCTAATTCGTTAAACTTGTCGATAAGAACTTCCTGTAAGGTGTGACTGCTGCAGAATTGGTTTATTTAATGGCTGCATAACTGAAATGATACTGGATTTTACTGAAGATCCAAGTTTGATCGTAGGTAATTGTATAGTTCTTGATCGTTTGATGAGCTAACTCCTTTCTCAGGCGGTTCACCACCTCTATCTTCTGGAAATTTAAAATCACACCACTGCTTGTTCCACACTAATTGAGTTGAGGGGTACTGGTATCTTTGTGACTTAATCAGTTTGCAATGTCACCTGCACTTAGTTGTAAGTTGTCAGAAAAGGGATCATGAAATGCAAACCAGGTTAAGTCCACTTATCGAGTAATGCTCCACCTCTTTTGTAGACTCCAATGTTTCCGTATTCAATAATGTGGAAGGCTCCCGAATAGTAAAGAACTACAAGTAGACCTCCTAATATCTTTACAATATCCGATATCCCTGCCATTTGAATATTATATAAACAGAGTATATTTAACGACTCTAATAGATAAATATTTTCAAATCAGTATCTAAATTCTTCATCACTTCGATCATCAAAATAATTGACAATGACCTCGAGCTGTTACTTTTGAACATTTATGATATTCCTTCAGACTTTTAGGTATAATAAAAATGAGGAAATTTCAGTTTAGAGGCGTTTACTTTTTAACGAAGCAATATATCTTAGGCTCACCTTTCATTTCTATTTATAATTATTCTACTTCCTTTTATTAGATAATAATCATGCATCTCCTCAAGGCAACTGTCAATGAAGACAGATTGATGCGCAGCCGTTCATCTCTCAAGCAACCAACCCTAAAAGAATTTCTTCCTTTTGAGAACTAACGCGATAATGTCGGTCGTCTTATCAAAGCGCCCTTTCAGTAGACGGGAAGCAAATCGATTAACTCATCTAAAATGTCTCTTGAAAAACAATCTGCCTTGCTGGAAGAGAACATCCATAAATATTTCAAGCACAACAACCGCAATGGCATGTACTAAACTAATAAAAATACAATCTTGAAAAAGACCATAATCAATCTGATGACAGGGGATGTACCTGTGAAAAAAAAGATAAAAAGCATGGTATCTGTAAAATAATGGGTCGACAAAATACGAGAGAGTTGCGATATTAATCAGAAATTTTGTCGCACTGCCGATAGCAATAAATTTAGGAACTTCAGTAGGGGTAAAAAAAGTGTTAAAAGAGTTCAAAGTTCCACCATTCATCGATACAACTTCGAGCATTCTCCCCTTCGTCAGATTAGTTCTACAGAGTTATCTCCACAGAAACCGACTCAGCGTTCGGTTTCCTGCAAACAGTCAAGAAATTATGAGTAGTACCCTGAATTGCAGCGTTTCGTTCAAATGCAATCCCTCGAGATGAAAACGCTGGATAATTTCGAGGAGAGTCACGTGAAATTTCTAATGAAAATGAAGGAGTCGAAGCAACTAGCATTCTAATTGCGACATAACATCTAACAGATTGACTATTATTGATATTAGATACAGTATTCAATGATAATTGGACAGGTCCATAAACAATCAAATCTACAGCAGCATTCTTTTGGGATTTTCAATTAAATTTTGGATTCGTTTTAGGAAGAGAACAGCATCTTTACCATCCAACAAACGGTGATCATAGGTTAGGGCAAGGTACATCATGGGACGAGCCACAATTTATTCTCCTCGGACGACTGGTCGATTGATTATCGAATGCATACCCAAGATAGCTGTCTGTGGAGGATTGATAATGGGTGTTCCCATAAGTGAACCAAAAGTCCCTCCATTAGAGATGGTGAAAGTTCCTCCTTGCATATCTTCAATGGTGATTTTGCCATCTTTTCCCTTTTTAGCAAGAGTGCCCAAGCCAAACTCAAAATCATGGAATTTCATGTTTTGACAATTCCTCAGGACAGGCACTAGAAGTCCGGTTGGAGTGGCCACAGCAACTGAGATATCAATATAGTTTCTTTTGACTATTTATGTACCGTCAATGACTGAGTTAACCACTGGGTATTCCTGAAGGGCGAGAGTGGCTGCCTTTAGGAAGAAGGACATAAATCCTAACTTAACATTATATTTCTTGAAAAAGTCTTAGCCGAGTTACTATGTAATTAGAAGGGTACCTGTCTCGTTTTTTGAGCTTAAAGCATGTCCACTTATTGAAAGGTGGTTAAGAGAGCGTATGTTGTTTGGGCCTATTTGAGCCTTTGAGAGACCCGCTGCCTCAGTCTGGACATTGGTTCTCTTGTTTCACTTCTTTGGCCTGTGGGTACTGATGGAGTTGATTATTTTTTAACTTCATTCTTAGGTTTTTCAGATACTGGTTTTTCCTGTGTAGGCTATTTTCCTGGTGAGGATTTCACTTGTTCTGCAGATTTTGGAACTTAGACTTTTTTATCAGCAGATTTGGGAGCTTCAGATCCAGCTGGTTTGGGAGCATCAGGATCCACATCAAAAAGTGGCTTTCCTACTCCAATGTTGTCTCCTGCTGCTACATGGAATTTGGTGATGACTCCAGCCGTTGGACTTTTGATTTAAACTGTAACTTTATCAGTTTCCACATTAGCGACAGTCTCATCAAGGTCAACCCACTGTCCCTCCTTCTTCACAAACTCTGCGATAGTGCCTTCATTAATGGAATCTGCGAGGAATGGTAGAGGGAACGTTTTGCCTGTATTAATAAAGATGAACTCGCAAATTGGTATTGAATGGAACTTAAAAGATAAGGCAGCTGCTGTTTCTGTCGTAATAAATTGCCAGCCAGCCTGGATAAGTTTCCAGCGTATTTCATCATTAACTATAAATATAAAACATTTTAGATAAATAAAATTCGGTATGAGGCAATACTACTAATAAATTTATACTCAATCAGAGAGATCAAAAATTATCGACCATTCTATCTGATGAAATTGCATAGTGGAGGGGCTATTGGTTTCCACAATGAGAAGCAATCGAGTGCATCTGACTATTTTGAATTTATAAAAATAAAAATATTAATATTTTTGGGATTTAATGGCATTTATAATACTAATCTTACCACAAAGCAATGAGTAGAGGAACCCCCTGCTTCGGTAGAAGACATACTAAAACCCATACTCTCTGCAGAAGATGCGGCAGAATGTCATACCATAAACAGCAATCCACCTGTTCAGCCTGCGGATACCCTGCTGCCAGACTTAGAAAGTGTACATATTGTCATTAACACAGACGGATGGTCTCTCAAGACTCAAAACAGGAAGGGAACTGGAACTGGCAGAACCAGATATCTTAAAACAATTCCCCGCGTATACAAAAATCAGATTAAAGGAAGACAATGATAGCTTTGTATTTTGTGGAATACCATACTTTAGCAGTCATTCATATCATTAGAACTACTGCATTTCTGCTATTGTTATTTACCATCATTAATTTGGTATGCTGCAATGGCGACTCTTTTGATACCTTATTTTTAATCAATCACTAATCAAGGAACCGCAAATTATTTCAATGAGTGAAGGGTTTCTATTTAGTAGTAGTAGTATTATTGTAAGGAAAATGATCTTAATATAAAGGTCAATTAACATTTTTGTCTTTTTATGAAGAAAGATGCTCTTCGAATTCGGACTGAATGTCGATGAAGGTCGGACGTTAGGAAGCCGTTTTTTTGAGACACTTGTGCATAATTTGAATGAGGAAAGGCGGCCCTGGTGGTTACTCAAAGTGATGATCATTATCATATCCGACTAATCCAATGACTTGTTGTTCAGACAAGCCTTAATAGGGTATCTTCTAGCTTAGAAGCTACCAAATTATCACTCCAAAACTGTACACATCAGCAAACTAATCTATTTTCTCTTCATTCCTGATCACTTCGGGGGCCATCCATTGATAGGTACCAATTCTGTTTTTGTATTTCTTTTGCTTCTTCTTTTGAGCAGAAAGTCCAAAATCGCATAGTTTTACTTGCCAGTCCTCTCCAATCAGCACGTTTGAACTTTTTAAATCTCTGTGCAGTATCTTTTTCATGTTATGCAGATAGACCATACCCTTTGCAATGTCGAAAGCAATCTCTATCTTCTACCTAAAGTTGAATTTCTTCTTCTTCTTGTGAAGCTGATCGAAGAGACTACCATTTTACAGATACTCAGTAATGAGAGTATATTTATTGGCAGTTATGCACATTCCCATATACAACACAATGTTGGGGTGTTTCAAATCACTGATGATTTCCACCTCTTTCATAAAATCCTCTTTGTGATGATGCTTTCTTGTTTTCATATAGTCCTTTATGGCAATTTCCATTCCAACATACTTACCTTTATACACTTTGCCATATCCACCCTCACCAATTTGTTCCAGCTTTTAAATATCCTTTTCTTTAATTAAAAAATCTAAACTTCGATGTATCTTTAAAAACTCATATAGCTATCTTATTTCCGAAGAGTTGTGAGATTTATCTGTAGTTTTTTTTCTTTGCAGCTCGACCTACGATCCATCAGAACTAGTTGAGCTTGACTTATTCTCTTCTTTTGCATTCTCTTCCTCTTCTTTTTTAAGGTGTTTTTCTTCCTCACTGTGCCGATGCAAATTGCTCTCGCCTTTTTATCCGAACCTATTAATGACACTACTCGATTTATGAACACTATTTTGATTTTGATTGTAATGATTATTGTTACTCTCTCCTAATTATTTACTGTCCTTTCTATTCAGCTCTCTTTTCTTTGAACTGCTTCTTTCGCTCTTGGGCTCAATTAAATCATTCAGATAATTTTATTCGTTCAAGTTCTTTGAGAGAGAGTGCAACTCGATAGCCGCTGAGTCATACTACCTCTTCCCCTCATGTTCTTACGAGGAATGATCAATCCCCTCAATGGTCAATCTTTGAGTACTGCGAAACTCCTGCTCTCCTTCATTCTATGACTATGAATTTTCCTCTTTGATGCTTTCTTCGAACACTGGATAGTTTTTGACATTATTAAGTTTCTTCTTCATTTTGGAGGCAGAGTTTAATTTGTAAGACAGCTTTTGCCGATTGGATTTTTTCTGCACCCGACTCTTCCCCGAATTATGCTACAACTCATTGAGAAAAATGATATAATTCAAAAACTTCTTCCGATCTCCCATTTTCATCTTGAGGTCGTCCTTCAATTCTTGTTCACTGAGACTGATGAGATCTTTTCCCTTAATTTTATTCTTGTAAAATGTCTCCTTATAAATTTTAAGGTCAACTGCATCCAAGTAATCAATGACTTCTTTGATGGTCCAATCCTTCATTGCCTTAGTGAGGCATTACAATTTGGTTAACTTGCATAACCCATAGTATTTCAACAGAAAGAATAAATCGAATTGCTTTGTATATGGGTTTTTATTTTCAAATTCAGTGAGGTCTTCGGTGTTAAACCTTTACTTATCCAGAGCCAATGTTGGAAATTACTATTCATGACTCTTGGAGGGAGGGAGTTTGATATGCTATTTTAGTGATCCATTTTAGTAGTACTCATTATACAACTCTTTCTTTTAGAAATCGTAGTATTGACCCTTACCATGCTTCAGCCCATATTTAAAATCGCCGATGTAGTGCGAAGAATTTTGTAAAATGAGCTTACCGCTGCCATAAGGTTGATCATTTTGCCATTATCCCTCATACTGCATGCCCACTTCCTGATAAACCTGCAGTCCCCTGCCTTATTTCTTGCCATTAACCCACTCCCCCCGATAAAAATCTCCATTGGCATACAGCATAGATCCATTGCCATGGGGTACTCCATTGAGTTCTTCCCCCTAATACCGATCTCTTTTGAAGGTGAGGTTTGAATCAATGGAAGGATCTCGTTTGGCTGGTGATATTTCAACGGAGAAGTTTTAATTAATCTATGATTTCTTTCGAACGACTTCCTTTTTAATTACAGGCACCAATTATTTCTTAATTGAGGGAGGACGGTCACGACAACAATAATTGAAGAGCCACATCTTCAGAATATATATCGAGTGATTATTATATAAATTGAATCGCGCTCACTTTTTAGCAAGGACGCATTAGGCTGATTTGAAATCGGGGTTTGGCCAGTGCATAACTGAAAGGGAGAGTTTTGATCCTTTAAATTATTATAATCATCCTGAAACCTTATATTTGTTAGTGTAAATATGAGAATCAACCTAATTTTGGTTTTGTCAGCCCTGCTGCTTCTAGGAAGTAGCTCTTCGATAAATTCGACCATGTCTTTAGCAGTTACCATATATAACGATGACTTTGCGATGGTTAAGGATGTGAGGGAGATAACTTTCGATCAAGGAAATAGTGATCTTTACTTCACTGACGTATCATCCAACATTCAAAGTGAAACCGTGACCTTTAAAGCCATCAACGATACGGAAAACATCCGGATTTTTGAACAAAACTTTGAGGCCAATCTCATCAATACCAACTCAATCCTTCAAAAATATATCAACCTCAACCTCTAGATATACGTCAAATTAGGATAAACCAGTAAAAGAGTCAACGGTACCCTGCTGGGCTATAACAGCGGATATATCATGCAAACTTCATATGGAATTGAGGTTCTCAATAATGTTGAAGGAATTTCTTTCCCCTCACTGCCTGATGGATTCTTTACTCTTCCCACTCTGAGCTGGAAGGTCAACAGCCTCAATGCTATTACCACTGACTGTGAGGTCGCATATAGAACTACGGGATTTTCATGGAAATCAGACTACTCAGTCACTCTGAGTGCGGATGAAAATAATGCAGATTTTGGAGGTTGGGTCACTATCGACAACAGGAGTGGAAAGAAATATTAAAATGCAAAACTCAAACTGATCGCTGGAGATGTCAACATTGTTTCACCTCCGACTGCCATGTACGCAAAAAATGCTGTTCCTATGATGTCTATGGTAGGGGATGCTGCGCCTGCTCCTTCCTTCTCGTAAAAATCATTTTCAGACTATCACATGTACACCCTCAGCCAGCAAGTAACTCTGAATGATAATTCCGAAAAGCAAGTTGAGTTCATCCCGAAAGTATACAACATTACTGTTCGGAAATATAACTCTATTTCTATTAGTGCTGGAGGATACTCTGAAAATAATATTAAAGCTAGCAATAATATTTAAATTAGGAACAGTAAGAAGAATCAACTTGGTATTCCCCTTCCGAAAGGAACTGTCCGAGTGTTCAAGACAGATGATGCAGACGACTCACTTGAGTTTATTGGAGAAGACAGCATTGATCATACCCCTAAAAATTAAAATATCACCGTTAAAACTGGCAACGCTTTCGATATTACTGCTAACAAGTACTCTACAAATTATCAAACCTTTGGAAATGGCGGATACAGCGCAGACTTGAATTTAACAATTTCTAATCACAAGGACGTTAGCGCTGAAATTGTGGTGGAGTTGAACAAGTATTACGGTGACAATCTGGTAATTACCTGGACAACTCTTGGCCTGAACCTCTAGACTGTGTCTTCTTCCCTTTTAAAGATAACGAGAACCTACCAGCCAAATGAGACTTTTAGTCTGCTCTGGAATGAAAACTACAGACCATGATAATCCATCCTAAAAGATATACTAAATCTATTGAGCAAATAAGTGTAAATCTCCATTTATTGTTTATTCATTATCTTATAATTACTCCACTTAACACTCAACTTTTAGTTATTCTCAAGCAAGTCGAATTAGGGCCAATTCTGGAAAATCAAAATGAAAGAGCAATTCAGTAGACAATGTATATATTTAATAATGGAGTGAGTACAATCATTTTTTTTATTCTCCTTTGTCCTTATCCGATCCTTCTGACTCTTGAGCTTTCTTTTTCTTTTCCAGTTCGTAATTAGCGGAGTCGAAGATTCCCCCTTTTTTAGCTACTTTGGGTTGTTTTTTCTTCTTCATCAGCTCTTCAGCTTTTCTACACTGTTCAGCCATTTATTAATCGAACTCCATGGTTTTCTAAATCAATGATAAATTATTATTTAAAATTCTTCGATTTAGAATATACACGCATTTTGCAAAAACGGATTACATTATTATGAAGGGCGAAGTATGATTAACAATTATTGTAGCCTTTATTGAATACCTTAGTAGTAAAAGGTAAATCAGAGAAGATAAGTATTTGTTGTGTTTGTTTTGATGTTGTATAAAATGATTTGGGCAGTATTCAAATAT
>Ga0302274_10004225_pt1 | contig 12542 bp, 8 predicted proteins | sample III_Bog_N2_1_FD_198755 | JGI IMG/M metagenome (GOLD analysis project Ga0302274, IMG submission 198755) | Peat permafrost microbial communities from Stordalen Mire near Abisko, Sweden - III_Bog_N2_1 | ecosystem: Environmental > Terrestrial > Soil > Wetlands > Peat | place: Sweden: Abisko...
TCCCATTACGCCCTCCTCGCCGATCGCCGAGTGGTGCGACCAATGGGCGTCCGAAGGCAAGAAAAACCTATGGGAAACCCAGCCAGCCATAGTGGAGATGCAGAGTGAAGGCGGCGCCGTCGCGGCCGTCCACGGCATGTTGCAAACGGGGACGATGAGCACCACGTTCACGGCGTCGCAGGGCCTTCTATTGATGATCCCGAACATGTTCAAGATCGCCGGCGAACTACTGCCGACCGTGTTCCATGTCACCGCCCGCACGGTAGCCACCCATGCGCTCTCCATCTTCGGCGATCACGGCGACATCATGGCCTGCCGGTCGACCGGGTGGGGCATGCTCGGCGCGGCGTCCGTGCAGGAGACAATGGATTTTGCGCTCGTTTCCCAGGCGGCCACGTTGCGGTCGCGTCTGCCGTTCATCCATTTTTTCGACGGCTTCCGGACGTCGCACGAAGTTTCCAAGATCGAGCTGCTGGACGAGGCGGTATTGCGCGCGTTGATCGACGACAAGCTGATCGCTGCGCACCGGGCCAATTCCATGACACCGGACAAGCCGGTGCTGCGCGGCACGGCGCAAAATCCCGATGTGTTCTTCCAAGGCCGCGAGGCAGCGAACGGATTTTATACCGCCTGCCCGGACATCGTGCAGAAGGTCATGGATGAATTCGCGGAATTAACCGGCCGCAAATACAACCTGTTCGACTACGTCGGTGCGAAAGATGCGGAGCGGGTCATCGTACTGATGGGTTCCGGCTGCGAAGCCGCGCATGAAGCGGTGGAACATCTGGTCGCGAAGGGCGAAAAAATCGGCGTGCTGAAGGTGCGTTTGTACCGGCCATTCGATGGCAAGCGCTTCATCACGTCCCTGCCCGCTTCCGTGAAGAGAATTGCCGTGCTAGACCGCACCAAGGAACCGGGCGCGACGGGCGAACCGCTCTACCAGGACGTCGTCACCGCGTTGATGGAAGAGACCGCCGCCGGCCGCTCGCATTTGAAGGTGGTGCCACAGGTGTTCACGGGCCGTTACGGTTTGTCCTCCAAGGAATTCACGCCGGCCATGGTCAAGGCGGTATTCGACAACCTGGCCACGGCCGCGCCGAAGAACCATTTCACCGTTGGCATCAACGACGATGTGTCCCATACGAGCATTCAGTATGATGCAAGTTTCTCCACCGAGCCGACCAATGTGGTCCGCGCGCTGTTCTACGGCCTCGGTGCCGACGGCACGGTGGGCGCGAACAAGAATTCGATCAAGATCATCGGCGAGGAAACGGACAACTATGCGCAGGGCTATTTTGTTTACGACTCCAAGAAGTCCGGCTCAATGACCGTGTCGCACCTGCGTTTTGGTCCACAGCCGATCCGCTCGTCCTATCTGATCACGCACGCCAACTTCGTCGCCTGCCATCTGCCGGTTTTTCTCGAACGCTACGACATGCTGCGCAGCTTGGTGACCGGCGGCACGTTCCTGCTGAACACACCGCGCTCGAAGGACGATATCTGGGCGACGCTGCCGACGCCAGTGCAGGAAACCCTGCTCGCCAAGAAGGCGAAATTTCATGTCATCAACGCAACCAAGGTCGCCCGCGAAAGCGGCATGGGCGGCCGGATCAACACCATCATGCAGGTCTGCTTTTTCGCCCTCTCCGGCGTCCTGCCCAAGGACGAGGCGATCGCGGCCATCAAGAATTCCATCAAGAAAACCTACGGCAAGAAGGGTGATGAAATCGTCCAGATGAACCTCAAGGCCGTGGACAACACCCTAGCCAATCTTCATGAAGTGATCGTGACGAACCACAGCGTCAATGGCACCGGTCCCCTGCTCCCGTCCATCACGCTCGACGCACCGCCTTTCGTCCGGAATGTATTGGGCACCATCGCGGCCGGCGACGGCGACGATCTCCCGGTCAGCGCCTTCCCTAACAACGGCTCGTTCCCGACCGCCACCGCGCAATACGAGAAGCGCAATCTTGCGCTGGACATCCCGGTGTGGGACGAAAAGATCTGCATCCAATGTCTCAAATGTGTGGCCATCTGCCCGCACGCCACCATCCGGGCCAAGGTTTATGACCCGGCGGAACTAAGGAACGTCCCGCCAACCTTCAAGAGCGTGGATTCCCGCCTGCCCGAGTTCAAGGGCCAGAAGTTCACGCTCCAAGTCGCGGCGGAAGACTGCACCGGCTGCACCATCTGTGTGGATGTCTGCCCGGTCAAGAACAAGACCGAGACCAAGCTCAAAGCCATCAACATGCGCCCGCAGCCGCCTCTGCGGGATGCCGAACGGGTGAACTGGGATTATTTCCTCACGCTACCGGAAGCCGACCGGCGCAAGATCAAGACCGGCACCCTGCGCCAGCAGCAGTTGCTCCAGCCGCTCTTTGAGTTCAGCGGCGCGTGCGCCGGCTGCGGCGAGACGCCCTATGTCAAAATGCTCACGCAGTTGTTCGGCGACCGCGCGGTCATCGCCAACGCCACCGGCTGTTCCTCCATCTATGGCGGCAACCTCCCAACCACGCCTTACGCGAAGGACAAAGCCGGGCGCGGCCCCACGTGGTGCAACTCGCTGTTCGAAGACAACGCGGAATTCGGCCTCGGTTTCCGCGTCTCGATCGACCAGCAGAAACATTTTGCCGAGGAACTCCTCAAGAAACTATCCCCGCAGCTCGGTGATGAATTCGTCACGCAAATCCTGCTCGCCGACCAAGGCGACGAGGCGGGCATCCATGACCAGCGCGAGCGCGTCGCAGCCTTGAAGCAAAAACTCCCACGCTTGGAGGGGCCGGAAGCCAAGCTACTTATCCCGCTCGCTGACCAATTGGTGAAGAAGAGCGTCTGGATCCTCGGCGGTGATGGTTGGGCCTACGACATCGGCTACGGCGGCCTAGACCACGTCCTCGCGAGCGGCCACAAGGTCAACGTGCTCGTCATGGACACGGAAGTTTATTCCAACACCGGCGGACAAATGTCGAAATCAACACCGCGCGGCGCGATTGCAAAATTCGCCGCGGGCGGCAAACCCGCGGGCAAAAAAGACCTTGGCCTCATCGCCATGAGCTATGGCAACATCTACGTGGCCAGCGTCGCGATGGGCGCGAAGGACGAGCACACGCTCAAGGCGTTCATCGAGGCGGAATCCTATCCAGGACCGTCGCTCATCATCGCCTACAGCCATTGCATTGCCCACGGCATCGCTCTGGACCAAGGCATTGGGGCCCGGCAACAGAAGCTCGCGGTCGAATCCGGCCAATGGTTGCTATACCGTTATGACCCCCGCCGCGCGGATCGCGGCGAAAACCCGCTGCAACTGGATTCCAGCGCGGCCAAGGCCAAGGTCGCTGACTTCATGATGTCCGAAAACCGGTTCAAGATGCTCACCAAGAGCAAGCCGGACGACGCCAAGAAATTCTTCGCCCAGTCGCAGGTGGATGCCGACCGGCGCTGGAAGTTCTATCAATTCATGGCCGCGCGCGACGCCAAGGTGGAAAACACGACGGCCGCCCCCAAACCCGCCACCGCCGTGGATATCGAAAACTAAACCGCCACCGCTACCCTCATCATGGAACTCACCACCAAATATCTCGGTCTGAAACTCCGCACGCCGCTGGTTGTCTCCGCCTCGCCGCTCTCGGAGGAACTGGACAACCTCAAACGCATGGAAGACGCCGGGGCCTCCGCCATCGTCCTCTATTCCCTATTCGAGGAACAATTGCGCCAGGACCGGTTCGAACTGAACCAACATTTGGAGAACGGCAAGGATAGTTATGCGGAAGCCCTTTCCTATTTCCCGGACGCCGGCGAATACCGCCTCGGCCCGGACGAATATCTGCGCCACATCGCCGCCGCCAAGAAAGCCACCAACATCCCCATCATCGCCAGCCTCAACTGCTCGTCCCCCGGCGGCTGGACGGATTACGCCAAGCTCATCCAAGTCGCCGGTGCCGACGCACTCGAACTGAACATCTATTATATTCCGACCAACCCCGACATGTCCGGCACGGAAGTGGAGATGAACTACCTCGACATTCTCCGGGCCGTCAAGGCGAACGTCTCCATTCCCATTGCCGTGAAGCTGAGCCCCTTTTTCAGCAACTTTGCGAACATGGCCAAGCGCTTCGACCAGGCCGGCGCGAAGGGGTTGGTTTTGTTCAACCGTTTTTACCAGCCGGACATCGAACTGGAAACGCTCGAAGTAAAGCCGAACCTACTGTTGAGCACGCCCATGGCCATGCGCCTGCCCTTGCGCTGGATCGCCCTGCTCCACGGCCACGTCAAGGCCAGTCTCGCCGCCACCAGTGGCATCCACCGCGCCTCCGACGCCATCAAGATGCTCCTGGCCGGGGCGGACGTCACCATGCTCTGTTCCACCATCATTCGCCACGGCATCCCCCAGATCGCCATGATCGAGCGCGACTTAGTGGATTGGTTGAAGGAACACGAATACGAATCCGTCTGCCAGTTACGCGGCAGCCTCAGCCAGAAGAATTGCCCGGAACCGGCCGCATTCGAGCGCGCCCAATACATGAAAGCGCTCACCAGCTACGCCCTGCCCCGGACCTGAACCGGGCGCTCTCAACCGAGAAAAAATCCTCCGCCAACCAAAAACCAGCCGGTCTTCACCTGACGGCCAGAAACCCAACAAGGGTACAGGCGATGGCGATGAAGGCCGCCACCAGCGATTCCCCGGCGACAAGACCGGAGGCGATCGGGATGGCAAAGACCTCGGCGTTCTTCCGGTTCCATCGCCGCCAGAGGCACACGATCACTGCGCCGATGAGGAACGACAAGGCGTTTTGAAACGGCACGACCCACGCCAGCCCCAGCCCCATGGCGGATGGCAGATACGGCTGTGCCTTGGGCCAAAGACGTTCCAGCAGGGGCAGGAGCAGCCCCACGATCGCGCCGATGACGATGGCGATGAGGGCCGTATGTGGCAGGTGGTTGACGCCCTGAGTGAGGAGGTCGGCCGTGGCGCGCCACATGTTGGTGGCGGGCGGGTTGAAGGCTTCCAGCGCCTTTTTATCCGGCACCATCAGGTACCACGCGGGCACGACGGCGATGACGCCGAAGAATACGCCGTAGAATTGCGCCAGGAACTGGCGGCGGGGGTTCGCGCCGAGCAGATAACCACTTTTTAGGTCGGTCAGAAGGTCCGCCGCGGCCCCGGCGGCGGCGGCGGTGGTGCCGGCGGCCATGAGGTTGACGGTGGCGATGCCTTTGGCGCCGGGCAGCACGGCATAGAGTAGCTGGGTGACCTTGCCCATGGCGCCCACTGGTCCGGTGTCGGTGTCGCCGGTCACACGGCAGCAGACGAGGCAAAGGACGAAGGACAGGGCCACGGACACCAGCCCCAGCCATACGGCGATGTGAAAAGCGAAATATTGCACGATAATGAGGCCAAGGGTGATGGGGATGAGGCCGATGAACAACCAAGAGTTCGGCACTTCCACGGCATCCAAGGCGTCCTGATGGGCGGCGCGCTCTTCCTTTTTAAAGATCATGAAGGCACTCAGTACGCTCCGCCAGTTCAGCGCCAGTTGGGTGAGGCTAGCGAATACGAGAACCGACGTGCCGCCCCACAAGGCCCAACGCGTGGGATTGAAGTTGCCATCAGGATTCATCTTGAAAGCCGGCAGCCAGCCCGCCACCCCGGCATTCGCGGCATCCAAGGCCACGAGGTACGGCGCGACGACGTAGTAAAGCAACGCCGAGCCGGCAAACATGGAAAGCGAAACGCGCAGCCCGGTAATCATGCCCGCACCGACGAGCAGGACACTCGGCTCGAAGGCGAGACCGGCCATTTGCCCGCGCGCCAGCGGATTGAGAAAGCCGGAAAAATCCCAGGTGTCCGGCAGATAGAGCCAGCCGGACAACTTCGCCAGCCATTCCGGCAACCGGTTCTTGATCTTCAACTGTTCCACCAGTTCCGCATAGGTGTGCAACGTGCCGATGACCGCGCCGGCCCCAAGCGCGATGAGCAGCGAGTAAGCCTGCTTGAGGGATTCACCGCTCCGGGAATACAGGCTGCGCAGCGTTTCCGCCGTGGCGATGCCGGAGGGGAAACGCAGTTGCTCGTGGTTGATCATTTGCCGCTTCATCGGGATGGCCAGGAACACGCCCAGCGCCGCGGTGAATAGCACAAAGGCCGCCGCCACCGGCCATGGTTGCTGGACGCCGGTGATGAGGAGCAGCGCACCGAGCGCCGTGGCCAGCGTCGCGCCGGTGGAAGAACCGGCGGCGGTGGCGGTGGATTGCATGCAATTGTTTTCCAATACGCTCATCCGCGTTACCCGGCCGCCGAGCAGTTTGCAGATAGTGTTCCAGACGACAAAGGAGATGACGCACGCGGTGATGGAGACACCGAAACTCCAGCCGATTTTCAGGGTGGTGTAGAGATTGGAGACCGCCGTGAACATGCCCAGGATGCCGCCCATGACGACGGCGCGCACGGTGAGCTGGCGCTGGGAATCACCGCGATAATATTGCTCGAACCACTGGCGGTCCTGCTCCGTAGGCGAGCCGGTAAAGCCGGCAAGCGGTAATTCGTATTCCGTGTCTGATTTCGGCGCGCCGGAGTCGGGCGGGTGGGATGAGACCGGATTCATGCGCTGGTCGGGTATCGGCCGGCCGCGTCAGGGCTTGGTGAAGAAGCGCGTGTCCCAAGAGATGTTCAACGGATTCGCGCGGAGGGTGTCGGCCAGTCCGGCAAACGGCACCTGGGCGGCGAGCCAGCGGGGATTCTTGGCAATGGTATCCATGGTCTCGCGCGTGTTGTTGCAAATCAGATAAAGTCCGGCTCCCAGCACAAGAAACGCCTCGATACCAGTGCCGATACCGTGGCGCGCAAACTCAAAATCGCCGGGACCGTATTTCGAATCCAACAGCGCCGTGCGGAGCGGACCAAGGTCGGCCACAAAGTGTTCCAGAAACTCGTCATTGCGGGGGCCGGTATAATGCAGGATGCGGGCGCGATTCCGTTCCAACGACACCACGACCCATTCGTCAAATACCCGGCTGCCGTAGTGGGAATCCATCTGATCCGAGCAGCTTTTAATTTTTTCACGTATCTCGTCTAACGTCATGCTGCGAGCAGAACAAATCTTGCGCCGCCGCTCAAGGCAATTCCGGCGGGGGATTCGGTTTCACGGCGCTGATGGTGAGGGTCGCGCCCCGGCCCAAGATCGCCAGCAGCAACGTGACCGGCACGCTGATCAAACCCAGGACCGGTGCCAGCAACAAGGTGACGGCGAGGGAACCGGCCTGGCTTTGGCCAGCCATGACCTTCGCGCCTTGGCCGCGCAGACGGTTGTAAAGGAGATTAGGCTGCACGCCCAGCCAGTTCAGCAGTGACTGCACAAAACTGAAGAGGTCGTATTCCGGCGCCAGAGCACTGACCCATTGCGGCGACAAACCGGCTTCGCCCAAAATTCGCGATAGGGAGGCCTGCGTGTGTTGTGACAGATGGCGCGGCGTGTCGAGGTGGAACCAACCGGCCCGGGTCAACCGGGCTTCCGGACTACCGAAGTTGGGCACAGCAACCAGAAAGATCCCCCCCGGCCGCAAAATTCTAGCCACCTCCGCCACAGTCGGACGCGGGTCGGAAAGATGCTCCAGCACATGCCACATCACAACCACATCGAAACTTTGGTCGGGAAACTTCAATTCATCCAGCAAGCCCACGCGGACCGGGAGTTTCAGGACTTCCCGGGCGAAACGGCAAGCGCCGTCAGAAAATTCCGTACCCATCACATCACAGCCGTTCCGCTGAAAGGCGCGGAGCAACAAGCCACGGCCACAGCCGACGTCCAGCACCCTGGCAGGCTTTCGGTTTAACCGGCGCAGCACTTGGGCCGACCGCCAGGCGTACAGTTTCTCCTGGAGCCATTCCATCACCGCCGGGAAACGGCGCCCATGCTGGTCGCCGTAATAACCGACGGGATAATAACGCCCAAGGTCCGCCGGCACCGGCACCGTGACCACCTGGTCGCACCGACGGCACCGCACCACCTGAAACGTCTCGCCGCTGATGTAATCAATGGCGGGAAACAGCGGTTCTGTGTCAGCGGTGGGATGAGGGCAACTCGGCATCCGAAAAACTAGACCGCAAACCAGCGCGCAAACAAGCGGAAACGACGGATCGCAGCATTTTTGGCTGGGCGAATGCGGGAATAAATCATATTTTACGGTCGTCCGCCATGCCGCCCAACCCCGGATCCGTCACCAATGCCGCCGGTCGAGCCACCCTGAAAAAGAGGACTTGGCCTCAATACCTGCTGCTGACGCTTACGCTGGTCGCGGCATCAGCAACTTTTTATTTTCCCTTCAGCGAGACCAGCAACCTGGATGCTTTGATGCTTTTGCTCGCGACGGCCTGCTCCATAGCCATCCTCGCCCGGCAGTTGCCACTGCAAAGCGTGTTATTCGCCGCCTTCATTACCGCGTTTATCGGCGGGGCCGCCCACGGCCTGAGCGCGCGGACCGGGCTGCCGTTCGGCCCGCTGATCTTTGATACAACCGCGGGCCCGAAACTGTTCAACATCGTACCCACAGTCGTGCCGCTGGTCTGGGTCATTGCCCTCTTTAATTCGCGGGGGGTCGCGCGCCTAATGCTGCGGCCGTGGCGGCGGGTTAAGACCTACGGCTTTCTGTTCATGGGGCTGACGGCGGGGCTGGCGCTCGCATTCGATCTGGCATTGGAACCCTTTGCCCATGCGAAGCATCTCTGGCGCTGGCAACCGACCATGATCACCATCACCTGGTACGGCGCAACGCCGTTGAGCTTTTTAGCCTGGGGGGCGGTTTCGTTGTTGATCCTCGTCATCATCATGCCATATCTGATCCGCAAGCAGCCAGGAAACCCCAGCGCGCCGGACTTCACTCCGTTGGCCTTGTGGCTGGGGGCCATCGTTTTATTTTCAGCCAACGCGGCGCAAGCCGGCTGTTGGACGGCGGTGGGCGTGAACGTGGTGATCGCCGGGATCGCGGCCCTGTTCTCGTGGCGTGGCGCGAAGTGGTGAACGGTCAGCTTTTCCGCGACACCATTAATTTGACCACGCGGGGGCCGTCCAGGTCCTCAACGCGCAACACAAACTCACCGACCGTCACAAAGTCGCCCGCCTTGGGGAAGCCACCGAGCTTTTCCGTGACCCAGCCGCTGGCGGTGGTGGTGTTTTCGTCGTGCGGCACCGTGCCGATGATTTTTTCCAGTTCGTGCAACGCCAGCGTGCCGGCGACTTCCCAACGGTTTTCGGCCAGGCGCACAAGCTCGGATTTCTCCGTGTCAAATTCATCTTGAATCTGTCCGACGAGCGCCTCGATGGCATTTTCCAAGGTCACGATGCCGACTGTGCCACCGAACTCGTCCACGACGATGGCAAAGTGGGAGCGGCGGTCAAGAAAACGTCGAAGCAGCTGGTCAAGCGCGGCGGTTTCCGGGATATAAAAGAGGGGCCGAGCCAGCGGCAGCAAATCCGCCGCCGTCGCCGCGCGCGCGCGCAAGGCATACAAGTCCTTGATATGAATCACGCCCAGCGTTTTGTCCAGATCGCCGCCGTCGCAGATGGGAAAGCGCGAATACCGCGTCTTTTCGGCGAGCGCCACGCAACTGGCCAACGGCGCGGTGGTAGCGAATACCGTGATCTCATTGCGCGGGCGCATGACCTCGCGGGCCGTGCGGTGCCGGAGGTCGAGCGCGTTCAAGATAAGGTCGCGCCGTTCGGCGGAACCCTGCGCGGCGGCCAGCACCACGCGCAATTCCTCCTCCGAATGGCGGGCGTGCAACTCACCGCCGGCAAAACCGAGCCAGTTCAAAACGACCTGCGACGACCGGTGCAGCACCCAAATGAACGGGTACGACAGCCGGTAAAACCAGGCGAGCGGGGTAGCCACCCACAGCGAGGTTGGCAGCGTGAGGCGGATGGCGATGGCCTTCGGCACCAGTTCGCCGGCGATGATGAGCAGGTAGCAGTTCACGAAAAAACCGACGACGATGGCAATGGTACCTTGCGTGTGTTCATTGGATATCCCGAGGAGCGGAAAGACCGGTTCGAGCAACGCCCGGAAAACCGGTTCCACCAGCACGCCCAGCGCCATGCTTGCGAGGGTGATGCCAAACTGCGTCGCGCCGATATACGAATCGATGTGCGCGACGATGTGCCGCGCCGTGCGCGCCCGGCGATTGCCTTTGGCCGCGAGCGGCGCAAGCTGCGTGTCGCGGATGCGCACAAAGGCCAGCTCTGCCGCAACGAAAAAGGCATTGAACATCACGAGCAGCACAACGGCGAGCAGCTTATAGCCGTCATTAATGGCATCGCTCCAACTCACAGCTTCACCTCGCCGAACATCAGTTTCAAAATGTCCTCCAACGACACCACGCCGGCCTCGTGACCATCGCGCGACAGCACAATGGCCAGCCGCTGGCCGGCGCGCTGCATCCGGCGCAGAGCGATCTCCAGCCGTGTGCCGTCGTCCAGGAACAGCGCGGGCGACATGAATTCACCGGCGGTCCGGCTCCCATCCAACTTTTCCCAATACAGCAGCGCGCTCGTATCGAGCATACCGGCAATACGCCGCTGTTGGTCGCGTGGCTCCCAGACCGGCAGGCGCGAAAGATTTTTTTCCTGGGCCAGCTTCAGCGCCTCGCCGACCGGCGACGAAACCGCGATAGAAAAAGTTTTGGCCAGCGGGATGGTGATCTGCGCCACGGTGAAATGCTGGAGATCCAGCACGCGGTTGACCATCGCGTGTTCGTCACCGGTGAGCGCCTGCGCAGCCTCGGCCATCACCGCGCGCATCTCCTCACGGTTGCCGAACAGCCGGCCCGTGAAGGCCTGGGCACCACGCCAGCGGAGGACGGTCCGCGAAACTCCCTCGACCACGAACACCAGCGGCGCGAGCGATAGATACACCAACCGAATGGCGTGGGCTGAAGCCAGGCACAGGCGGTTCGGATAGGTGCGAAACAGCATCTTCGGCAACAGGTCCGAGAACGAGTAAAAGATGAACACGATCACCGTGAAGAGCGCGATGATCACGGCCGTGTGCCCGGCAAACCAGTCGTGCAGCTTGGCGATCATCCAGCCGAGCAGGCAGAAGTTCACCAGCGTGTTGCCGACGAGAATGGTCCACAGGAATTTCTCCGGCTGTTCGAGGAAACCATGGAGGATCTGCGCCTGCCCGTTGCCCAGGCGCGCCAGCCGCCGCACGCGGAGCCGGTTCAGTGCAAACACCCCGGCTTCCATGCCCGAGAGCAGGAACGACAGCAGCAGGCACAGGGCGAGACCAAAAAAAGTGGTGAGGTATCCGCTCATCTGATTTGCTCCACCAGCAGTTCGCGCACGCGCCGTACATCCGCGACGTGGGCGGTTAATTTCAACCCGGCAAACACCGCCGTTTCCCCCGGTGCCGGCACCACGCCAAGCAGGTGCGTCAGCAGGCCGCCCATCGTTTCCACCTCAGTCACGTCCGGCAGCAGTGGAAATTCCCGGCGGAAATCCTCCAGCCGCATCGTGCCGTTCACGCGCCAGTGACCCGGCGACAATTTTTCCAGCACAAAACCCTGCGGTTCCAGCGGGGCGTGAATCCGGCCAACGATGCCGCCAAGAATATCCTCCATCGTCACGAGTCCCGCCGCGCTGCCAAATTCATCCAGCACGATGGCCAAGCCACGCTGCTGCTTCTGCAAAGCGCGGAACAACAGGAGCAAATTCATGGACTCCGGCACGAACGACGGAAACTCGATCACTTCCGCGAGGTCAATCTTCGGGTCAAACAAAAGCGCCCGCGTATTCAGGATGCCGACAATAGTGTCCGGCGTCTCATCGTAGATCGGCAGGCGGCGGTGCTTGAACTTCCGCGCGACCGCGAGCATTTCATCCACGGTGGCGTCGTCGGAAATGCACGCCATATCCGCGCGCGGCTGCATCACATCGCGCGCCGTGCGACGGTCGAGACTGATGATCTGGAGGATGATTTCGCGTTCTGATTCCTCAAGCGTGCCCTGTTGCCAGGCAAGTTCGAGCAGCTCCTGATATTCCGCCTCCGTCACAGCGGCGGGCGCCGTGACCGAGGCGGCCGCCTGCCGCAGGATGGCCGCGTTCGTCCATTGCGCGGCCCGGTAAAAAGGCTTCGTCACCCGCCGGAACAGCAGCAGCGGCCAAGCCACGCGTAATGCCCATCGTTCCGGTTGCCGCACCGCCAGGGTCTTGGGCAGCACCTCGCCAACCAGAAGCACCAGCGCGGCCAGCGCGAGCATCGTCAGGCCAAAGGCCCACTGCGCATCGAACACCATGCGAAGCGCGGCGGCCAGAATGGCGGCGTTGGCAAAGGTATTGCCGAGCGCGAGCGTGGCCTGCAAATCCTGCGGCCGTTCGAGCAGTTGGGAAACGATCCGGCCTGTGCCGGATTGTTCTTCGGTCAGTTGCGCCACCTGCCATTGGTTGAGGGAAAACAAGGCCGTCTCCGCCAGCGCGAAGAAGAAACTCGCGCCCGCGAACACCAGCACTGCCATGACCATCGCCGTTTCCACGCGCCAAGCTTAACCTCAA
>Ga0302274_10004230_pt1 | contig 12531 bp, 10 predicted proteins | sample III_Bog_N2_1_FD_198755 | JGI IMG/M metagenome (GOLD analysis project Ga0302274, IMG submission 198755) | Peat permafrost microbial communities from Stordalen Mire near Abisko, Sweden - III_Bog_N2_1 | ecosystem: Environmental > Terrestrial > Soil > Wetlands > Peat | place: Sweden: Abisko...
TCGCGCTGCTGAAGAGATGGCTGCTGGGAACTCATCAGGGCGCGATTGGGCAGGAGCATCTGGACGCTTACTTGGATGAGTTCACCTTCCGATTCAACCGCCGCAAATCCAAATCTCGTGGCAAACTATTCTATCGATTGGCTCAACAAGCCGTGCTGGTTGGCCCCGCCCCGTATGCAACCTTGGTCAAACCACAACCTGTTGTGCCTGGTGGCGTCAAGTAAATACCCCTATATTGAAATATTTGGCGTCCCCGACGGGATTTGAACCCGTGTTATCGCCGTGAAAGGGCGGTGTCCTAGGCCGGGCTAGACGACGGGGACGCTAAAGGGCAAGAATTATCCGCATTGGCCAGATGCGCCCTTATGAAGGCTATCAACTTGTGCCCGGTGTGTCAAAAAACAGCTCTCAGATCTGTATCGGATTGGAGCAGGGGCTGGTGATTTGGCAAGATATGTTAACCGCTCTCCTAGTGTGGTGGAATAGGATTCAGATCAGGGAAGAACGAGTTTGGGGCGAGGATGCCTCCGTTTTGAGGATTGGGTGGCGGAGAATTTTGCGTCATTGAGTGCCCCCGAAACGTCAAAGCTAAATCAGGCATTTTCTGAGTCTGGGTGCTGCGGGAGAGGTTTCGGCCGCGAAGCGGACATGCCTGCCAAGAGTGGCACTCCACACGAAGCAAGCCGGCGACCCAAACGGTAGATGCACTGGTACCGGTCAGGGCAGGCGTGAGCAAAAAATACCAGATACAGAGGAAAGACCAAGTGAAGATCAATGCATTGAAAAGCAGTCAGGGACTCATACTTTTATTGTTGGCAGGCATGGCTGCGACCGGCTGCCAGAAGAAGCCGGCTGCACCGGCGGCTGGAGCAGGCATGCTGGGAATGCCGGTGCAGATGGCTTCAGTTTCGCTGACGCCGGTGGCGCAAAGCAGCGAGTTTGTCGCGACGATCAAGTCGCGGCGATCGGCGACGATGCAGCCGCAGGTGGATGGCAGGATTACCGATATTCGCGTTCACTCCGGGGACCACGTGGCGTCGGGACAGGTGATCCTGAGCATCGATCCACTGCACCAGCAGGCGGCGGTGGATTCGTCGCGCGCGACGGAGCGGCAGAAGAAGGCGCTGTACGACTACAACACGCTGGAGCAGGAGCGGCAGAAGAAGCTCTTTGATGCGGGGATTATCAGCCGCGACGCTTATGAGCAGGCGGAGCAGTCATACCAGAACACGAAGGCGGATTACCAGGCGGCCGTGGCGACGACCAAGACGCAGGAAGAGCAGCTTGCGTACTACAGCATTCGCGCCCCGTTTGACGGCATAGTGGGCGATGTTCCGGTGCATGTGGGCGACTACGCAACTTCCTCGACGATGCTGACCACGGTGGATGAGAATAAGGATCTTGAGGCCTATGTTTATGTTCCGACGGAACGCGCGGGCCAGGTGCGGATGGGGCTGGAAGTGGATCTGACGGACATCAACGGGAACATCCTGGAGAAGTCGAAGATCGATTTTGTTTCGCCGGAAGTGGACCCCACATTGCAGGCAATTCTGGTGAAGGCGCCGGTGCATGCGACGCCGGAACTGCTTCGCACCGCGCAGATGGTGAGGGCGCGAGTGATCTGGGGTATGACGCCAATGGCGGTGGTTCCGGTCCTTGCGGTGACGCGGCAGGGCGGGCAGAGTTTTGTGTTTTTGGCGCAGCAGCAGGGCGGCCATACCGCGGCTATCCAGACGCCGGTGACGCTCGGGGACACGGTGGGCAACACTTATTCCATCTTGTCGGGATTGAAAGCAGGGGATCGGGTGATCGTATCCAGCACGCAGTTTCTGGTGAACGGCATGCCTGTTACGCCACTACCCGGCGCCTGAGAAACAAGCGGAATACGCCCAGGAGCAGAGGACGGCAGGCAGCGCACCCCGGTTTTTGTCGCGGACCCATAGCAGCCAATAAAAGGAAGGCATACCTTGTTTGTAGATTTCTTTATCCGTCGGCCAGTCTTCGCCACCGTGTGCGCGCTGTTGATCATTCTTGCCGGAGCGGTGTGCATTCCGACGCTCCCCATTGAGTTGTATCCAAACCTTGCGCCGCCGCAGGTATCCGTTACGAGTTCGTATGTGGGCGCCAACGCCGACACCGTCGAGAAGGCGGTCACGATTCCTCTCGAAGAGTCGATCAATGGCGTGGAAGGGATGCGCTACATCAGTTCGTCGAGCACCAACAGCGGCGTGAGTTCGATCAGCGTTTCATTTCAGACGGGCTACGACCTTTCGATCGCGGCCGTGGATGTGCAGAACCGCGTGGCCAGCGTGGAGGGCCGGTTGCCCTCGGCAGTGAACGCGGCCGGCATCAGCATTGTCAAAGTTAGTCAGAATTTTGTGTTCGGTTCGGGATTTTATACGCGCGACAACCGCTATTCGAATGAGTTCATTTCCAATTATCTGGATGTGTATGTAAAAGACGCTCTCAAGCGCGTGCCGGGCGTAGGCGATGTGGTAATTTTCGGTGAGCGCAAGTATGCCATGCGCATCTGGCTTGACCCGCTGAAAATGGCAGCACGGAGCCTCACCGCGACCGACGTCGTTAACGCGCTGCTGGAACAGAATGTGGAGATTCCTGCCGGACAACTCGGACAGCCGCCGTCGGATAATAAGCAGGTGTTTCAGGTGCCGGTTCGCGTCGTGGGTCGGCTGAGCGATCCTGCGGCCTTTGACAACATCGTTCTCAAGAACTCGGCTAATGGCCTCGTGCTTCTCAAGGATGTTGGGCACGCCGTGGTTGGCGCAGAGGATTATAGTTCGTCGCTCAAATACAGCGGCTTTCCAGCAATCGGTATCGGTGTGCAGCAGCTCTCAAATGCCAACGCGCTGGAAGTAGACCGCAATGCAAAGGCCGCACTGCTCGAACTTTCCAAGAGCTTTCCGCCTGGGCTTGAGTACGCCATCGCGTTCGATTCCACTACCATCGTCGGCGATTCGATTCATGAAGTGCTGGTCACTTTGGCTGAAGCTATCGCCATCGTTATAGCCGTCATCTTCCTGTTCCTGCTTGATTGGCGCGCGACCATCATTCCTGCTGTCACCATTCCGGTGTCGCTGATTGGGACGTTCGCGTTCATCAAGGTCTTTGGGTTTTCAATCAACTCGCTAACGCTGTTCGGCATCACGCTGGCCACAGGCCTGGTGGTTGACGACGCTATCGTGGTTATCGAGAATGTTCAGCGCCATATCGCCATGGAGCATACCGATCCTCACGAGGCCACTTCGCATGCCATGGGTGAAGTTACCAGCGCTGTCATTGCCACCTCGCTCGTGCTCATCGCGGTCTTTGTGCCGGTTTCGTTCTTCCCCGGCACAACAGGAATTCTCTATCGCCAATTCTCGCTCACCATCGCGTTTGCAATTGCCATCTCGGCGTTCAACGCGCTGACCCTTTCGCCGGCGTTGTCTGCGATGTTTCTCCGTGGCGAAGAGGACCGTCCGAAGCAACTGGATTTCCTTCATGTTCGTCCGGTGTCACGCGCTTTTGCCGGGTTCATCCACGGTGCGGATGCGGCAATCAGTTGGCTGGGCGGCACTTATGCCAGAGCGATCCATGGTGCGCTGCGGCTGCGCTATTTGATTCTGCTTCTCTTTTTCGCAGGTCTTGGCGGCGCCGCGTGGATGTACACCCACGTTCCCACTGGATTCATTCCGCAGGAAGACCAGGGATACTTGATTGGGTTGGTCATAGCGCCGCCCGGAGCGTCGCTGTCCTATACCAGTGCCATCGCCGACAAGGCGCAGGCAGTCATCTCGCAGAATAAGGATGTGGTTGGTTCGTTTGCCGTGATGGGATTTAGCTTCTCCGGGAACGCCGCCAATCAAGGACTGATCTTTCTGGCCACCAAACCATCCGATGAGCGCAAAGGGAAAGGCCACTCTGCCGCCGACATTGTAGCGGACCTTTCCCCGAAATTATTTCAGATTCCGGGCGCGATCGTGGCCATCTTCCAGCCGCCCGCAGTAAACGGCGTGGGAGCCTTTGGCGGCTTCCAATTCATTCTTCAGGATCAGGGCAGGAACACGTTAACCGATTTGGACCGTGTTGCGCACCAGATCGTAGGCGCGAGCCGACAGCGTAAGGATTTGACCGGACTGCAAACGACATTTTCCGCTAACGATCCGCAGATTCTTGTCACCATTGACCGCGAAAAGGCCAAGTCGCTGAACATTCCGCTGTCGCAGATCACCACTACGCTTAACGTTTTTATGGGGTCGGAGTACGTAAACGACTTCGACTACAACAACCGAACCTATCGTGTGTTTGCGCAGGCGGACCAACCGTTCCGTATGAACGCCAAGGACCTGCACAACTTTTACGTCCGCTCCGACTCAGGACAGATGATTCCCCTGGACAACCTGGCGACTGTATCCGAGAGTTCAGGGCCACCGGTGATTACGCACTACAATCTTTTCCGGTCGGTTGAAATTGATGGCTCCGCAGCGCCGGGCTACAGTTCTAGCGAGGGCTTGACCGCCATGCAGGACCTGGCGAAGCGGCAAATGATGCCTGGGATGGATTATGCGTGGACTGGCCTGGCGCTGGACGAGATCGAATCCGGTGGTAAGGCGCTCATCATCTTCGGCCTTGGAATTCTGGTCGTCTACCTCACGCTTTCCGCGCAATATGAAAGCTTCGCGCTGCCCTTTATTATTCTTCTGGCCGTTCCAATGGCAGTTCTCGGAGCCCTTGGCCTGGTTGCTTTGCGCGGCCAATCGAACGACGTTTACTGCCAGATTGGCCTGGTCATGCTGATTGGCCTTTCAGCAAAGAACGCGATTCTAATCGTCGAGTTTGCCGAGCAGTTGCGCAAGAAGGGCCGCTCCATTGCAGAGGCTGCCATTGAGGCCGGCGAACTGCGTCTGCGTCCTATTCTCATGACCTCGTTCGCATTCATTCTCGGCGTTCTTCCGTTGGTTTTCGCTACCGGCGCGGGCGCCTTGGGGCGGCGTTCTGTGGGGACGACGATTGTGGGCGGCATGCTTCTGTCCACGGTGCTCAACCTGTTCTTTATTCCTGTGCTCTACGTGATCCTGAGCCGGTTACTGCGCCGCGGAGACAAGCCGGCCAGTGCACCAATAACCGCGTAACGCAGGCTGTCAGGGTTTTTCGTGGTGAGCGATAATGAAGTCCTTGATGCGGTCGTAGACTGCTGAACTTACAACGCCTTTGTCGACGAGATCCTGCTTGGTGCGGTAGGGCCGGAAGCGAACTATGCGGCCCGCCCAACTCACGGTGAGGCCGGGAACCTTTACGAGGTCCTGGAGGCTGGCATGGTTGATGTCGACACGCTGCTCGGGGGGCGGCGCGGAGGCTGAGGTGGGCGAAGCGCCGGAGCTGTCGCGGTCTTGATACTGCGCTAGTCCGGCAGCGCAGAGGCACAGGGCGGCGACAGTGAGCGCCGCGCATCTTGCTCGAATCCGCATGTCATTATTGTGCGTCCCGGCCCAACCGATAGCAAGCTCCTATCGAAATCTTGATGGTTGCAAACAGTGCATCAGCCATTCGCATTTTGTTCGCCGGAAATAAAATTCCCGGACCCCCCGGAATTTGCATTCAAAGAGGTTCCGCTGGCCATCTTTGAACCTCTGAACCGATGATCGACCTGCCACAATTGATTTATGGCACCCTCTCCCGCAGCTATCGATTCGAAGGGCGCACGGAATCGCGCCTTTAGCCGGCCCGGCCTTACCTTTCTTCTCGTCCTAATTATTGTGCTGGTTCTATGCATGGCTTTCTCCTGGACTACACGGGACGCGATGGCGCATCTTCCGTTCCTATCGGGGCGGGGCAACGTCGCAAGCCTGGTAGACAAGCAGAAGACACTTGTCGATCTGCGTCCCTGGCAGACGGCGGAGGCTCTTGCGCCGCTCGCTGTAACGGCCGAGGAAAACGAGCATGCTCGCGAGGCCGAGAGGCTGGCCGACCACGAAGTCGACCAGGCCTTTGCTTCGGCAATGCGCGTGGCCAGCATCCGCGCGCAGCATCTCAACCTTTCAGGTGAGGCGCTTGCGCTCTCGCAGAATGTCGAACAGCTTCAACAGTTCGTCAAGGATGACCAGGCAACCGTCGATGGCCTTACCCGCGCATCCCATCCGAGAGCCGCTCCGGCTCAAGATGCCACGCAACCCCCTGCGGGTGATGATGACCTTGACATTGCCAAAGCGCAGTTGGGACTCGACACTGACCAACTGGCCGATGCGCAGCAGGAACTGGATCGCGCATCGGGCGACAACCGCGCCCAGATCCAAAGCGAACTGAATGCACATGAAGCGCTGATGAAAAAGTACGACAGCGAACCGCATGGCCCTGAAGAGGGGGCGGTTGTTTCCGCCAAGCACCACAGCACGCTGGCGACCCGGGTTGCAGCGTGGTCCAATCAACTGGACCGCTACAAACTGGTCCAGGAGGCCATGCAGCAGGCGCAAGCCGATATTGTCACACTGAATGCGGAACACAAGACTTTTGAGGCCATGGGTCAACCGAGCACGGCACCGGCAGATGTTGGCCCGTCGGACCATGTATCGCGGCTGGCGAGCATAAAGGAAAGAGGAGAGCGGACCCAGCTTCTCTCCATTTGTGGTGATCGCATTCAAACGGAGCAGCAACTTGCTGCCGAATACGGTAAGTGGTCTGCCCAGGTTCTTTTGCAACATCGCATCGTTTTGCATCTGATCCTGCAGTCTCTGTCGCTCATAGCCTTCATCCTCATTTGTGTCGTGCTGTGCGATGCTCTGGTGCGGCGGCTGATGGCCAATCCGGCAATCGACCGGAAGCAGATGCAAACCTTGCGTTCCGTGCTGCAATTGGCGATCCAGTGCGTGGGGGGACTGCTGATCCTGTTGGTCGTTTTCGGATGGCCGCGGCAAATGTCGACCATCCTCGGCCTGACAACCGCCGGGCTTACCATTGCAATGCAGGATTTCATTCTCGCGTTTTTTGGCTGGTTCGTTTTAATGGGCAAGAACGGTATTCGCATGGGCGACTGGGTTGAAATCGACGGGGTGGGCGGCGAGGTGACCGAGATAGGCTTGATGAGCACTACGCTGCTTGAGACGGGGGATCTGGCAGACAGAGGTCATCCAACCGGCCGTCGCATTACCTTCATGAACAGTTTCGCGATTCGCGGGAAGTACTTCAATTTCTCCACTGCCGGACAGTGGATGTGGGACGAGATTTCCGTCAACCTGCCCCTGTCCGACGAGACGGAGCCGATGGTGGAGCGCATCCGCAAGGCGGTGCAGGAGGAAACGAAAGAGAACTCCCGCATCGCGGAAAATGAATGGAAACGCGGTACGCGCGACGATGGCCTGAGCCGGTTTAACGCCGCGCCGAAGGTGAGTCAGCGTCCGTCCGGATCGGGCATCGAAATCCTGGTTCGCTATGTTACCCGCGCATCCGAACGGTTCGGGGTGCGGAACCGCTTGTACCAGCGCGTCATTGACCTGCTCCAAAAGGACATGAACGCGAGGCCGGAAGCTCCGGCGTCGGCAGTCGAGAAGGTTTAGTCGGCGCGCTTTGCGGGATCAAGACAAAAGCGCATTTGACACCCTACCCCGTCTTCCCGTAACGTTTCAATCAGATGCAAAGCCACCGCCATCACCGTCACCACCATCATCATGGGACCTCCATGCCGGCGGACTGCTATGGCTTGATGTAAGCAAGGCCAAACAGATCGAGAGATTCAAAAGCCCGCCGGCGACCAATGCCGGCGGGCTTTTTGCTGCGCACACGGAATTGACAAAACCGAAATCAGGATAAGAAATGAACAATGATATGCAGGTAATTGACTTTGAAAAGATGGACGGACTCGTTCCCGGGATAGTGCAGGATGCAGCGACGGGCGACGTGCTGATGCTGGGCTTTCTGAACCCCGTCAGCTACGCCAAAACACTTGAGACGGGCTTTGTGACGTTCTGGAGCAGGACGCGGCAGAAGCTGTGGATGAAGGGCGAGACGAGCGGCAACCGGCTGCGCATTGTCTCCGCCGCGACGGATTGCGACAACGATACGCTGCTGTTCTGGGTGGTGGTTGAAGGCGATGGACTGGTGTGCCACGAGGGAACCGTGAGCTGCTTTACGCGGGCCATTGCGCTTGACAACAATTCTGAAACAAACAAGAAAGAGGAATCCCGTGGCTAACAAGCTTCGACTCGGCATACCGAAGGGCAGTCTGCAGGATGCAACGATTGCCTTGTTTAAACGCGCCGGCTGGAATATCTATGCCGACGGTCGCTCTTACTTTCCTTCCATCGACGACGTTGAGATTGAGTGCATGCTGATTCGCGCGCAGGAGATGGCGCGGTATGTGGATCACGGTGTTCTGGATGCTGGGCTGACGGGAATCGACTGGGTTGTGGAGAGCGGCCTTGACGTGACCAGCGTGACCTCGCTGACTTATGCGAAGCAGAGTCGGCGCAAGGTGCGCTGGGTGCTGGCGGTGCCGGAGGGCAGCGGATTTGAGAAGGCCGAAGACCTTGAGGGCAAGATCATTGCGACAGAACTAGTGGAGACCAGCAAACGTTACTTTGCGGCGAAGGGCGTGAATGTGAAGGTGGAGTTCAGTTGGGGCGCGACGGAGGTAAAGCCTCCGATGCTGGCCGATGCGATTGTGGAAGTCACGGAGACGGGGAGTTCGCTGAAGGCGAATCATCTGAAGATTATCGACACAGTGATGGAGAGCGAGACGCACTTGATTGCGGGGCGCGCCACGCTGGCCGATCCGTGGAAACGCACCAAGCTCGACCAGATTGCAATGATGCTGCGCGGCGCGATTGACGCGCAGTCGCAGGTGGGCCTGATGCTCAACGTGAAGCGCGAAGATCTGGAGACTGTCCTGGCTGTATTGCCTGCGTTGAATTCGCCGACCGTTTCGCAGTTGAGCGATCCGCAGTGGGTAGCGGTGAACACGATCGTGGAAGAACGCGTGGCTCGCGATGTGATTCCGCGCCTGAAGGCAGCGAAGGCCACAGGCATTGTTGAGTATCCGCTGAACAAGGTAGTGCTGTAAGCCGGGAGATGCGATGAAAACGATCCGGACAAAAGGACGCGGGGGGCGGCAGGCGGAGGCAACGCTTGCCGCGCTGGAACGGCGCGGGGGCGCGGCGCTGGATGCGGTGTTTCCGGCCGTGCGGCGCATTGTTGCCAATGTGCGCAAGCAAGGGGACCGCGCTCTATTTCGTTATGCGGTGGAATTCGATGGGCTGCAGGACAGGAGCGCGGTTCGGATTTCGGCGGAGGAGATGGCCGCGGCCTGGGATGCGACGAGCCCTGCGATGCGCGATGCACTGTCGAAGGCGGCGATCCAGATTCGCGCATTTGCTGTTAGCCAGCTTCCGGCATCCTGGAGCGATTCGCCGATTCCTGGCCTGATGACTGGGCAATTGGTGAGGCCGCTCAGCTCGGTTGGGTGCTATGTGCCGAGCGGGAGGCATCCGCTGCCGTCAACACTGCTGATGACGGCGATTCCCGCGCAGGTGGCGGGGGTTGTGCGGGTCGTTGTGGTGTCGCCAAAGCCCGCGCTGGAGACGCTGGCCGCGGCGCACATGTTGGGAATTACTGAGTTCTATCGGCTGGGCGGTGCGCATGCAATTGCCGCGCTGGCGTATGGAACTGCGACGGTTGAGCGAGTAGACAAGATTGTGGGACCGGGCAATCTGTACGTGACAGCTGCCAAGAGACTTGTGGCGTTCGATTGCGCGATCGACATGTTGGCGGGACCGACGGAAATTGTTGTGATCAGCGAGCGAGGCCGCGCGGAAGACATTGCCGGTGACCTCGTTGCACAGGCGGAACACGACCCTGAGGCGCTTGCGATTTTTGTCACAACGCGTGCGGATCTTGCGAAGGAAGTGATTGCGGCAACAAAGGCTCAGAGCCGCGGGAACGCGGTTGCGCGTGAAGCTTTAACTCGCAATGGACTGGTGATTGTCGCGGCGAATATTGAAGAGGCGCAGGGAATTACGAATCGGCTGGCGCCTGAGCATCTAACGGTGGATGCGGCTAGCGATCTGGATTGGATTTGGAATGCGGGGTCGGTGTTTATCGGGCGCTGGTCGCCGCAGCCGATGGGAGATTACATCTCCGGGCCGAATCACACGCTGCCAACGGGCGGCATGGCGCGGGTGCGCGGCGGGTTGAGCGTAAACGATTTTGTGAAGCTGATTACTGTGCAGCAATACGGAGCGCAGGCTTTTCGAGAACTGGGGCCGAAGGCGGCGCTGCTGGCGGATGCGGAAGGGCTGAGTGGGCATGCGGATGCTATTCGCATGCGGCTCAGGAAGCGGAGGTCGGCATGACAGAATCAGGTATTGCTTCGATCTCATACGTGAGTCCAGCGCCACGCCGCCGCGTCCAGGCGATGAAGGAGTATCACCCTCCGTTGGGTTGCCGCGATTTGCTTCGCCTCGACTTTAATGAAAATACATTTGCATGCTCTCCGTGCGTCCGCGAGGTGATTGGCGGCATTTCGGCGGGAGCTTTGACGCGCTATCCGGAGCGCGAACCGGTGGAGGCTGTGGTTGCCGCGCATTTGGGGCTCGCGGCTGAGCAAGTGGCGCTGACCAATGGTGTGGATGAAGCGATTCATGTTCTCTTTGAGGCGTTTCTTGAAACCGACGACGAGTTACTGCTTCCGGTGCCGACGTACACAATGTACGAGGTTTATGCTTCGGCGACAGATGCGCGGGTGGTTACAGTCCAGGCTGGCGATGACTTGGTCTTTCCATTCGAGCGACTGCTCGATGCTATATCGGCGAAGACGAAGATCATTGCAATCGCCAATCCCAACAGTCCCTCCGGTTCTTTTGCGACGCGAGCGCAGTTGCTTGAGATTGCGCGGAGGGCGCCGCATGCCGTGGTGCTGGTGGACGAAGCGTATTTTCATTTCCATGGCGAGACGGTGATCGATCTGATTGGATCGGTTCCGAATCTGATGGTGGCGCGCACGTTCTCAAAGGCTTACGGCCTGGCGGGATTGCGGGTGGGAGTGCTGGCTGGAGCAGTGGAGATGATGCGCTGGGTGCGGCGCGTGCTTTCGCCTTACAGCGTGAACTCGGTTGCCCTGGCCTGCTTGCCGGCGGCGCTTGAGGATGCGGCCTATCTCGACTGGTATGTGAGCGAAATGCTTGCGGCGCGCGGGGAGTTTGAAGCGGCGCTGGATGCTGAGGGACTGCGACGGTGGCCGACCAGCGCGAATTTTGTGTTGGTGGATATTGGCCCGCGGCACGTGGAGTTTGTGAAGCAGATGCGGGCTGCGGGTGTGCTGGTGCGGGATCGATCAAGTGATCCGGGGTGTGATGGGCGAGTTCGCGTAACGATTGGGACGCGCGAGCAGATGCACCTTGCTGTCGTTGCATTGGGCAAGGCTGCGCAGGATTTGAAGTTGGGAGTACACGCGAAATGACGACAGTAAAGAAAGCGAAACTCGACACGATAACGGACAAACGCACTTCAATTGTGGAGCGGAATACGGCGGAGACGCGGATTGCGCTTCATCTGACCATTGAGGGGCGCGGGCAGTACAAGGTGTCAACGGGGATTCGGTTCTTCGATCACATGCTGGAGTTGTTTACGCGGCATGGAGCCTTCGACCTGGAGTTGAAATGCGATGGCGATCTGGATGTGGATCAGCACCACACAGTGGAAGACGTGGGCATTGCGCTGGGCGAGGCGTTCGATCGCGCGCTGGGAGACAAGCGCGGGATTTTGCGCGCTGGGTATTTTCTGATGCCGATGGACGAGACGCTGGCAATAGCTGCGGTGGACCTCTCTGGCCGCGCGGCATTTGCTGTGGACACGAAGGTGCGGACGCGGCTGGTGGGTGATCTTCAGACCGAACTGGTGACGGATTTCTTTGAGGGATTTGCACGTGGGGCGCGGGCCAATGTGCATGTGAAGACGATGTACGGGCGGTCAAATCATCACAAGATTGAGGCGATCTTCAAGGCGTTTGCGCGGGCGCTAAGGGTGGCCTGTTCGCGCGACAAGCAGCTGGGCGACATGCTGCCATCGACCAAGGGGCTGCTCTGATGCGAGTAACGGTTGTCGACTACAAGGCGGGAAATCTGACTTCGGTGCTGAAGGCACTGCGACACCTGGGCGCTGAGCCGGAGGTAACGGACAGCGATGTCGCGACGGTCGAGAATGCGGAGCGGATCGTGTTGCCGGGGGTTGGGCATTTTGCGACAACGGAGCGGCTGGATGCGACCGGACTTACTGGCGCGATTCGGAAAGCGATAGCTCGCGGCGTTCCTTTCCTGGGTATTTGCGTGGGGATGCAGTGGCTGTATGCGGGGTCGAGTGAGGCGCGCGAGCAGTCGGGGCTTGGTCATTTCCGAGAGCAGGTTGTGCGGTTCCCCGAGGGCTCCGAAAAAGTTCCGCATGTGGGGTGGAATTCGCTTGAGGTGCGGGGTGGGTCGCGGCTGCTGGCGGGGGTTGAGGCGGGGGAGTTTGTTTATTTCACGCACTCGTATAAGGCACCAATTACCG
>Ga0302274_10004235_pt1 | contig 12524 bp, 9 predicted proteins | sample III_Bog_N2_1_FD_198755 | JGI IMG/M metagenome (GOLD analysis project Ga0302274, IMG submission 198755) | Peat permafrost microbial communities from Stordalen Mire near Abisko, Sweden - III_Bog_N2_1 | ecosystem: Environmental > Terrestrial > Soil > Wetlands > Peat | place: Sweden: Abisko...
GCTCGCTCCACATCACGCTGAAGATTCCCAACTCGGTCAGGCTCGGCACGCGCCCCATCTTCTTCTTGATGCTCGCGTACTCCTCCGCCGTAATGCTGTGCGTCTTCAGCAGCTCGGGCGTAATCCCGGCAGGTGTGGGAACGGCTGGAACTGCAACTTCGAGGGCTGATTCGGTTGTCTGATTAGGCATGGCTCGTTAACACGATTGTCGCATGTTCCGCACTCCAACGGCACACCTACCTGCTAGCCCGCATATACCGTCGGGTGCACCATCCTTCGCTTTTTTCCAGAAAAGAGGCGAAGGATGGGGTGCCCGCTTTTATGGAAAGAATTATGATTCTGAAAATATAGGCTGGGCCACCCGACACACAAAATGTGACAGAGTTCTAGGTACGTTATTGGCCGGTTAGGTGAATTGAAATGGGTCACTGGGCCGAGAGCTCGGCGGGGGGAATGTCTAATCGTGACGGAATATCAGCATCTTTAGAAGATGCGAAGGTGATGTACCCGCAGATTGCGAATGACAGCAGCGCAATAAATGCAATGAGTTTGTGGCGAACAGGGTCAGATACCGATTGATACACATAGGAGGTTCCAAGCCCAAACAGAAAGGTGATTATGCTCAACGATACGATGAGAAAGATGATGAGGCGGCTACTGTGATGGAGTGCGCGTTCAATCATGAACGCCGCACACGGCACCATAATCGGTGCGAGAATCGAGAACATACGCTCGTGGTCGGTAACGAGGCAGGAGGACGCCAATGCGCCTGTAGTAAGTGCGAGTGCCACGATTTTGAGCCTACGCGGGATGGCAGCAAAGGCACCTATAGCCAGCAGCCACATTCCTTGCCAACTCTGGATCACTGCGGTTATTAATCCAGATAGCGAAAAGCTATGCGTGCTTTGGCTTACGCCATTGTGGATATACAACGCATAGCTCGACGTGGGCGGGCCGAACATGCGCGGCAGAAGAAAAGCGACTATGACTATTGCGGTAATTCCGATCCCTTGTTTCCATCGACGGGTTAGCAACCATGCAGGCGCAATGAAGAGTGCCGTTTCCCGATTCCATACCCCAAGGCAAGCGATAACCGTAAACGGTAGAGCCTTATTGCTCAAAAATGCGATTGTGAGGGCAAACAGAATAACCAGGCCCAGAGCATCGGTCAGAAAGGGGTTGTAATAAGTGAATAAATTAGTACGCGAACTAAAGAACAGAGCCAGAGCCAGCAGAGAGGAACGCAAATCCATCCCAAGAGACGCACATAGCTTCAGCGCAAGCAGGTACACGATAAACAGACTGGCAACGGTTACAGCCCGGAGCGCGTTTGCGGGCAACATGGGGAGTCTGCCAGCGAGTGTTGGCGCAAGAAGGCGAAAGCGATAAGGTGCGGGGGTAGAGTTGTAGTCACCGCTTGCCATGCTTATATACGCAACGTTGTCCGGAGTGTTTGGCAAACACGGCACGATGACGAAAGATACAGCGCTGAGCAGGGCCGCAGCCAAGAGACCTACCGCAAGGGGGAAACGACTTATAAACGACATTATGTCCTCCATTGGAGCACAAATATAGGCGCGGGTGGCCCATTCCAAAATGTTAGAAATCTTGATCTCCCACAATCTCCCACAAAAAATGGGTGCCGGGTGCCCCACATCTCGATTTTGAGATGTGGGCTAGCCCTCACTTTCCCGTCGAGCCAAATCCCCCCGCTCCTCTTGCCGCCTCACCCAGTTCCGCAACCTCCTCGAAGCTCGCCTCGATCCGCTCGACAATCCGCAACTGCGCAATCCGCTCGCCCGCCTTGATCTCCACCGGCGACGCGTTCAGGTTCGTCATCACCACTCGAATCTCCCCGCGGTATCCCGGATCGATCACTCCCGCCAGCGTCGTCACTCCCCTCACCGCCAGCCCCGACCTATCCTCCACTAAAGCCCCATGCGTCGGCGGAAACTCCAGCGCAATCCCCGTCGGCACCGCTGCGGTCGATCCCGCCTCGCCCGCCGCCGCCAACCGCGCGTCCGCCGACGCATACAGGTCCGCCGCCAGGTCGCCGTACTCGCCCACATGGGCATACCGTGGAACCTGCCCCGCCGCACTCAGCTTCTTCACTTTGATCGAAACCATAAGCCCAAATTGTACCCGTCTCGCGCCTATCAGACCGTCATTCTGAGCGGAGTTCTCCGCGCACCATGCGGAGAACGTAGTCGAAGAACCCCCGTATTTCGTCTTTGCTTTCGTCTTCCGTCTAGAATCGAAACCAATGCTCGCCCGCCTCCGCGCCTTCTTCAACCCGTCCACACCCAACTCCCTCCGCGCGCCCGCTCGCATCTTCTGGGTCGCCTTCCTCGTCCGCGTCCTCTACATGACGCTGGCCCACACCTATCGCATCCGCGTCTCCGAGGACCACTTCCAGTTCGGTTGGGAGGCGGGACGCATCGCCCGCGCGCTGGTCACCGGCTACGGCTACTCCGACCCCTTCGCCAACGCATTCGTCGCCCACACCGGCCCCACCGCATGGCTCCCTCCGCTCTATCCGCTGCTGCTGGCCGCCATCTTCCGCGTCTTCGGCGTCTTCACTCCCGCCTCCGCGTGGGTCCTCTTCACCATCCAGTCGGCCTTCTCCGCCGCCACCGCGCTCGCCACCTACGAGATCGCCGCCCGCTGCTTCTCGCGCCGCGTCGCCCTATGGTCCGCGTGGATCTGGGCGCTCTATCCCGCCGCCATGCAGTACGCCGTCCGCTGGCCCTGGGAGATGACCATCACCACCGCCCTCTTCACCTTCACCCTCGTCCTCGCCCTCCGCATGAGAAGCATCGGCAACCAACCTCCGCTCTCCTTGTTGTCATCCCGTAGCGGAGCGGAGGGACCTGCTTCATCCCGGACCACCGCCCGAACCTCGCAGTGGCTCCTCTTCGGCCTCCTCTGGGCTCTCATCGCCCTCTCCAACTCCACCCTCCTCATCTTCCTCCCCATCTGCGGCCTCTGGATTCTCCTCCCACGCCTCCGCGATCCCCGCGCCTACGTCGGCCCACTTCTCGCCGCCCTCCTCTTCCTCGCCTGCATCGCTCCCTGGACCATCCGCAACCAGCGCGTCTTCCACACCTTCATCCCTCTGCGCGGCAATCTTGGCGCGGAGATGTATATGGGCAACGGCCCCGGCTCCAACGGCCTGCTCATGGAGTACTACCACCCCTTCCAGGCCCCCGAGCAGCTTCGCCTCTACGCCTCGCTCGGCGAAGTCCGCTACGTCGCCCAGCGCGGTGCGCTCGCCAAGGCCTTCATCGCCGCCCACCCCGCGCACTTCGCCGCCGACACCGCCCGCCGCATCTTCTTCTTCTGGGCCGGAGTTCCCCATCCCGCCGACGAGGCCTGGTACAACGAACTTGGCCGCACCCTCAACTTCGCCTTCCTCTCCGTCGCCGGACTCCTCGGCCTCGCTCTCGCCCTTCGCCGCCGCATTCCCGCCGCCGGACTCTTCGCGTGGGCCTTCCTCCTGCTGCCCATCCCCTACTACCTCATCACCGTCCACGCCCGCTTCCGCCACCCGCTCGAACCTCTCATCTGCATCCTCGCCGTCTACCTCTTCCAGTCCGCCGAGCGTCCACCCCGCCCGTCAACCAGCGCCCGTTGATCGCCGCCAGGTTAGTGATTGCCGATTTGGTGCATAGCTATCTACGCGACCGGCTGAGGGTTAGCCGGAACACACCTGAATCCACTCCGGGATTGTTGTACCCCGCATTTCCATTCGACATATGGCGATAGAGATACTCCAGCCGGATCGCGCCGTTGCCTCGAAGAATCTCCACGCCGGGGCCAAAGGAAAAGAGGTAGTTGAAGCTCGCCGAGTCGTCAACGGGGAGGTTCCGCGAGGAAAACAGCATGCCCAGATCGGTTGAGAAGGTCGGTTGAAGCCGATGGGAGCTGAACCCGCTGATTCGTGCTCCGATAGGCGACATCGCAAAGGCATACGTCTTCGTCGATCCGTAGATTGGATAAAGTGGGATTGTGTTTCCGAAGCCTCCGCCGCCAACCGGATCATTGTTTGCGTAGACAACACGCAGGCCACTGGCCGGAGCTATTACCTGATTGCCGTTGATGATGGCATATTCGGCTACAAGCGTCGGATCGCGTTCCTGAAAGAACGGGGCGACAGAGCCCTCGTAATCCAGTCGAAGCGATCCGTTTCCCCATAGCCTTCGGCTATACTCCAGCCCCGCCGTCCAAACGCGGCGTTGCTCCGCGTCGCCGATCAGGATATGGCTCGAATCCGGTGCAAAAGTCGAGGAGATACCGAAGCTCTGGCGTCCGGAAAGTTCTTGAGCGAGAACTGACCCACCGAACGCACCCAAAAAGCACAAAGACAAGAAGATGGTCGCGAGGTTCTTTATTCTCATTGGACCTCAATCGTAATGGATCGTAGGACGCAGCAACATGCGTCGGTGAAGGCTACAGAATGATCTCACGATAGCGCATCCATACCCTGCTCTTCTATCTCGGGGGGAAGCCACTCCACGGATCAGTCGGGATGTGGGCGCGCGCAGGCCTTATACTGGTAAACCTATGGTGCGTGACGGGTACTTCTATGCGTTGGGGATGGTCGTGGTCGCCGCGCTTCTGTGGCTGCTGACTCAGTCCGTGCCGCAGACCTCGCTGCCTGTGCTGCTGGCGCTCTTCTTCCTCTGGTTCTTCCGCGATCCCGAACGCACCATCCCCACCGGCCAGGGTGAGATCGTCTCGCCCGCCGACGGCGTTGTCACCCAGGCCGATTGGATCGAGACCTCCGAAGGAAGCCGCCTGCGCATCAGCATCTTTCTCAGCGTCTTCGACGTGCATGTCAATCGCGCGCCGGTAACGGGAACGGTCAAGGCGGTGGTGTACCGCGAGGGCCGATTTTTAAACGCGATGAATAGTTTGTCGGCCGTGGTCAACGAGCAGACTCTGGTGGTGCTCGACGCGGGCACATGCGAGATCAGCTACAAACAGATCGCCGGCCTGCTTGCCCGCCGCATCGTCTGCACGGTAAAAGTTGGCGACCGCATTCAGCGCGGCCAGCGCGTGGGTATGATCAAGTTCGGCTCGCGGGTCGATATCCTGATGCCCGCCGACGCTGTGCCGAAGGTCGATTCGGGATCGCGTGTGCGCGGCGGATCGACCATTCTTGCGGTGTTGCCGCAGCCCGCCATCAATTCAGCGAACGCCACAGCGGAGGTGGCCTCCTGATGCCCCCCGAACAGTTGGGCCTGCGCGACCTCAACGGAGAGGAGATCAGGCCGCGGCGCCATCCCAGCCGAGGCATGTACGTCCTGCCATCGCTCTTCACCGCGGGCAACATTGCCCTCGGCTACTACGCCATGACGCAGAGCATACAGGGTTCGCTGGCCGAGCCGGCATACTTCGACCGCGCCGCGCTGGCCATCGGAGTTGCGGCGCTATTGGACGGTCTGGACGGCTTCATCGCGCGCGTCACCCACACCACAAGCGACTTTGGCCATGAGCTGGACTCCCTCGCCGACGTCATCACCTTCGGCGTCGCGCCCAGCCTGCTCGCCTATATCTGGGGCTTCCGCATGTTGCCCCTCACCGTCCATCCAGACCTGCGCCAGAACGTGCTGCACGCCGGCGTCTTCGTCTGTTTCCTCTTTCTCGTCTGCGGGGCCAGCCGTCTGGCGCGCTTCAATATCAGCAAAAATCCGCAGCCGCGCAACCCCGGCAAGCCGGGCCACAAGTTCTTCGTCGGCATGCCCATCCCGGCCGGCGCAGGTATAGTCGCCGCCGTCGTCCATTTCTTCAGCGGAGCGCCCATCCACTACCCCTGGATCGCGTTGGTCTGGCTCCTGCTGCTGCTCTTCACCGGCTTCCTCATGGTCAGCAACTGGCGCTTCTGGAGCGCCAAGGAGGTCACCTCCGGCGACCGCCATCCTGCCCGCCTTTTCACTCTGATTGCGGTGATCTTCAGCCTGATCGCCTGGAACTCAGAGTGGGCGTTGATGATCATTGCCTTCGGCTACCTCATCTCCGGAGTGCTCGCCCGCCTGGCATACTCCTGGCACCGCAGGCTGAGTCGCCCCCAGCAACCCGGCACTGCTGCATCATAACCCTGCACAGCACCGTTCATCTGTGCAGAACCCTTCAGGTCAGCGAAATTACTAACTCGGTTCCCGCTTGGAATCGCTTACTGCTTCAGGTCCCCATCTCCCTCTTCACCCCTGCACTGTGTTACACTGGTCTTGCGCTCGATTGGAACGAGTGCAGGCATCGCAGGCAAAGACATCCGAGTTCTGCAACTTACCCGTTGCGTATGGTGTCTGGCCAGAGACTGCGATTTGCCTCTCCCACCGCAGTTCTTCTGCAATCTGGCTCCTGAACGCTGTGTGGCTTTATGCCACCAGATGGCTTTATGCCATGGAAGCGTTTGAGCCGCGTACGTATAAGAAGATGGTGCGCTGGTTGCTCTGGCTGAAGACACGTCACAGGACGCGTCTCGCCGTGCAGCAGCAACGCTTCGCAACCGACAGCAATGCTGACTAAAGGAATCCCCAAGGTGCTTCGGCGCCACTGCATCGCTTTGCCGCACCATCTACACCGATTGAAAAGGAAGTATTTTGACGACCGCAACTCTTGAGCCTGAGGCTATCTCCGAAACATCTATACCCAACATGAACCAGGCAATATTCCCCAACCACGCAGTTCCTGCGCACCGCGCTGCTCCTGCATTCCACGCAACCAACCCAGCGCCGGCAGCCAGTTCCGCAACCTCCGACGCCATCGTCGACTCCTCCGAGATCGAGATCGATCCCGCCACCCACCTCCCCTTCCTGAAGAACGTCCACTTCAACGACTTCAATATCTCAGATTCCCTGAAGCGCACTCTCAGTGCGGCCGGTTTCATGACGCCAACCCCAGTGCAGGCCAAGGCAATTCCGCCCGCCCTCAATGGTGCCGACATCCTCGCCACCGCCTCCACCGGAACCGGCAAGACGCTCAGCTTCCTGATCCCCATGATCGAGAAGATGGACGCAACCTCGGTTCCCTCCGTCAAGGGCAAGCGCGGCCCCATCCGTTCGCTCATCCTACTGCCCACGCGTGAGCTTGCCATGCAGGTGCTGGAGCACTACTCCAAGCTCGTTCCCATCTCCCGAGGCGACGCGGTTCTGGTCGTCGGTGGCCTCAGCGAAAACACCCAGCTCGACCAGCTCTCTCGCGGTCCGCGCCTCGTCGTCGCAACCCCCGGACGCCTGGAAGACTTCCTCCGCCGCCGCGCCATCAACATCGGCGCCGTCGAGATGCTCGTCCTCGACGAAGTCGACCGCATGTTGGACATGGGCTTCCTGCCCGCCATCCGACGCATCGTCGGAGCGCTTCCCCGCTCCCGCCAGACCATGTGCTACTCCGCCACGCTGGACGCCAACGTCCGCGAGGTCGTTCGCGACTACGTCCGCAATCCCGTGCGCATCGAGATCGGCATGACATCGCATCCCTGCGACTCGGTCGAGTTGCGCGCATGCACCGTCATGCAGGACCAGAAGCTCGGCCTGCTCGACCAGATGCTCAAGGAAGAGACCGGCACATTCCTCGTCTTCTCCCGCACCAAGCACGGCGCCGACCGCATCTCCAAAAAACTCGAGCGCCTCGGCCACGATGTCGATGTCATCCACGGCGACCGCTCGCAGTCGCAGCGCACCGCCGCGCTCAAAGGCTTCTCCACCGGCAAGCACCGCATCCTGGTTGCCACCGATGTCGCCGCCCGCGGCATCGACGTGCAGGACATCGCGCACGTCATCAACTACGACCTGCCCAATGGCTCCGACGACTTCGTCCACCGCGTCGGGCGCACCGGCCGCGCCGGCGCAACCGGCATTGCCACCACCTTCGTCATGCCCCAGGAGCGCTCCGACGCGCGCAAGATGGAGCGTGAGCTCAAGGTAAAGTTCCTCTGGCGCGAGGCCGATAAGGACCTTGAGAAGGAGGAGCGCAACAAGCCCCTCGATCTCTCCTCCAACGCGGGCAGCCTGCTCGCGCTGGAGACCCGCTCCTGGAAGTCGGGCGACGTCTCCGCCCAGACCCAGGCCAGGAACATCGGCACCAGCCCATACAAAGGCCACAGTGCAAATGGCTTCCGCAGCCGTCCCGGCTCCGGCGGAGGTTTCTCCTCGGGACGCCACGCTCCGGCCCGCATCGGCAGCTCGCGCCCCAGCGCAAGCCGTTCCGGCCCAACCCGCCGCGGCCAATAATCCGTGGGACTTTATAGCGCTTCTCTTGTTGGTATAGAGCCGAAACTCTCAAGTCGTCATTCTGGCGCAACCCTCTGAGAGTCGTCATTCTGGCGCAACCCTCTGAGAGTCGTCATTCTGGCGCAGTCCCCAAGAGTCGTCATTCTGGCGCAGTCCCCAAGAGTCGTCATTCTGGCGCAACCCTCTGAGAGTCGTCATTCTGGCGCAGCCAGAATCTCTGTATCTTGTTTGTAGCGCCTCTACACCTTCAGGAGATCAACTCTGGTTCAACAGCGATGCGACCCATCGCGCAACAGCGATCCGTTCCGCCGTTGAACCTTCAAGAGTCCCATCCACATCGCAGCTCCGTTCCGCGCGCCAACCAGCCGCCCAACGGAGCTGTTCTGCATCCACCCCTCGTTTCCTCGCGTCGCGTCGATGGATTCAGCGCGATCCGTTACTGCGCGGCAATCGCAGCCTCCAGCGCCGGATCGCGCCCCGCGAGATCGGAGGCAAGCGTGCGCGGAGCAGCGATATCCGGCTGAGGCGTAACGGGCGCTGCCTTCGGATTCCCAATGAGCTTTGTCGTATATTGGCCGGTGATCTTTGAGTTAGGAAGCACGAAGGGCTGAACGTCGCCATATGTGTTCAGGCCATCGCCTGTCGGTTCCCCCACCAGTATTGCCTTCAGGTTTTCGTGCCGGCCGCGTGAATTGATTCCTCGTTGCAGAAAGAGCGCATTCATCATGGCAGAGGAAAAGGTTCCCGGCCCGATGAGGACGAACAGGTGTCCAATGGATTTCAAACGCGCATCGAGACCGTCCTGGAGCGGATCGATTATGGCCGAATCACCGCCGTCATTCAGACGCAGGTCGATGACGACGCGCTTGACGGGGTGGGCATCCGCTTCGGCCAATACCTGCTTGGTGAAGTCCTTGAAACTCAGCTTTGGATCGTCCTTGCACATGTTGTACTGAATGTAGAGCGTCTGGGAGTCCGCCAAATACTGGTACCAATAATTCTGGGTCTGGCGGGTGAGGTAGAGCGGGATAGGAAGATTCAGCGCCTGACTGAGGCGGACCAGCTTCGGATTGGGATCGGCAAGGACTACCGGCACCGTGAACGGCGGCTGGCCCGGTTTTTCAAGCGTAATCGCAACCCGCCCGTCCGGTCCGATCAGTTCGAAGTGCCGCAACATCGCCTCCCCTCGGATCATTTTCGTTAGCTGAAGACGCAACCAGGGGTCGTTTTCGTGTGCGATATACGGTGCGATTTTTGCGAGAAGCTCTTCGGGCGTGTTGTCGCGGATCTTTACGACCCGCGCGCCCAGCGTGTCAGCGTACTCCTGCGCAGCGGCATCGACGGCGAGGCCGTCGGAGTACCAATGGAACCGTACCGGCAAGCGAGCAACGAAGCCGGGGCCCTGAGGCCAAAGCATATTGTGCGAGACATGGGCGCTGGCCATGATCTGCATCAGCCGGAGCCCTATCTCATCGTCCGAGAGCTTGGGGATGTCGGCCTTCAAGCTGGCGATTGCGGCATGGAAGCTCGCAGGCGGATAGACTTTGGCGAAATCCTTTTGCCCGTCTTTGTGGGCGCTCAAGGTGTCCACAAACACCTGTATATCCTGCTGCCACTTAGCCTCGCGGTCGGCAGTCTCGCTCGTCTGCGCTTGTACTGAAAGAGTTGCAATGCAAAACAGCCCGGTGATGCACCACTTCTGAAAGGTCTTTCTCAACATGATCTTCGCGCCCCGAATTCACGAACTTCCATCGCGGCTCCATGGTATTACGTCGAAGCCTGTAAAATGGAACCAACCCCATGATTTCAGTCTCCAATGTCACCATGCGCTACGGCGCGAAGCTCCTCTTCGAAGATGTCTCGGTCGCCTTCACCACCGGCCGCCGCTACGGCCTCACCGGCCCCAACGGCTCGGGCAAATCCACCTTCATGAAGGTCCTCACCGGCGAGATCGACCCGCAGAAGGGCGAGGTCGTCCGTCCGCGCAAGCTCGGCGTCCTCTCCCAGGACCAGTTCGCCTTCGACGCATACCGCGTCATCGACACCGTCATCATGGGCAACAAGCCCCTCTGGGCCGCGCTCGAGGAGCGTGAACTCATCTACGCCAAGCACGAGATGACCGACGCCGACGGCAGCCGTCTCGGCGAGCTCGAGGGCGTCGTCGGCGAAGAGGACGGCTACGAGGCCGAGGCCAACGCCGCAATCCTCCTCCAGGGCCTCGACATCCCCGACGCCATGCACGACCGCAAGATGTCCGAGCTGCAGGGCGGCCAGAAGGTCCGCGTCCTGCTCGCCCAGGCCCTCTTCGGCGAGCCCCAGGCGCTGCTGCTCGACGAGCCCACCAACTACCTCGACCTCGACTCCATCCTCTGGCTGCAGGACTTCCTCGTCCGCTACAACGGCACGCTCATCACCATCTCCCACGACCGCCACTTCCTCAACTCCATCTGCACCCACATCGCCGACATCGACTACGAGACCATCATCCTCTACAACGGCGGCTACGACGACATGGTCGAGCAGAAGACCGCCATCCGCTCCCGCGTCGAGAGCCAGAACGAGCAGCGCGAGAAAAAAATCGCCCAGCTCAACGACTTCATCGCCCGCTTCTCCGGCGGCACGCGCTCCAGCCAGGTCACCTCGCGCAAGAAAGAGGTCGATCGCCTCGCCGTCACCGAGCTGGCCCGCTCCAACATCCAGCGCCCCTACATCCGCTTCGAGCAGGCGCGTCCCTCCGGCAAGCACATCCTGGAGATCGAGGATGTCTCCAAGGCCTACACGCAGCAGGACGGCCCGCCGCTCGAAGTCATCCGCGGCTTCTCCGCCTCCTGCATGAGGGGCGACAAGATCGCCCTCGTGGGCCGCAACGGCCAGGGCAAATCGACCCTCCTCAAGGCCCTGCTCGCCAACGCCCCCGGCGTCGACGAGGCCGACGTCTCCATCGACTCAGGCGCCGTCAAGTGGGGACACGCAGCCCAGATCGGCTACTTCGCCCAGGACTTCATCTCCTCCATCCAGATGGGAATGACCGTCAACGACTGGCTGCACCAGTTCGACGAGGACGCCACCAAGGAAGACATCCGCGGCATCCTCGGCCAGATGCTCTTCCGCGGCGAGGAGGGCATGAAGATGACCGACGCGCTCTCCGGCGGCGAGTCGGCCCGCCTGCTCTTCTGCAAGCTCATGCTGCAAAAGCCCAACGTCCTTGTCCTCGACGAGCCTTCCAACCATCTCGACCTCGAAGCCATCAACGCCCTCAACCTCGCGCTGCAAAAATATGAGGGCACCGTCCTCCTCGTCACCCACGACCTCGACCTCATCGACGAGGTCGCCACCCGCATCTGGCACTTCGACGGCGGCCCATCCGCCTTCCGCATCGAAGACTTCAAAGGCCCCTACGCCGAATACCAACTCCAGTTGGCCTCCGCCGCGAAGTAGAGAACATCAAGCGTTTGACTTGCCTGAATTACATCGCTCACAAAGAGTCTGAAGATTATCAAACGTCGTTTCACCGTCACGAGACCACGCAAGGATATGATCTACCTCCAGGCGGACACCGACCTCACTGGCAGGGCTGCGTCCACAAGCGCGACATGTGAAATTGTCGCGTTGGAGAACCCGGAAGCGTAGTCGAATCGAGGGGTTCCGGGGGGTGCGCTTCTTTGGTCTGACAATGATTGACTGCGGATAGGCAACAGACGCATCGGACATCGTTTGCGCATTATCAACGGCTTGTTCAACCGGCTCATATTGATGAACGTCGTTGATAGGGTCGCCGCCATCAGGTCCGATCCTGTCTTGGCAGAAAGAGTGGACGGCTCGCATCCAACTTCCGAATCGTTGCTGAAATGACTGCGGACTGATGTTGCCATATTTTGTCATCTCTCTACACATCGGTTGTCTGCCAAACATTTCCCAGAGGCGCTGCATTTCGGCGAAATAATCCTCATCAAGATACGTCCGTAGATCTGGCCGTGGTCGGCTGTGACCATCTTTCAGTCCGATGCTTGCGACAGCTTTCGTCCATCCACCAAGATATTTACAAAATGTAGTTATTGACCGTTTGCCACCAAGACGCTTGTAGTCGACATGTTGGAATACCGCACCATTGTGCTTCTGGGCTATGGATTTCAACTCCCTCAACAAAAGATCAGGTGTGATCTTCCGTGAATCGACCTCGATTTCGGCAACCTGAACCCGATGAGGAGAGTAGTTGAATCCTGCGGCACGTATCGCTTCCGCCCAAGAACCAAACTCCTTAGTGACAGTAGTCGAATGAACACGAGAGAA
>Ga0302274_10004243_pt1 | contig 12518 bp, 10 predicted proteins | sample III_Bog_N2_1_FD_198755 | JGI IMG/M metagenome (GOLD analysis project Ga0302274, IMG submission 198755) | Peat permafrost microbial communities from Stordalen Mire near Abisko, Sweden - III_Bog_N2_1 | ecosystem: Environmental > Terrestrial > Soil > Wetlands > Peat | place: Sweden: Abisko...
AGCGACCTTCACTGTGGATGCCTATCCCACAACCACATTCCAAGGGGAGGTTACGGCGGTTCGGAAGGCTCCGATTATCACGACGAATGTCGTAACGTACGATGTAGTGTGCGTATTCCGGTGAAGTGGGCCGCCGATTCCGATGATGTGGGCCAGAGTCGGAGCGAAGCGACGCTGGTTGTTTTCTTACATTAGCTGCGCGGCCCACATGAGTCAAGGAAAGGGTAAGTAAAACCTCAACTAGCATCATTCCGTTTCCTTCTTGCCGAGTGGCAGGATATTGGATTCCGTTGGAAGTGGGCCATCATTCCGTTTCATGTGGGCCGCGATTCCGTTGGATGTGAGCCAGCATTCCGGTGATGTGGGGCGGCCGAAGGCCTCTCCATGGGTTACGGTCGCGTGATCGGTGGGATTGCTAGTGGCTGCCTCCTGAAGCCGAATCACCCAGTACAAACATCCACAATCGGTGGAATGATATATCCAACTCATATTCAATAAATTATGGTTTTCAATGCGTAGTTGCCTTTGCAGCCTGTCCCAACATCTTATTTGGACTCCCAATTTGGCAGCCTGCCCTGTTTCAGGACTCTCCACAGGTAGTGAGCTATATTGACCACTTTCCTATTGTCTCTGCCCGCCGATGGTTCCAACTAGATTCAATCACCACCCGGACGCACCTCTTCCGCGTCTACGTACTTTACACGCGTTTCTCACCGCTCCACGCATTCCCAATTCAAGAAGATCATCACACACCAACTCTGGAACGTCACATACGAAAAGGAAGGACCATGGCTCTCGTCAAGAAAACTGCCATTCAGGCAACCTCTGTCTCTTCAGATGGGAAATCGTCGGCTGTGACCGCCCGCGAGGCGGAGGCGCAGCGCAAAAAGGCGAGGACGCTCGCCAAACAACAGCAGGCGGCCGAACGGATTGCAACCGCAACCAGCCAACTGGCCTCAGGAATCGCTGAGGCATCCAGCGCGGCCGAAGAACTGAAGCGTGCGAGCGACCAGATCGCCTCTGGCGCAGAAGAGGCATCGAGCGCGGCGCAGGAGTCGCTGTCGGCCTTCACGCAGGTGGGCGTTTCGTTGACCCGGCAGTTGCAGAATGCTGAAGCCAGCCGCGGCAAAGGCGAAGCTTGCCAGACATTGATTGTTCGCACCAGCGCCGACGTGGCCGGACTGATCGCCAATGTGGGCGTGGCGGCTCAGCGGCAGTTGGATTCCGTGCGCATGGTCTCCGAATTGGAAAAACAGGCCGCCAATATCGGCGACATAGTGAAGGCCGTGGCGCGGATTGCGGATCAGACCAACCTGCTGGCCTTGAATGCGGCGATTGAAGCGGCTCGTGCCGGCAAGCACGGCAAGGGCTTTGCCGTAGTTGCTGACGAAGTGCGGACGCTGGCCGAGACCTCGGAGAAGAGCGCCAAGCAGATTCAGGAGCTGGTCGGTCAGATTCAGAAGGACGTAAAGTCCATCGCCGACGGCATCAATACCTCGGCCAAGTCAATTGAAGAAGAGGTGGCAAAGGGCAAGATCATTACCGCGCAATTGGAGCAGATTCGCCTCGACGCGGTTGAAATTGTCAAAGGTATTTCGGAAATCGCAACCAATGCGGGTCAGTCGAATGTAGCCGCAGGACAGGCATTGAAGGGTTCGCAGAGCATCGCCGCAGCAGCCGAGGAGCAGTCCTCCGCTGCAGAAGAATCCGCGAAGACCGTTGCCGAACAGACGCAGGCACTGGCCGAGTGCGAACAGGCGGCGCAGGCGCTGTCGGAGTTGGCCGAGGATTTGAAGAACTCGACCGATGTGGCCAAGAGCGCCGAGCAGGTGGCTTCTGCTTCTGAGGAATTGTCTTCGGCGGTGCAGGAGATCAACCGTTCGAGCGCGCAGATCATGACCGCGCTGGGGCAGATTCGCAAGGGTGCCGAAGTGCAGTCATCGGCTTCGGAGGAGTCGGCGGCAGCCACCAATCAGATCGAAAAAGGTTTGGACGTGGCGCAGAAGCGGGCCAAGGTGAGCGCGGAAAAAGTCGTCGCCATCAAAAATCTACTGACAGAGAACAAGACTGCGGTCAATAGCCTGATCGCCGGTGTCACCTCCTCCGCTGACGCCTCGCGCGCCAGCATTAAGCAGATGAATGATCTGGAACTGGTCTCGCGGCGCATCGACAAGATTGTCGAGGCTATCAGCACAGTTTCGATCCAGACCAATATGCTGGCCGTGAACGGCGCGATTGAAGCGGCGAGGGCCGGCGAGTTCGGCAAGGGCTTTGTGGTTGTGGCCACTGACATTCGCAATCTGGCGCATGATTCGAGCGAGAATGCCGACAGCATCAAGGATCTGGTGAAGGCGGTACAGGATCAGATCGGCGTAGTAGGCCGCGACCTGAACGAGATTGTTCTCTCGGCGGTCTCCGAAGTGGAGAAGGCCAAGGCCACGACGACTGACCTGGTTTCGATAGAGTCCGACATTCTGGTTGTGGAAAAGGGTACGGCGGAGATTCTCGCCGCTTCTGAAGAGATTGCCGCGGCCATTGCTCAGGTCAAGAAGGGCATCGAGCAAATCTCCGCCGCCGCCACCGAAGCCGACAAAGCAGCCACCGAAGCATCCAGCGCCGCACAGCAGCAATCGAAGGGCGCGGAAGACCTGGCAGCAGCCATCGAAGAGATTGCTTCCCTGGCGGACGAACTGCAGAGCGCAGCGTAAGGGGACGCCATGACAAAAAGAATATCAAAGCAAGATGCGGGCGTGGCGCTTCTCGATGAACCTGTCATTGACGAGCGTGCCCCTGATCAACAGCCGAATGAGGCGGCTCGCGCGGGAAGCGGCGAAAGCGGGCGCGCGGCATCTACTCAACTTGGAACTCAGCAGTTCGTAACCTTTCTCTCCGGCGATGAGGTCTTCGCGGCCGATATGTCGCCGGTGAAGGAGATCATTCGCGTGCCTCAAGTGGTGCGCGTGCCGATGGCGCCGACGGCTTTGGAGGGGCTGGCGAATCTGCGCGGCAAGGTGCTGCCGATCATCAGCCTGCGCCGTCTCTTTGGCTTTCCCGAGCTGGAGCACGACGACGCAACACGCGCGCTGGTGATCGACGTAGGCCAACCGCTGGGCTTCGTGGTGGACCGGGTTTCGAGCGTAATGGGCGTTGATTCCGGCCACATCGAAGACGTTGGGTCGATCAGCACCACGGTGAATACCGAAGTGCTCAGTGGCCTCATCAAAGATGCGGGCGGCCACGCGATGATCATGGTGCTGGACTTCGCCAAGCTCATTCAGAAGGAGTTCTCACACATCGCGGCGATCACCAAGAACACAGCGGTAGCCAACGCCGCGCAAGCAGAGGTGCAGAGCGAGGAAGAGGATTCCAGCGATGAACTGCAACTGGTCAGCTTCAATGTCGAAGGCCAGGAGTACGCCATTGCCATCGAAGACGTGCAGGAGATTGTGCAGGTACCGGAGGCGCTGATTCATGTGCCGCATTCGGAGTCGCACGTGCTGGGAGTGATGACGCTGCGCAACCGTCTGCTTCCACTGGTCCAGTTGCGCCGCATCTTCGGCCTGCCGGACAGCGATCTCGACGAGAAGAGCCGCATCGTGGTGCTGACGCTGAACAGCGTTTCGGTAGGCGTAGTGGTGGATGCGGTCAGTGAGGTGCTGCGCGTCTCAAAGTCCGGAGTGGATCCGCTGCCCGCACTGCTGGCCCGCGAGGGCAATCTGGCCGAGGTTACCGCCATCTGCCGTTTGAACAACGGGAAGCGCCTGGTTTCGATCATGACTGCGCGCAATCTCTTCGATCATTCTGCAATCAAGTCCGCGATTTCGGAGGCGCTGAACACCGTGAATGACAGCGAAGTGGAGAGCAGATCGAAAGCCAAAGAGACAGATGACAATCTGGACGACGACGAACAAGTGGTCGTCTTCCGGCTAGACAAAGAGGAGTTTGGCGCGCCCATCGCCAGTGTGCAGGAGATTGTGCGCGTTCCGGAAGAGCTGGTCCGGGTTCCTCAGGCACCTTCGTTTGTCGAGGGAGTCATTAATTTGCGCGGGACCGTTCTGCCTGTGATTGATCTACGCCTGCGACTGGGCCTCAAGCAGGTGGAGCGCACCGACCGCCAACGCATCATGGTCTTTCTCATCTCCGATGTGCGCACCGGCTTCATCGTCGATCAGGTGGCCGAGGTGCTGAAGATTCCCAAGTCCGCAATTGAACCGGCACCGCAACTGTCTAGCGAGCAGAGCCTGTTACTGAGCCGCATGGCCAATCTCGAAAAGCAGAAGCGGATGGTGCAACTGATCGATCCGCCGCACCTGATGGGGAAGAAGGAACTGAGGGCACTGGCCGCGGTTGCGGGATAAAGCCATGATCAAACTGCTGATAGTTGACGACTCAGCCTTGATGCGCCGTCAGTTGATGAACCTGTTTCAGGCCGAAGGGGATTTCGATGTCCGGCCGGCAAGAAACGGCGACGAAGCGGTAAGGGAAAACCGGGATTTCCAGCCGGATGTTGTAACACTCGACATCAACATGCCGGAGATGGACGGATTGACCGCGCTTTCCCTCATCATGGCTGAGCGGCCGGTGGCCGTGGTGATGGTCTCCTCGCTTACCAATGAGGGGGCACTGGCGACCTTTGAAGCGCTTAATCTGGGCGCAGTGGATTATGTTGCCAAACCGGGCGGCACGATCTCGCTCTCGATTGACCGGATCACCGAAGAGCTGGTGGCGAAGGTGCGCGCGGCGGCTCGCTGCCGCCCCAGAGGCAAACCGTCGAGTACAGGGACGGTTGCGCGGAGGATGCAGGAGGAGCGCAAGAAGATTGCCGCTGCTTCGTCCGCATTGGCTGCACCACGGAGCGCGGGCGATGGCTTGTTAGTCGTTGGTGCATCCACAGGCGGACCGCGGGCGCTGGAAATTGTCTTGTCGGGGTTGCCGGCAACTTTCCCTTGGCCAGTGCTGGTGGCGCAGCATATGCCGGCTGCTTTTACCAGGGCCTTTGCCGAGCGGCTGAATCAGTGTTGTGCATTGCAGGTGGTCGAGGCAGGCAGTGCGCTGCCGGTTGAAGCGGGCAAGATTTACATCGCCAGAGGTGGGGCGGATATGGTCCTGGCCAACCGCGCGGGACGGCTGACGGTGCTGCCCATGCCAGAGAACTCGCAGTTTTTGTGGCACCCTTCGGTCGAACTGCTGGGCCGTTCGGTGTTGGAACATTACGATGCAAAGCGCGTAACGGCGGTGCTGTTGACGGGCATGGGTTACGACGGGTCCGATGCATTCGCGGAGATCAAAAAACGCGGCGGCCGCACCATCGCCGAATCGGAAGAGACAGCCGTAGTTTACGGAATGCCGGCAGAGTTGGTTGCCAAAGGCGGAGCAAATTTGGTGTTGGCAGTGGAACGAGTAGCCTCGCAGTTATCAATCTGGGCTGGCCGGTAAGGATTATACGATGGGACTCGTCAAAGCAAAGGCAGTTGAATGCGCGGTCAAAGCTGAACCAATCGAGCAGCAGAGTTGCGAAGAGCTGGCTGCGGCACTGGAGGATTCCGATGCAACGGTGCGCCGTCATGCTGCTCAGAAAATTACCGCTTGTTTGGATGCCGCAACCACGCTAGTGAGCCGCCTGAAACGCGAGGAGAACACCGCCGTACGTGAGGCGATTTTGAATTCATTGCTACGACTGCATGATCCATCCATAAGCAGTGGCCTTGCCGATTGCCTGCGCAGTGAGGACGCGGCGCTCCGCAATGATGTCATCGAGGCCTTCAAGCAACTGGGTGACGAGGTAGCGCCCATCCTGCGATCTCTGCTGGCCGATCCAGACCCGGACGTTCGCATCTTCGTTGTCAATATCCTTAACTCCGAGCGCCATCCAGATGTGGAGCAATGGTTGATCGAAGTAATCGAGCGGGACACACACGTGAATGTTTGCGCCACGGCAGTTGATCTGCTCTGCGAAGTTGGCACCGAAGCGGCCATCGATCCGTTGCTTCATCTCAAAGCCCGCTTTGCACACGAAGCTTACATCCAGTTTGCCGCTGATCTGGCGCTGAAACGCGTTCGTGAAATCTGAGAGCCAATGAGCATCTATGCGTCCCAGCCAGAATCCGCAGCCATTACCGACGAAGACTTCTTGAAGTTCAAAGAGTACTTCTACCGTCGCACTGGCATAAGTTTTGAAAAATCCAAGCGCTACTTTGTCGACAAGCGCCTGGTGGAGCGCATTGAAGCCACTGGAACGGGAAGTTTTCGCGGCTACTTCACAATGTTGCGCTTTCAGGCTTCGGGTGATGAGTTGCAGCAGCTCACCAATATCATGACGGTCAATGAAACCTATTTTCTGCGCGAGGAATATCAGTTCAAGTGCCTCGTCGATTCCATTCTTCCGCAGATTGTCCATCGCAGGACCGGCGCGGATCCCATTCGAATCTGGTGCATTCCCTCATCGAGTGGCGAGGAGCCATATTCGGTGGCCATGTTTCTGCTGGAGAACTGGCCGGGCATCAAAGAGTGGGATGTGGAAATCATCTCGTCTGACATTGATACGAGCATTCTGCGCCGCGCGCGCGCCGGACGCTATTCGGCCCGCTCTGTGCAATATATTCCCGATCCCTGGTTGAAGAAGTATTTCAAAAGCGTGGGCGATGAGTATCAACTTTGTGACGATCTGCGTCAGGCGGTTGAGTTCACGCGCGTCAATCTCGCCGAGCCAGCCGACACGCTCAGCTATCGCAACTTCGATGTGATCTTCTGCCGTAATCTTCTTATCTACTTCGACGATGCATCGCGCAAGACAGCCTCAGAGACTTTTTATGAGGCGCTGAATCCGGGCGGCTATCTTTGCCTGGGCCATTCTGAATCCATGAGCCGCATCTCATCATTGTTCGAGGTACGCAAATTTCCCGAAGCGATTGTCTATCGCAAGAGTCTGGAGGCCAAATGATGGACGGCCTGAAGGTGAAAGAAAACGTGACTGCAAAACGCATTCTGATTGTCGATGATGCGGCCACCGTGCGCATGTATCACCGCGGCATATTGGAATCAGCCGGCTATGCGGTTGAAGAGGCGATGAATGGAATCGAGGCGCTGGAAAAATCCCTCGAAGCTCCCTTCGATCTGTACGTCGTAGATGTCAATATGCCAAAGCTCAATGGCTATGGATTTTTGAGTGAACTGCGCCAGCAGGAGAATCCGCAGCAGCCGGCCATCATGGTCTCGACCGAAGCCGCTTCGGGTGATGAGATAGCGGCCTATCGCGCCGGCGCAAATAGTTATCTCATCAAACCGGTGCAGCCAATGCAATTATTGACGCACACACGATTGATGCTCGGGGAGGCTCCCCAATGACCGCCTTAAACAAGAATCCTTTGTTGGAGCAGTTTCTCTCTGAAGCCCGCGAGCTATTGGAAGGCGTCGGCCAGAAGCTGATGCAACTGGAAGATGCACCCAGCGATCAGGACCTCATCAACGAACTTTTTCGCATGGTTCATACGCTCAAAGGCAACAGCGGCCTCTTCACATTTCCCGAGATGACGCGCGTGCTTCATGTCGGCGAAGACCTGCTCGGCAAGGTGAGAAATGGAGAGATGGTGTTTTCGCGAGAGTTGGCGGATCGCCTGTTGGATGCGATGGATTTTGTCAGTCTGCTCTCGAATGAAATTGAAGCGACAGAGTGCATCGATGCCAGTCGAGCTGCCGATTCCGCACGCCTGGCCGAGTCGCTACGCGCGTTGTTGCCGGAGGTCTCTGTTTCGTCTGGTACTGCTGGATCAACACCTTCCTCATCAAAATCAATCGCAGACACGTTCACTCAATTGCCGCTCGCGGAGATTCCTGAAGCGCTGCGCATAGAAGCCTTCCGCCGTTGCGGTGAAGGGGAGAAGTTCCATTGGATTGCTTATCAGCCCGTGCCCGAGTGCTTCTTTCAAGGCGACGATCCATTTCATCGCGCCCGCCAGACGCCGGGTCTGCTCTGGGGAAGCGCTCTCCCGTCCGAGCCTCTGCCGCCTCTTGCCGAGCTGGACACCTATCGGTGTTCGCTCAAGTTTCATCTTCTTACAGCAGCCTTCCATGAAGAATTGGCCGAGCACTTTCGTTATGTGCCGGATCAGGTGGAGATGGTTGCGATTGATCCATTGTGGCTGGCGATTTCCGAAAGTAAAACTGAGAGTAAATGCGATTATCTTGCTGAAAAATTAAGTTCAGATGAGGAAAGCAGTCCGGAAGCAATTGAAAAAGCTGCGGCGCTCCTATGCATTCTTCAATCGCAACAGCAGATTCTCGCGCTTGACGATCATCCTGCATGGCTCTCTGGGAGGCTTAAGGCAGTTGCGTCGGTACTCAAGAATCTCGCAAACTCCGTAGGCAATGCCGATGCAGAAGATCAGATTGAAGCATCGTTGGCGAAAGCTCAGGCTTCCGCCAGTGGTCTCCCGTTGCTTGATTGGCTGAATGCGCATCAGAGCCTGTTCACCGCGAAGGTTGTTCGACAATCTGCCGCGAGTGAGAGCCGCAACAACGCTGAAGTAGAGCCCCCTGCTTCCGACCCAGCCAAGGCGGCTGTTGACGATGGAGTCAAGTTTGGGCGACGCGCCGAAGATAATCAATCCGGTCCGCGGAGCCTCAAAGTCGATCAGGCCAAGATCGACCGCCTGATGAATCTCATCGGCGAACTCATCGTCGAGAAGAACGCGCTGCCGTACTTGGCACAGCGAGCCGAGGCACAGTACGGAGTGCGTGAACTCTCGCGGGAGATCAAGGGCCAGTATTCGGTCATCAATCGCATCGCCGACGAGATGCAGGACGCGATCATGCAGGTGCGCATGATGGCTGTTTCGATTGTCTTTCAGCGCTTTCCGCGCTTGGTGCGCGATACCTCCCGAAAGCTCGGCAAAGAGGTTCAATTGGTGCTGGAAGGTGAACAGACAGAGGCCGACAAGAACATCATCGAGGCTTTGGCTGACCCGCTCATTCACATCGTTCGAAACAGCCTCGATCACGGCTTGGAGACTCCCGAAGTCAGACGCGCCCTGGGCAAGCCCGAGACCGGTACACTTACCATTCGCGCCGCGCAGCAAGCCGACCGCGTGGTCATCGAGATCGTCGATGACGGCAAGGGCATCGACCCGACGGTGATCAAGCGAAAGGCCTATGAGAAAGGGCTGATCGACGAAGCGGCACTGGAGCGCATGAGTGATCGCGAGGCCGTTAATCTGATCTTTGCTGCCGGATTATCCACTGCCGCGGTGATATCCGACCTGTCAGGTCGCGGCGTGGGAATGGACGTAGTTAGGACTGCGGTCGATAAACTCAACGGCTCGGTCTTGGTTGAAAGTGAAGTGGGCAAGGGCACATCAATTCGCATTTCGCTGCCGCTCTCGATGGCTGTGACCCAAGTCATGGTTATTGAGTCGGACGGGCAACTCTTTGGCGTACCTATGGAGAATGTGATCGAAACGGTGCGGCTTCCCAGACGTTCCATTCATCGCATCAAGCAAAGCATGACGGCAGTTTTGCGTGGGCGCGTGGTTCCTTTGAAAGCACTCAACAGCTTGCTCGGAATTACCGCTCAACCTGCTGCCAATGCGGACGATGAACTATCTATATTGCTCGTGCAAACGGGGGACGGAGTACTGGGTCTGTTGGTGGACGGCTTCAGAGAGACGCTGGGGGTGATTCAAAAGCCCATGGCGGGCTTCCTCTCCAACTTGTCTGTATGGTCCGGTTCCGCGTTGATGGGTGATGGTTCCGTGCTGATGATTTTGAATATCCGGGAGATCGTTTGATGGCGATTGAATTCAAGAAAAACCGCGTGATCTTTCGAGATGTGGCGCGCGTGGAAGAGGCTGAGGCGCTGCTGGAAGCTTTGCAGAAAAATCCGTCGGCCAAGGTAGATCTCTCCGCCTGCACCCATCTGCATACTGCAAATCTTCAGGTGCTCATGGTGGCTCGGCCGAGCATCGACCGTTGGCCGCAAGACCCTGAGTTGCGCACCTGGCTTGAGGCCGTGCTCAAACCTGCATAGAAAGGCGATTGTATGGCAATGACAATCATGATTGTTGACGACTCACTGACCATGCTGATGAGCCTCAAGACTGGACTGACTCTTAGCGGCTTCAAAGTCATGGAGGCCAATTGCGGTCAGGCTGCTCTGGACAAATTGAAATCGGGAGTCAAGCCCGATCTGATTCTTACCGACATCAATATGCCTGGAATGACCGGCCTTCAGTTGATTGAGAAGATCCGCGCGATGGCCGGATTTCGCTTTACTCCGATTCTCACGCTGACCACCGAAAGTGAAACATCCAAGCGCACAGAAGGAAAGCGCTTGGGTGCGACTGGATGGCTGGTCAAACCGCTAGCCGGCAATGATCTGATCAAAGTCATCAAGCAGGTTTTGCCAGGAGCGTAAGAATATGGCATCGGAGCTGATTGTATTTCAACAATCAATCTCACTCGATTATGCCAGCTTTCCAACTGCCTGTTCAAATGAACGGGAGTTCAAGTCATGACAAATGGCAAGATACGTTTACGCCGCATTAGAAACCGGCTGCTCGGGCAGTCGGCGGTCGGTGTGATATGTAATCTTCTGCTATGGTTCTCCTTGTCAGCCGAGCAAGGTCATTGTTTCATGGAGCATTGGCAACATAATGCCGAATTCTTCTTACTCTTCATTCTGCTTCCAGGAATGATAATTATGCATACGAACTGGAAACAGGACAAGAGCGCTGTCAGCGATATGTGGGCATTTGGTCAGCGCAGTTTCGAAGATATTTCGCATGAACTGGCGGCACGCAAAGCGATTGAATCTGACATTAAAGACTCGAAGCCTTACATTGACGTAATGCACCACCAGATCGGCGATTCGATGGCCGAATCCGAGCGTGAGGTCCTGGAAGTGATGGAGCAGATCGGCATCCTCAATGCGAAGACAAATCATCAGAGAGAGCACATTGCCCAGTCCATCAAGAACGGCCAGGAGTTGACGACAAATACTGAGATTCGCGTCCAGAACAACAAGGAGATCATTGGCGCCATTGAGATGCAATTAAATATGCAGACGGAGGAGTTTAGAAACAACTTCGAGCGCATAAAGGGACTTGCCGGCGAGGTCGGCGCATTGACACCGCTGATCAAAGTCATCACTTCCATTGCTCAGCAGACCAACCTGTTGGCTTTGAACGCCGAGATTGAGGCAGCGCGCGCCGGCAGCTCAGGCAAGGGTTTTTCTGTGGTTGCCTTTGAGGTAAGAAAGCTGGCCGTGCGCTCCACCCAGGCCGCAGCCGACATTGCGGCCAAGATCAATGCGACCTGCAAGCGAGTGGAAGAGGAGATGGCGGATGCCTATAACTCGCTGGAACAGCATGAGGCAAGCAGCGCCATGAGTCAGTTGGTGTCAGACCTTGGAGATATGCAGGCGGAGTTCTGCAAGAACAGCCAACTATTGCTGGACGTTATTAACGAGGTGGACGCCAACTACGCGGAGAGCGTCACTCGGCTTGTCGAAGCAATGGGGCATATCCAGTTTCAGGACGTGATGCGCCAGAGAATGGAGCATGTACAACTGGCGCTGGAACAAATGCGCGACCATCTGATGCAGTTAAGCGATACTGCAAATTGTCCAGGCTGGGACTGCCGATCTCAAACCACCTTCAAATCATTGCTGGAAGCTCATCTCAGTCAATACAAGATGGCCAGTCAGACGGTCACGCATCTTGCCGTGGCCGGAGGAAGGGTCGACAGCGACCTCAGCCAACCTGCCATCGAACTGTTTTGATAGTTCTTAAGCTCAGTTTACTGAGCGCAGCGGCAACCCCTTCAACGGTAGATTTGCCCTGGCATTACCAATCGCTTCTCGCGGAAGAGCGCCACGCAAATTCGCACGGCATCAGCGTCTAGCAAAGTGCCGGCCTGGGTCAACGAGATTGAGAATCTCGCCCTGCGGCTTGCCCACGATTGCATTGTGCGGATCGGATACGAAGTCGCGAACGTTCGCAGAGTGCCAATGATACCGCCGTGCTGAGCGGTCCTGAGAGTTCATGCCCTGCTGAACAACCGCCCATTCGCCTGACTTTGTGATGACGAATGAATGCAGATAAAGCTGAAAACCGTCCGCAACAGCATTGTTGTCGATCCGAGCTGTAAGCCTGCTGGTTTGCGCCAGAGCGTCTCCGTCAAGACCGGTGTTTATGCCAAAGGAGCGAAGTTCATCCGGCGTACGGATCGAATGCCGGCCGCGTCCGCCGCACACCATTAAACCCAATTCACCAAGACGCGGGTTGAGCCCACGCTTCAACGCTCCCATCACGGAGGTCGTAATTCCGGACGAATGCCAATCCATTCCCATGACTGCACCGAACGCCTGGAACCAGAACGGATCGCTTAGCCGAGTGAGAAACTCACTCGCACCGTATTCCAAAAGAATGTGTTCGGAGATGGCCGTGCCAAGTTCGGTCATGCGGTTGGCTAACCACGGAGGCACGTGGCCGCCATGGAGCGGAAGGTCGGCAGTTCCTGAGCGT
>Ga0302274_10004250_pt1 | contig 12503 bp, 8 predicted proteins | sample III_Bog_N2_1_FD_198755 | JGI IMG/M metagenome (GOLD analysis project Ga0302274, IMG submission 198755) | Peat permafrost microbial communities from Stordalen Mire near Abisko, Sweden - III_Bog_N2_1 | ecosystem: Environmental > Terrestrial > Soil > Wetlands > Peat | place: Sweden: Abisko...
GATGGCGAAATTGAGCGGCGGCGAGGCATGCATGCCCAACTGCTCCGGCGTCGTCCCGATTTGAATTTGGGTAACTGCCCAGGTTCCGTGCGGAGCCTAAGCGACTCGCAGGCTTGCGACCAGCTCGGCGGCGGGGCGGGTCAGGGTTTCGATGAGGTCCCAGCCTTGTTTTTTCGCTGTGGAGATCACGGAGCGGAGGGTGGCGAAGTCCTCGGCGCCGCCGATCGAGCGGAAGCCGCCGGAGATTTTCTGCTTGGCCTTCATCATGCGAGCATCGCGCTCGCCCTGGTTGTTGGAAAAAGGGACGGCGAGATCATGGAGGAAGCGCAAGGCGTCGGCCTTGCGGGTTTGAAAGCGCAAGAGGAGATTGTGTCCGGTGCGACGAGGCTTTCGGCCGCGCCGTTGCTCGCCGTTCTTGTTGACGGCGCCGGCGAGCGGCGGCTGAGCTTCGTGAAAGGCCAAGCCCTCGGCGACGATGGCGTCCCATCGGCGCTCGATGAGCGCGATGAGGGCCGGCTCGAGGACGAGGCCGCGCGCGTTGGCGACATTGGCGGCATGGCAGGCGCGGCGCAGCAGGCGTTGCATCCGGCTCGCCCATTCCTCCTTCTCGATTTCGATCAGGGCCTTGAGTTCTCGGAGATGATGGGTGTTGCACAGCGCGTGCAGCACGCCCTCCATCGTATAGTAGGGCTTCCAATGATCGTGGACGACGATGCCGACGACGCCGGCCAACATGTCGCCGCGCTGGGCGCAGGCGCGATAGAAAGTCATCAGGGCGGTGGAGGCGATATGCAGCCATTGCAGTTTGCCGCCGATGCGGAAGCCGGTCTCGTCCATGTGTTTGACCGGCGCGGCGGCGACGCACTCGCGCAGCTTGGTTGCGAAGTCGCGCAGCCGCGCGGCGCAGGCCCGGCTCATATTGCCGATCGTGCCGGCGCAGAGTTTCACGCCGAGGATGGCGGCCATCAATTCAACGAGCCGGTCCTCGGGCAGCAATTGATAGGTTTGCAGATAGACCACGCAGGCCGCGATCCGGGGGCCGTATTGCACGGGCGCCTTGACCTCTTCGGGAAACGCCTGCCGCGTCGTTGCGCCGCAGGCCGCGCATCGGCACGAATAGGCGCGGTGTTCGGTGACGATCAAGGGCTTCGGCTCGGGCAGATCGAAGACCTGGCGCGCGGTGTAATCCCCAGCCGTTTCCGGGCCGAGCGCCCCGCCGCATCCCGAACAAATCTCGGGGCGATGATCGACGATCTCGTCGGGGTTGGCGGCTTGGCGCAGGGTTTCGCCCTTGTGGCCGGGCTGAGCGCCCGGCTTCTTGCCCGAACGCTCGCGCAGGCTGCTCGTCCGCCGAGCCGGCTTCTTCTTCAATCCGTCGCTCGACGGCGGCTTGGAGCTGTTCGAACTGTTCAATCCGAGCCGACGCTCGAGTTCGGCGAGCCGCGCCTTCAAAGCCGCGATCTCGGCCGCCTGCGCCCGAACCAGCGCTACAAGCTCTTCCCGCGTCAGTTCGATTGGTGATTCGTCACTCATGTCACCGTTGAATCAAAACGAGATTCCGCTGTCGAGTGAAATTTGGCTCGACGCCAAACAATTGGATCGCAATCGCAGTACCTGGGCAGTTACGATTTTTGTGCTCGTGTCAGTCGCGGCCTGTCTGTGCTCTAGACGCGTTTTTCTGCCAATTTGTTTGCGCTGTTAATTCTACTGCCTCATGAGCGTAGGGCGAAATTCCGAGTTGCCGACGAGTCGGACTTCGACGCCCCGTGCGCCGCGAAACCGCGATTTCGCGAACCTTCGCCAACATTGCCTCGCCCTCCCACGTCGTTCCATCCATTGTCGCCGTCTCCGCCGAAATACGAATCGGCAAAATATCAAAGCCCTATATGCGGCGTATCGTAACCGGGGCAAATTCCCGGGCAAACCGAGCGTTGAGGCTCGGATATGCGGGTTGCCCGTCCACCGAGGGATTCAATTGGCTCGCTCTCGCAGTCGCAGCACCGGCTTTCGTGCAAATTCGCGCCCTGGAAAGCGCCCCGGCTACCCGCGTATCCGCAAATTGGAATTGTGACGCTGCAGAAGTAGGGAGCCATTTCGAAAAGGTTGACCGGCTGCAATACACGTGATTCCAGAGGTTTGCAGACACCTCGGAGATTGACATGCTGACCTCGGTCCCTTGCGTGCGCGCATATGCGGATTTCGAAACGATATCAGATACCCCATTTTTTCAAATGGCGCAGCCTATTTCAACAGCCTTTCCGGGGCAATCTGGTGAAGAAGTTCTCGACAAATGGATGAAGTGCTGAACCTCTCGAAATTGTAGGCGCTTATATCGAATATTATTGGACGGCGCTAATCTGGTAACAGCGGGGTCGTCGATTCGGGATGCGAGCATGGAAGCGGAAGAGCTCGAAGCTTGGCTCGCGGAAATTGCGCGTTTAGATTTGGCGCAGCCAGGGCGTGCTTTGTCGACACTGTCCGACATTGAGAGCGTGGGCGTCCAGGCCGTTGAAGTCTCGCTTGCCGACCTGAAGCGGGAGCGCGACGCCTGACCTTCCAAGGAAAGGTCGGTGGGCGCGCGGGCGACGTCGCGCTCGAAACCTTCCGAGGTCGAGTGGGTCGCGGAGATCGTTCATCGCAGGGTCGAGTTCTCGGGTTGTCCGCATTGCGCGTCGGGCGAAATCACCGCTTGGGGACAAGCCAGCGGTCTGCCGCGCCACCGCCGCAAGGCGTGCCGCAAGACGTTCAACGCCCTGACGAAAAGGTCGATGGCGGGATTGCACAAGAAGCCGGAATGGCTGGAGCATGCCGACGCGATGATCGACGGCGTGAGCGCCGCCAAGGCCGCGTTGCGCTGCGACGTCCATTACGCCAGGGCTTTCCACTTCAGCCCGGGAGTTCGTCGAGGTCAACGAGATTGAGTGAGTTTCCTGATCTGCGTCGCCGACGATTTGGACGCGCCAACGACCTCTCGATATGCGGACATTTCGCTTGAAGAGAGAAAGTCGACTATGATTTGTTGTGGTTTTGAGTCTTCGATGTTCACGCACGACGCAGTTGTAAGCACCATGACGAAAAGGGGGACGAACCGGAGCGGTCCTCCGATGGAAGAGCTATCGATGACAAGGACTTGGCGCTTCTTCACTTGGCGCTTTTTCCTTGCGTTTTGCTGCGGTTTCGCCATCGGGTCCGCGCTAGCCGACGATCAGGGGGCCGCATCGACGCCCATTGCTTCCTCACCCAACAAGCCCGCGCACATTGTGAAAGTGACCGACCCGCAAACCGTGGGCTTGACCTCCGCCCCGGGGGCGACAGGAGACGGCGTGACCGACGATTGGGAGGCTTTCCAACTTGCAGAGGGCATGAACGCCTCCGGCGTCTGCACCTATAAGCAGCCGACGCTAGTAATTGTCCCGCCTGCGACGGCTTCGGGCGCGATCGCAAGCTATCGCATATCGCAGGCAATCCGCATCTGCCCTTATGTTACGCTTCGGGTTGAAGCCAATTCGACTCAGATCAAATTCACCGGGGACGCTTCGGGCACGGACTACACGGGAGCGCACGGTACGACGACATGGCCTCTGAATGGAGCGATTCTGACCGGATATCTAGTCGCAGGGTCGACCAATCCCACCTATGCCACGGCGGCGACCATTTCGCCCGGAACGACCTCGGTGACGCTCTCGACGCCCTCGGGGGCCAAGGACTTTGTCGTCGGAGATATGGCGACAATCGAGACGACGAGTCTTTATGATGTAAGTCGCTCGACCGAACCGACGTTGCAGAAGATCGTCATCATTAAATCTCAAAGCGCCTCAACAGGGATCCTCACGTTCTCGCCCGCGGTCGACTTCACGTCCAGCAGCGTGCAGGTGCGCCGCCTGACCAACGGCGCCGGAACGGCCGATTGGCCTACCATCAGCTGGTCAACGGTCCCCGCGTTCGCGACACATGATTGTGGCGTGTTGGGTGGAGCGTGGATCGCCTCGAAGGTTGACCCGAGCGCGCAACCCTTTATGGCGGGGGACGCTTTTACCGACTGCACTATCGCTCCGGACTATGTGTCAGCCGCCTTTGGAGTAGGCTACGGCAACGCGATTCAGAATTCGCATATTTCCGTTCGAAGGGAGGACATCGTAAGGGTGGCGCTGGAGCCGGCTTACCAGTCCAACAACAATATCATAGACCTCGGCGAGGTAAACATGCGGGGGATGCCCCTTGGCGCTAGGCCGACAAATTTCGATTTGGCATTCGACGAGGGTTCGCACAACAACGTCCTGCACGTCGGAACCCTGACGAATAGGAACCCGGAGCAAGCAATCGTCACCTTGACGGGGACGCCGAACGCGACGGGCGGCGACATGGTGACGGTGAGCGTTTTTACCCCCGGCGTCAGGAAGGCTTTGGTGAACGCCTCCGGCAAGGGCTACGGGGTCTCGAAGACGGGCACAATGTCATGGATCGGACGCGGATGTCCGAGGCCTCCCGTGTTGGCCGTCGCCACCACGCCCAGCGGTAACATTGGCAAGGTGACCGGAATCGTCCGTCCAGGGGCATGCGTAACCGCGCCATCGACGAGCGCCACCTCATGGCTTCCAGGAAATGGTCTTGAACCCGGGAATGGAGCGGCGTCATTCGATCTGACGATGACGCTCAGCTATACGGCCAAGTACACGGGTGTCCCAGGAGATACGCTTTCGAAGCTTGCGAGCGGCGTCGCCGCCGCTCTGAATGCGACACCCGGATTTATGGGCGCCGGATACACCGCAATCAGCCTAGGGCCAGCGGTGCAAGTGTACAACTCGTCGCCGACCATCCCGTTTTACATGCCGGAGGGTGCGACGAATTCCGTAAGGTGGACGCCCGGGTATCACAGCGTTTTGTTTTTGAGCAACGCCAGCAGCAATCGCGTCAATATAGACTCTGTGATCGCAAATATCATTAGCGGATACACTGTGCGAATTAAACACGAAATGCTGCACGGTGCGACTCCATCCACTAACAACAATTTTGTTACGGTGAGAAAATCGACAATTATTTACGAATTTGGCAACGCTATCATCGATGGACCGAATGCGAACGCTAATGTTGTTAGCGGTGGATCCTATTTCGGCTCGATTTTCCAAAACAATACATTTCAAATAGGCTTCCGCGCCGGCTCCAGAAACTCGTTCTCCGAGGTCCGAAGTTACGCGCCCGGAGGCCGCCCGTCCTGCGATATTGCCGACATGAGCAATGCGCTCGTTGGCGTTTATTCTCCCGTTGCGCCGCCGAATGGAGGGCCGTCACGTTGCCGGCGCGAGCGCGTCACGTCCGGGGGCGAAAATTAGCCACGCGCCCAACTATTTGGCCTGTACAGAGAGGCTGCTCATCCGTTTTCGGGGCTGACAGACAGTTCGTGCCCGCGCGCCTTCAAGAGCGCGTGTCCCCCGGCAATAAGGAGGTGTACCGAGCGCAAAACTTACACCCAGTTGTCATGGTCCGCGTCCATCACGCGATCAGAAGGTGCGAGGGGGCAGCTTGAAGTTTTTTACGAATAGGAAGAGAAGAAACAGACAGGCCGGGCTACAGCTTAACTTCGACGGCCCCTGGCGCCACGAATGGGGTCCACTTCAGTATTCAAAACGGAAAATCGAGGCCCGATGAGCAGCTAACCGAACAAGAATACTCTCGCGAATGGATGGCGCCGTCAGCGCGCGCGCCGCACACGGCGGTTACGACCTGCGATCCCTCCCCGAGGTTCGGCGTTTTGCAAAGCGCTCCAGAGCCCGCTTTGTTTTCAACTCGCACAAATCGAGATTTAACCTTGACACAAATAGGCCGTCATCTTCTTTTTTTTGCTTTCCCCGACGAAGCTCCTGTAAGCCGTATTTTGCTATCAACACCTAACATTGCGTTATCTCTACATTTTTTTATCGATTGGCATCGATCTATATTGGGTGTTAACTTGCGTGAAATTAACATAATAGGCCCGCATTTACGTTATGCCATAAAATCATCTAAGATGACGAGCGCCTTTATAGAATTGTTGTTTCACGATCATCATTGCCTAGTCTTCTTTAATAACGATTATGTATGTAAATTGTTCTTGACCAGCGAACAATGTAACGATATCATTACTTTGTCCGAACCGGATTCCATACTCAGCCAATCCGCGATTTCGATGTTCGACTCGCAGTCGAGCGTTTCGACCGTCCGCGACTTCCGGGCGTTCGCCCGGCAGCGAACCAGCTCCGCGCCGGCCGGGGCGGCGCGCAATCTGGTGGGATGTGTCGATGCGTGTTCGGATCTGACAATAATCGGGTGGGTTTCGAGCCTCTCCGGAGGCGCCAATATCGTCATGAAATTATGCGTAAACGGTAGGCAACGGCAGATCAGACCCGTCTTATATTCGCGCTATCAATCGGCGGAATCGCCGTACCAAAGCGTATTCATTCAGAAGTTTGAGATCGATATTCCCGTCGATATCTGGGATGTTGCCTATGGAAAAGCGTTTGAGCTATCTGTATACGCCAACGATCATTTGCTGACGGGAAATATGGTCGTCATAACTCGTGACGATATCATCGCTACCCTCATCCGGGGTCTGAGCGGCGCGCACTCCGGGCCCGATGGGCAGCATCGAGCCCTGTTGGCCCTGGGCCACATTCAGCGTGGCCGGCTTTGGTCGAGGCTTGACACGGCCAGCCGTGTTCTGGCGGCGAAGATTGCTCGGGAATTCAGCGTCGACTCCGTATGTTTCGATGTGGCGATGGATACTCGAGAGCCGCCGTCGATCTCCGATGAGGTCAAATCGTCGCCGTTCGAGGAAAAAACAGTCGCTGATCAGGTCACACAGAGCGAACGCAACGCATCCACTTTAAAAATCGCGCTTTACGACGTCAATTCGCTATTGCACGAGCGCGGCTCAGTGTTTCCGGTTGTAATCACAACCCTGCACAGGCATGGTCTGGTTGGAATGCTGGGCGTCGAATTCTTGTTGCAAATGATCCCGCTGCTTGCGCAGCACGACGAGTTACCGATGCTTTTCAGCATTCTTGAGCCGTCGGTGGTCATGATGAAGATACCGCAAGAGGGCTCGTGGAACCTTTCCCTCGTCACAGCGCTTTTTGCCGCACAAGATGAATTCGCCCGAATGGGCAATAGCCTTAATCAACTCGTCATCCAGAATACGTCGTCCCCGCAATGGTTTTGTATCGAGGCCGTTTCCTATGCCGCGCAGCGCTTTGTAGAGCGAAATAGGGACATTGGTTTGCTTGGTAGCTGTTGTCATTGGTTCATTGAGTTGATAACAACACTTGGAAACGGATGGTATTCCAGAGTATACAACAACGATATCGTAAAGTTGGAGCATGTACTGATATCGATAACCCCGCGTATGCCGCTCTGGTATGAAAACAGTATCACACTGCATGCCTTGGCGCATTTCGGTCTCAATCCAGTATTTTGGTCGCTTTATGAGAATCTTGGCGCCAAGGAGACGTCGGTAAGAATTGTTGTTCTCGATAAGGCGTACTCCAGGTACTGCGCGCTGATGGCTCTGGTCCGAGATATGATTGAGGATCGCCAGGTCGATTATCTGGAGATAGCGCGCCTGATCACGTGGTTTAGATCGAACAGGGTCGCTGAATGTGACGTGATGCTCCGGGAGATGGTTTCCTTCGCCATTCAGAAGCTTAATTCCATTGATGAGGCGCAGAACGATCTCAAATTCCTTATCACCACTTATTCAGATGTTCGCGCCGAAGAGCGCCTGCGCCTAGTGGCGCATCCCTTTGGCGGCTTTCTATCGCAGGATAACGAATCCATAAATCTTCAACTTCGAAAAATTTGGGACCAGATTGGCGTGAACTGCGTTTCGGAACAGCGGTCGAGCCTAGCGAACAAGGAGCGCATATTCGGTGAAATTTTGCTGGCCGCCAATATTTTCTCCGACGGCGGTGAGGAGGATGTAGACGCCGCGTGGCGGGCGGATTCCGCAACGCGCGTCGCGGCCAAGGTTCTCGACATCTGGCAGTCCGCAAATCGCAGCATTCCCGAGGCGGTCGCGGTAGGCCTGGATATCATGAGCCTCGCCTATGGCTATCTGCCATGTGGAGACAGACTGCAGCGTGCGCTCGCAGCGGCTATTTCCGAAGCGCAAACAGAACTCGATAAACTCTGCGGTCCCAGGCAAGCGCCCGCGGCGGCGGTGGCCGCGCGTTTTCGCGTGGCCGCATTTGGAGGATCCGCGGCCGCGGACCCCGGAGCGGCGGCAACGAACTACAGAGAGATTGACCCTTTGGGAGACACTCTCGTCGTCGTTTATTCTTGTCAGAAAAATCTCGCCACGAGGATTGAGGCCATCCGAAACACGTGGTTAAAAGATTTAGACCGTTGGCGCATCCACTATGTGATTGTAGTTGGGGGCGGGGAAGGCAATATTGACGGAGATGTTCTTAGCTTGAATATTAACGACGATTATGAATATCTCCCTATGAAGACGTTAGAACTTCTCAAATGGGTTGCAAATAGCACAGATTATGTATTCATTATTAAGATAGACGACGATTGTTTCTTGAATATCGATGAGTATTTCGGATCGGCGCGCTACCGCGAGTTTCATTATTTTGGCCGAAAGCTGTCCCGAGGCATTGGCGGGACGGATCGCCTGTGGCACCAAAGTAAGTCGAATTCAGAATACGCACGGATGACGTTCGACACGTCTCCTGAGCCTTCAATCTATGCGGATGGCGGCGGTGGGTACAGCCTGTCACGTTTTGCTTTCGAATCGTTACTCAAGCAAGCGGAAACGCAAGAAGGTCGACGGCTGATTTCGCGTTCTTACATGGAGGACAAATTGGTCGGCGACCTTCTGAGCCTTGCCGGCATCGCGTGCTCCGACGCCGGTTACGTGACGTATCAGCGGCGCAGGACGGGGTCGAGCGCGATCCCGATCGGAAGATGGGAGAATACATTTTTTCCCTCGAGGAATTCGATAATAAGTCTCGTTCACTTGGACGACCATCGGCAACAGGAGTTGGTCTTCCGCCGTCGCGCCTCGGCCGAATTGTGGCCAAAGAAAATATGGCCCACGCATTCTCATGCCTCTGTTGGCGTCGACGCGAACCAGCTCGAACTGCTGACGGGTGTCGACAAGGCCCGGCGGCTTCTCCGTGAAAATATCGCCGTAGTGTGCGTACTTAGAAACGAAAAGGTGATGGTCCGCCATTTCCTTGCACATTACCGAAGTCTTGGCGTGAAGTGCTTCTGCTTCGTCGATAACGTTTCGGACGATGGCACGCTTGAATTGCTTCTCGGCCAGGATGACGTGGTGCTTTACTCCGCGGATACACAATATCGCATGTCCCATTACGGCGTGGACTGGCAGCAGGCTGTGCTCGCCAATCACTTCCTGGGAAAATGGGCCGTGGTCGCGGACGCGGATGAACTACTGGTTTTCGAGGGCTGGACGAAAACGAGCCTCAGCGAGGCGTTGGAGCGGATTTCCGAAGAAGGCGCCGACGCGGCGCAAGTGCTGATGGTGGATATGTATCCCGAAGGACCACTTTCATCCGCAGATCTGACTGAGGCGGATCCGTTCGAGGTTGCGCCGTGGTATGATAAAATTCCATTTCGTCAAGTGCACCTCCACAGGGGCGTCTTCGGCGATGGGCCTACGGTAACGAGCAACGCCCGTCACCGCGTCGATCCGACAAGTCCACCCCATGCGTTCACCACGAATAAATACGCGATTATTAAGTATAATCCGGGCGTGCGGTTATCGGAAGGACTCCATTCCGCGACGAACCTTCGCGTTTCCTCGAAGATATTCTGGTTCGCGCATTTCAAGTATCATTCAGGGCTGGCGACCAAAGTCGCCGAAGAGGTGAGGCGCGGGCAACATTTTGGCAACGCCGCCGAATATCGACGTTACGAGTCACTACTCAAGACGTATGAAGCGGGGATCTGGCGGGAAGGCGTATCAGCCAAATTCGACCGGTATGTCGATGTCGATTTGTTCCAGGCGCAAACGACAGATCTTTCACAAAATGTAATGCCATTCGCGCTAGGATAACGATTTTGGGCGTTCATCATCGGGCTTTCCCGGATGGGGAGGTCCGCGCAACGGAACTCCCAGGAGTGGCGAGCCCCTGTTTTTTCTTTCTGATTTAGAGAAAGCATGTTATTCTAAAAAATCCGCTTCCGCGCGGCAACCAAGGTCCGCCCATGGCGTCACTCAACCTTCCCGCCCGTTTCGCCAATCGGCGCGAAAAGCGCTGGATTCGGGGCGCCGGGAGGGCGCGATCCAGGTTTCTCCCCTGCGGCGGAACACGGAAGGCGAAGTCGATCCCAGCGACCCCGAGGGGCGAAAAGTTTGGAGAAAACGAATTCGGACTTGGTGGACTTGCAAGGCCTTGAAATCGCTCAAAACCGCCAGAGAAATGTTTGGATCGGCTTGCAGAAAAAAGGACGGAATTGGAAAAAGCTTGGCGAAAAGTTTGGAGAACAAGCAATTTGCCGGAGAGCGTCAGGCCTAACCTGGCGCCTATGGGCAAGGGGGCTCTCCAGCCTACAAATCACCCTACCTGGATAAAAAAATAATATTATGTTTGATACCTATCTCCTGCAAACCAGGTCACACTGCGGCTTCGTAGCCCAGATGCGCGCAGAGCTCTCCGAGGGCCGCGCTGCTCGCAGCCTGTTTCTTTATCCAACCGGGAAACTCGCCCCGAGGCCGATGACCGATAACGTTGCTTGAACGGCCGCTATCGCCGCTCATCGCGACAACGGAGAGCAGACTTTTGGCGCTATCGGAAAACGACAAATTCAACAACGTGCATATCCGTCTCAAAATGTCGATCGGCTCCTGGAGGAGATCTTCATAGCGCACCATCGGTATATCTTTATGCCGCTCGAGAAAGGCAAGGTAACGTTGCGCGTACTCATCGATCGTGAAGGGGGCGAAATGACGCCAACCGTTCCTGTCCAGGGATACAAAGGAGTCCACCGGATGTCGGACCGTCACGATAGAAAGGACGGGCAAAACACTTTGCACAATTTCGCGCAGGGACGGCCGGGCATCGATGGCAATGTCGGTGCAGAAATGCGAGTGGGAATGATCGCGTAGAACTAGGCGCTGCCCAATGCTTCCGACCTGCGTATAGAGAGCGCGTAAACCTGCGGTAAACACCTCGATAACCGCCGCATCGTCCGCCGGTCGCAAGGCGACGCGCATGCCATAGATCAAGTCGGTCGGCGCAAACGCAGGGGAGCGTCTGTTTCGGGTCATGATTTGGCTCAACGGATCGATCTCGCTCAAAAGCAGTGTATTGGGCATTGTTGCCAATAGCTTGCAGATCAGCGTGCCGCCGGTGCAGGCGAAATGGTGAACGATTCTGACGGGCTGTGGCTCGAGACGGTTGTTGCAAATTTCTTCGCACTGCTCGAGCAGCTTAGCCGGAGACCTGATCTCGCTTTCGGGAATAGGCTGATTGCTGGCGAAATCACTCAAGAGCCCGAGCGCTTCATCGAGACTGTCCATTAACGAGCGGGGCAGATCGGGCATCAGGATTTCCTCTCCGCTTTGGACCCAGCATTGCGTTTTTTCTTTTTATGGGAGGTCGATATGATGATCCTTCCGTTGGGAAGCTCAAGGGGAGGGGGGTCCATCACTTGCGTTAATTGGTGACGAACCATCTGAAGTCGAGGGGCCAACTTTTGCAGAAGGTCAGCTTGCGCCTGGCGTTGGCGATCCGCCTCGCGATAGCGTTCCTGCAGATCGCGCAGATCGGCTTGCGTCAGCATTTGCATGCGCAGGGTGACCGATAGGTCCGCCTTGCAATCGTCCAGACCTTTCCGGGTTTCGGTCAATGTCGCGTCGCGCTGGGCCAGCGCTGCCTCCACCTCCGTCAGTCGAGCCGTACGGCTAGCGACCTCTCCCCTCAAGGCTTCGGCCTCAGCCTGCAAACCGGCCAGACCTTTCCGGGTCTCGGTCAATGCCGCGTCGCGCTGGGCGAGAGCGTCCCGCGCGCCGCCGAGTTCGGCCTCGCGCTGGGCCAGCGCTGCCTCCACCTCCGTCAGTCGAGCCGTGCGGCCAGCGACCTCAGCCTGCAAACCGGCCAGACCTTTCCGGGTCTCGGTCAATGCCGCGTCACGCTGGGCGAGAGCGTCCCGCGCGCCGCCGAGATCGGCCTCGCGCTGGGCCAGCGCTGCCTCCACCTCCGTCAGTCGAGCCGTACGGCCAGCGACCTCTCCCCTCAAGGCTTCGACCTCAGCCTGCAAACCGGCCAGACCTTTCCGGGTCTCGGTCAATGCCGCGTCACACTGGGCGAGAGCGTCCCGCGCGCCGCCGAGATCGGCCTCGCGCTGGGCCAGCGCTCCCTCCACCTCCGTCAATCGGGCCGTACGGCCAGCGACCTCTCCCCTCAAAGCTTCGACCTCAGCCTGCAAACCGGCCAGACCTTTGCGGGTCTCGGTCAATGCCGCGTCACGCTGGGCGAGAGCGTCCCGCGCGCCGCCGA
>Ga0302274_10004251_pt1 | contig 12503 bp, 14 predicted proteins | sample III_Bog_N2_1_FD_198755 | JGI IMG/M metagenome (GOLD analysis project Ga0302274, IMG submission 198755) | Peat permafrost microbial communities from Stordalen Mire near Abisko, Sweden - III_Bog_N2_1 | ecosystem: Environmental > Terrestrial > Soil > Wetlands > Peat | place: Sweden: Abisko...
ACCATTCGCCGTTCCATCCACCACACCAGGGGATGGAACCAGAAGGCCGCCTCCACCACCATGTGAAGGACCGCCGTGAGGTTGTCGCGCCGCTGCGCATGCCTCAGCTCGTGAGCCAGAATCGCCTCGATATGCTCGTCATCCAACCGCTCCGACAGCCGCTCCGGCCATATCAACACTGGCCGGAAGATGCCAAACATCCCCGGCTCCATCAGCTTCTGCGACATCAGCAGCGGGATCTGCCACCCCGCGCCCATCGCCTTGTGCAATCGGCGGAGTATCTCCCACTCACGCCCGTTCTCTGCCAGCACCGCCTGCCGCAGCGTCTTCGCCACCTGCCGCCAGCGCACACCCCATACGGCCAGCACGACCATCACACCGCAGAGCCAAATGATTCCCAGCGCCAGCGGAATCATATGCTCGAAGCGCTGCATCGGCGAAGCCTGAACCACCACCGGCGCAAAGTCCATCGGCGTCTCGGTAAACGGCTGGGCCACTGTGTCCACGGCGTAACTGACGGGCATCGCGACCACGACATGATGCGGCTTCGGTAACAAGCTCCCTAGCCCGACCAACAGTGAGAAGGGAATGAGGAACTTCACAGATGCCGCCAGCCAAAGCCCATACCGAACTCGGGCCTGGTTTCTGCGCAAGAAAAGCGTTGTCAGCCAGACGACCGCAGCAAACACGGTCGTCTGCCAGAGGTGATTCCCAACCGTCGGTCCTATGGAAGACAACCATTCCGTCATAGCGCCTCGCCTCCGTCCTTCAAGCCCTTCAGAGTTCTCTCCGCGAACTCCACATCGTCCAGCGTCAGCTTGCCCGCCTCGATTAGGTGTGCCACGACCGGTCGCGACTGCCCCCCAAACATAGCCAGAAGATCGTCCACCAACCGCCGCTGGGCGGCATCGCGCGAAACCATCGCTGCGAACATATGGAAATTGCCCACCTTGCGAGTGCGGCGCAGCACTTTCTTCGCCTCCAGGCGGTAGACCATAGTCTGGATCGTCGTATACCCTGGCCTCTTCTTCGCTGGGAACGCGTCCTGCATCTCGCGAATCGACGCCTCACCCCGCGTCCAGAGGGTCTCCATGATCTGCATCTCAAGTTTGCTCAGCTTCGTTCCAGCCATCTCTTATGACTCCAGTCTTTGCGTCTATGACAACTGTCTGAATAAAGTATCGACAGCATCGATTGTTGTCAAGTGGAAAATCATGGCGAGCTAGCCTAGTTCCGATCCGGCTTCTCGATGTGGTCGATGGTGATGGCAGGCCAATGCACACATCGAGTTCGGGATGAGCCGACCTCGGATCGATTAGTCCTGTGAAATGCCGATACCTTTACCATAAGTGAGCAATACTCGCGTGGTCGGTCAATGCGTCACGGGTGTCCGAGAAATCGACAAGTAAGACTCCCGATTACGCGGTCGAGTCCAGGGGGCACGGAATCGCTCTGTTTTTCGACCGCAATTGTGGCGTTGGTCTTCCCAGACCGCTGAAGAGCCGTATAATTCGGGGGAATCGGAGCCGAAAAAGGAGATTCCAGCTGGTACCTTGTTTCTGGCGTCGGCTGATCGGAGTTGAACGATGCGCGATGGCTTTGGACGCGGCTTTGGCGTTGGGCTGCTGCTTGTTGCGGGGGCGGCGTTTGGGCAGACGGCGGCGGGCAATCCTGCACAGGCGACGCCGAACAAGCTGGCCTTCGTTTCGGCTACAGTGAAGCCGTCTGCTCCAGTGACGTTTGAGTCTCAGCGTGCCGACTCAGCGAAGACACTGGCAGATATAAAGTCTGGAAAGATAAAACTTCAACCTTGTGAGTCAATCAGCAGTGAACGGAAGGTCGGCGCGCACATTGATGCGTCGCAGGCGGAGTACAGTTCCGTGTCACTCAAACTGCTCATCGCCCTTGCATACAACGTGAAGATGTTTCAGATCAGCGGGCCTGGATGGCTTGACGACAAGCAATTCGACATCGTGGCGAAGATGCCCGACGGAGCGTCTGTAGACGACGCGCCAATGATGTTACAGGCGCTGCTGGAAGACCGCTTCAAGCTGGCGGTTCACCGCGAGAACAAGAACCAGCAGGTGCTGGCGCTGATGGTGGCCTCGGGAGGGCCGAAGCTCCAGCCGGCAACAGCAAGCCTCCCACCGATCACGGGAAACATACCCTGCAATCCCCTAAATAGGACGCTCGATACCCCGGACGGACAGGTTCGCATAAGCACCAACGGCCACAAAGGCGAAACACTGGTGTCCAACAAGATGACGATGGCAGGGTTGGCAGACCTGTTGACCAATCTATTTCAGGGTGGCGGCGGCGTTTCGCCCGGCGGCGGTGGTGGTGGTCAGTGGCAGAAGGTGGTGGACCAGACCGAACTTACGGGTGAATATCAGGTGACCTTCAATTCTTCAATGCCTCTAATGGTCGGGCGAATTATGGGCACACCTGCGTCCACAGGTGGCGGGGTGATCTCCAACGACATGCTACAGATGTTGGCGGCAGAGGAAGAACAGCGAAACCCCAGCTATACAGCTTTTTCTGGGGTTACAAATCAACTCGATCTGGTCGTCATCCAGTCAATACAACAAAAACTCGGCCTCAATCTGGAACCGAGCAAAGCGCCAGTTGAGATGCTGGTGGTCGATCACGCGGAGAAGAACCCCACGGCGAATTGAGAAGGTACAACTGTGAAAAGGGCTGGCTGGAGTAGGACGATGCGAGATGGCTTTGGATGTTGCTTTGCTATCGGGCTACTGATCGTTGCCGGTGCGGCGTTTGGACAGACGGCGGCGGGAAATCCTGGTCAAGCGGCGGCGGGCAAGCTGGCCTTCGTCTCCGCTACGGTCAAGCCGTCGGTTCGCTCAGATCTTACTAGCCAGGGCACGACGTTTGATATGGAGACCGGAAAGATAGAACAGATAAAAAACAACTTTGGGTTTCCGCTGAGTGCGCACGTCGATGCGTCTCAGGTGAAGTACAACAACTTGCCACTCATTGATCTGATTGCCATCGCATACAACGTGAAGCTGGATCAGATTAGCGGGCCGGGTTGGATGAACGGCCAACTATACGACATTGTGGCGACGCTGCCCGATGGGGCCTCCAAAGACGAGATTCCAGCGATGTTTCAGACCCTTCTGCAAGACCGCTTCAAGCTGGCGGTCCACCGCGAAACCAAGAACCAGCCAGTGGTGGCGCTGGTGGTTGGCAAGGGAGGGCCGAAGCTGAATCCGGCCACCGCCAATCCTCAGCCGATCGGGGGCAACCTCCATGCACCGCTCCCACCAGTCGCTACGCCATACGGGCTAGTTCGCATCCTCACCGATAGTCACGAAGACTGCACACTGCAATCCAGCAAGATGAGCATGACAGGGTTGGCCGATCTGTTGACCAACCTATTTCAGGGCGCAGCGGGGCAGCAAGGCGTGTGGCAGCAAGTGGTGGATAAGACCGGACTGACGGGTGAGTATCAGGTGTCTTTCAATACTTCAATGTTTTTTCCAATGGTTCGGTCACGAATTCTGGGCGTATCTGTGGACACAGGTGGTAACGCACCGATATATGAGCAACACCCCAACCCTACAAGTGCTCCTTCGATCCCACATCCACTCGATAACCCACTCGATCCGATCATCTTCGAGTCAATACAAAAACTTGGACTCAAGCTGGAACTGAGCAAGGCTCCAGTCGAGATGCTGGTGGTCGATCACGCGGAAAAGAACCCCACGGCGAACTGAGAGGGTAGAACGGCGAAGGGGCTGGCGTCTGAGTAAATCTCCGCTCAGGATGACAGGCTAGAACAGTCAACGGCGAAATGCGGGGATTCTTCGCTGCTGCTCAGAATGACAAGCCGAGGGGGTTGCGGAATGACAAGCGGAGCGGGCTACGTAATGACAAACAAGAACGCAGGCAAGGGCAAGGGCGGGAGCGGGTTACTGGCGGGTGAGGGTGCCGTTGAACGCTGCGTAGCATCTGGTGTCTGCGGCAGTGGGATCGATGAAGACTGCTCCGCTGATGGTGGAGGCGGTGGGATCGATCTCGGCAATGAAAACGGGGCCGGTAACGAAGCTGTCGAGACCACCACCGGCGACAAGGGTGCCGATCAAGGTAGCACGGTCGTTGCATGCTCCGGTCGCGGTGATGGTTCCGCTGAGAGGAAATTCGCCTAAGTTGTTGGGGGTTGCGGATTGGGTGAGGACAGCGGTGGCCGTGATGGTGTCACCTGGGACTGGGTTTCCGGTCATGTCAATTACGGTAAGGGTTCCGATGTAAGTGCCGGTGGCTGAGGCGAACTGCGAGATGGTCATCGGGGTAGCGGACATGACGCATGTGCCTCCGGCGATTTGAAAGCTACCGTTGGTGACGGCTTCGGGATTGGCGGGGAGGGCTGCGGTAATGGTTGCCGTACCGGCACCGGCCATTGGGACGCTGAGGATGAGGTTGTTGGAGGCATCGAGTGTGCCGGTGACGGCGAAGGACTGGCTGGGTGCCATACATTTAGTGCTGGCGTCTGGATATGGCATGAGAGATCCGGTGACCAATCCATTGGAGATTTGGAGTGCTCCAGTAAACATTCCAACTGTTGTGGAGCTGGTGCCATAGAGCATTCGGATCTGCCAGTTGCTGAAATTGGAGGTGGTCGAAGCGGATGGACTGGGGGAGGACGAGCCGCAGGCGAGGAGGGTGGCGAGTGGGAACAAGAGGAGAAGACGGGGCCCGGGGTGTATGGGCGGAATGGTACGCCGGGGGAAGGGGATGGGGCAAAGAATAATTGAGTCCGTAAAGTTCTGTAGAAGCTGTTGAGTGGGGAGCGATTTGCGAGCCACCTGGGGCGATTCCTTAGGATGTTGTTTAGAGACGACATTCACAAGGAGGACGACGCAGATGGCTCGCAAGGGACAAGGGTCGCAAGATCAGCGCTTATCCTGCTTGTGGTCCGGAAGTGACCCTTGCGGGCGGCGAGTTCGTCAATCCGCCGTTTGAGGATGCGCTGACAGATGGAAACTATGTGACCGGACCAGCATGGACCGCTCATGTCGCATGGCTGAAGCAGTTCCTTGTGCTGCTTGGGTAATAGCCGTGCGCGGTGTCCCGCTAACGGCACTGCCCGGTCCATTTGCTAGGCTCCCGTGTTGGCCGTTCTCCTTCGGTGATGGACCGCCTCTATGCACCCGGTCCTGTGGTTCTTGGCAATTCGTATAATCTCGAAGCTGGAGGATCCATGGACACAACCGAAATCATTATCGAAATTGACGCGCAAATCTCGCGGCTGCGGGAAGCGAAAGCACTCTTGGCCGGTACTGAGATCACAATCAAGCGGAAGCCAGGTCGACCGTCCCGAGTTAGCTTGGCTGCTAAGGCGAGTTCCATCCCGGCAAAGTCGGCAGCAAAGCCTGCAGCGAGACGAACCCTCAGCACCGAAGCCCGTGCGAAGATGGCAGCCGCGCAGAAAGAGCGTTGGGCGAAATTTAGGAAGGCTGCGAAGAAGAAAGCACGGGCTGTTGCCGCAGTGCCAACCGTGAAGGGTCCTACTCCCAACGGCGTAGCCCCAAAGACTGCTCCTGCCAAGAAGGTCGTCTCCGCGAAAAAGGCAGCCCTGCTAAAGACGAAGACTCTGGTTACTCCTGCCGCGTAGCTTTCTGATGGCTGGGGAGATTCAAGCTGCTCAGGAGTCCGGAGTAGCGCTTGCGGGACTGGTCGTTCCGTACCGCGATGCCCAGAGCTTTTCTCTGTCCGACCACTACGAGCAACCGCTTGGCGCGGGTGATCCCGGTGTAGATCAGGTTGCGCTGGAGCAGCATGAAGTGCTGCATGGCCACCGGAATCACCACCGCCGGGAACTCCGAGCCCTGCGCCTTGTGGATGGTCACAGCGTAGGCCAGAGAGACTTCGTCCAGCTCTCCGAATTCGTATTGCACCAGCCGGTCGTCGAAGCGGATCGAGAGCTCTTGTTCGACGGGATCGATCTTCTCGATGATGCCGATATCGCCGTTGAACACTTCCTTCTTGTAGTTGTTCTCCGTCTGAATGACCTTATCCCGTACCTGGAATCGCCATCCAAACCGTTCAGCGGCGGGCTCACCAGGTCGAACCGGGTTCAGGGCACCCTGGAGCGCCGTGTTCAGTTCGCGGACACCGATCGATCCTCGGTTCATCGGACACAGGACTTGGATATCGCGGATGGGGTTGAGATTTAGGTGATTCGGGATGCGGTTCTGAGTCAGCTTGACCAGGGTCGCCGCTATCTCCTCCGGCGTATCCCGCTCCACAAAATAGAAGTCGGAGCCGGACTCCGCACGCCGAAGTTCCGGCATCTTTCCCTGGCGGATGAGGTGTGCGCTGGTGATGATTTTGCTGCTGGACGCCTGCCGGAACACTTCGGTCAGGCGAACGACGGGGACTATGCCACTCTCGATCAGGTCCCGTAATGCGTTCCCCGGCCCGACCGAAGGAAGCTGATCCACATCACCGACCAGGATCAGCCCGGATGTATTCGGTAGAGCCCGGAGCAGGGCGTACATGAGCAGCACGTCCACCATCGAGGTCTCATCGACAATGAGAAGATCGCAGTCCAGCGGCTGATCCTCATTGCGCTGGAACTTTCCCGTCGACGGATTGATTTCCAGCAGGCGGTGAATTGTCTTTGCTTCCAGCCCAGTGGTCTCGGTGAGCCGTTTCGCGGCCCTTCCGGTGGGAGCGCACAGCAGACACTTCACTCCCTTAGCTCGCAGGATCATCAGGATCGAGTTCACCAATGTGGTCTTGCCTACACCGGGGCCGCCCGTGATGACGGTTGCCCGGCTGGTCAGGGCGGTCTTCAACGCCTCGCGTTGGCTCGGGGCCAGAGTCTTTCCAGTCTTTGTCTCACACCAGGCGACGGCTTTCTCGAAGTCGATCCGTGGATAGACCGGTGCGGCTGCGGCCAACCGCCTGATCTTCGCCGCAATGCCTTCCTCCGCCTTTCTCAGGTGAGGCAGGAAGACCAGGGGCTCGCCGTCAATCTCCTCCAGTACAAGAGAGCCACTGGTCAGCATGTGCGTCAGCGCCTGCTCGATCGTCTCCTCCGGTACATCCAGCAGTTTCACCGCTGCCAGCTTCAGCTTCTCCAGTGGCAGAGCGCAATGTCCCTCTGTGGTTGCCCCCAGCAGCACGTGGTCGATCCCTGCCTTGGCCCGATTTTGCGATTCCTTGGGAATGCCGACGCGTTGGGCAATCTGATCCGCCGTGGCGAAGCCGATGCCGTGAATGTCCTTTGCCAGGGTGTAAGGATTCTCACGGACTTTCTCAATGGCCTGTTCCCCATAGGTCTTGTAAATTCGGACGGCTCGCCCGGTACTGACTCCATGGCTGTGCAGGAAAAGCATGATCTCTCGGATCTGCATTCCGTCCTGCCATGCGCGGGCAATCCGCTCGCGGCGCTTTGGGCCGATTCCATCGACCGTCTCCAGGTCAGCGGGGCTGTTACCGATCACGCCCAACACCTCAACACCGAAGCGTCCGACCAACTTCTTCGCCAGAACCGGGCCAACCCCTTTAACAAAACCGCCAGCCAGATACCTTTCAATACCCTCGCTCGTGTTGGGAGGAACGGCTTTCAGGACTTGAGCTTTGAACTGGAGACCGTGCTCCTTATCCCGGACCCACCAGCCTTCGGCGGTCAGCCACTCCCCGGCGCTCACAGATGGCAATGAGCCGAGGACCGTCACGAGTTCTCGCTGCCCTTGGACTTTCACGCGGAGCACGGCGAACCCGCTCTCCTCGTTGAAGAAGGTGACCCTTTCCACGAGTCCGGCTATCTCTTCTGACGGGGTTCGGGACTGGGGGACGGAAGCGGTCATCCTAATGGAAGTCTATGCGGCCAGCGTTGCGCTTGGCACAAGCAATGAGGCCGTCCGCTGTATTGTTCTACTGCGCCGACTCGGGCGGATGAGAATCATAGCGGAGATCGAGGGCTGGATTCTCTGGGTCGTGTAATCGGTTCGTGGGCTGCGCCGCCGGAGGCGGCATAAGCTCTCAGTCCGTTCGTTCCGCCGCTTCAGAGGGGTTGTTGTAGACCTCCTCGCGAATGATCCGTTCCGTAGCTTCATTCAGGTACTCATTGAGTGCGTCCTTGATCTGCAGGAATTCCGGCCACAGAATGTTGTTGATAAACGAATCTGGAGCCCGCACGACGACCGTCGTGTGGCGCTGCCGCCGATAGCGATAGGGTTCCAGGCGGTGGCGGCGGCACAGCGCTACGAACAGACGCCTGTGCCAATGGTCCGGGAACTTGAACTGCATTTCTACTGACGGCTCCGTTGGGGCCGCAGCAATAAGAGCTTTTTGTACCCTGCCGATCGCCGCAGCCGCTGCCTCGCGTTCTCCTGCGGTAGTGGCACCCGCGAACAATGCTGAGATCTTGCGCAGTTTTTCGCGGAGTTCCTGTTCAGATGTCATCGCTAATCGCTAATTCGTCAAAGAAAGGGGTAAAGTGTGTGGGGTTGAATTATCGGAATCACGGATTCCCACATTCGGGAGGGCGAGGTCGAGATACCTTGCGGATTCCAGGTGCTTTGTATATTCGCGGTTACAAGAGGAAATTCCTTCTCTTCAACACGCTGAACCGCGAACATAGAGAAGCCTCTGGAGCTTCCTTCTGGTCGTGGGACGCAGAGAAGCAAGGTAACCGGCAAGTTCATAGGGGTGAAAGATGCCCCACACCGCAGCCTGGAAGCGTGGAAGCTCTGCCGCAAACGCGGGATGCTTTTCAGCCGCCTCGGCGAAGTTCAGCAACTTCTCGCTGACCAGATAATCCAAGGCGCTTTTCAACCCGAATCGCCGCCGTACGCTGCGGGTAGCCTGGCACTGTTTCTTCCAAACCTTGTGACATTGCATAAAGGTGACTATACCGGCACCATGTGCTGGCCGCCAAGTGCGGATTCAGTATAAGGAGACGCACGCACCAGACGGAAGAATCGCACCACTGAGCAGAGTATTGAGTCGGGGGGCATTGTCCTTCGCTACATGACGCGCTATGGCCAAAGGTTGCGTGCCGATGGGTTGCATTTCCGGTAGTTCGACACCGCAGACGATACGCGGGTTCCTTGTGCCAAATGGGAGGGCCTGGCGACGGTCTGAATGCGGGAGTGTCTCGGCAGTCGCCTACGTGGCGGCGAACAGCTTCTCAATTGTCGTCATCGGCAGAAACAGCCGATCAGGCTGTGAGGGGAACGGAACAAAGTCATGCTTCAGATAGAACTCACGTGCCCCCGCTTTTGCATCGACCACCACCGCCCAGGACGCCACCTGTTGAGAACCAATCCATGCGCGTTCCAAGGCGTGCATCAGGAGGAATTCTCCCAGCCGCTGCCCTTGCAAGTCTTGACTCACACCCATTCGGCCTAGAAGGGTCACCGGCAATGGGAACCGGGGAAGCTTCTTGGCTTGATTCTCTGGTAGGTCGGTGGACAGAATCGCATGTGCCGACAGCGTATAAAATCCGTTGATGGTTCTGCTGTCGGACGTTAGGACGAAGACGGCGGCCAGCTTCCGCTCCAGATCCTGCCGCGCTTGCCGCTGTAAGTACATGTCCAGAGCTGGAACCCCACAGGAGAAGGCCGCTCGGTCATGCTGAGATTTGAGCGGCTCAATCTTGTATTCGACTCTTGGCGTCTTTATGGTCACTTGGCCGCACACACACGTTCCCTGTAACGCTTGGCAGCAGCCTTCAGGCGAGCGCTCGGTCCAGCGGGACGGAGCAGAGCCTCCACGAAGAAATCCCGGTCCCGGACTTCCAGTGCCCAGCTCTCGTGCTGCTGAATAGTGCGAATCGCAGCCTCGTCTGCGTTCTGGACTATGAAGTCGGAGAGCGACACCCCTTTGATACAGGCAGCCCGTTCGATGCGCTTCTTTTGATCCGGAAGGAGACGGGCCTCCGTCCGTTGGGTGCGCAATGCTGTAGGCACGAGAAACCCTCCAATCTGTGTACGGTAAATTGCCGTACATCCATTAACAATGCTACCACAGAGCAGCCTATGTAAGACTCGGCATGTGGTCCGCAAGGCTTCCTCCGTGCGCATGGGCAAAGGGTTTGCTTTCAACAGAACCTTGACGCCAATTCTGGCGGTCAGGAAGGTACAGGTTGCGGACCACTACCGATCCGACGCTTTGCGCCAGCAAACAGTGCCGGAGCAGACTTTGGAACCGTGGTGGGGTGGACGGGCGCACGCGGGAGGCGAGGAGCAAGAAAGGGCGGAGTCGGAGGGCTACAAAGCAATAGTCGCTTGTGCTCGGGGAAAGAACGGTTTGCTTCGAGGTTTGCGTCTACCTCGCATTTGGCACGGGCGATGACGGGTACCCCGAGGTCTCCGGAGCCTTTGCGGTGACGGATGCGTTCTTCCCATTCAGTTCTTCGAAAAATGACTGAAGGTCGAGTTCGCCACGCAGGGCCTCTCCAGATGCATCATCAAAGTTTGCCCCTGCAATTCTTTCGAGAATCGAATCGCGTGAGAGAGACTTGCCATTCTTCAAGTACAACGTCAGAAAACCGACTAAGGCTCGGCGAACATAGTCAGCCCAGATGTCTATCTGGTCAACGTTCACAAACTCGCCACGGTCGAACTTTTCAATATCGTAGCTACCGTGAACGAGCTTGCTCCTACGGTTATACATGTCAGACAATCCGGCAAAGATTTCCTTGCGTTCTTCAGGAATCTTACCGATGAACTGAGCAGCCGACTGCGCGATTCTGAACTTCAGTTCGACTTGGTCGGTTGGCGAGAACAGCGATTCCACAGCTATGGACAGAGCAATTAGCCGCTCCCCAACTTCAGTCCTCTCATGGCTTGATTCGTAGTAGGTCCCGGCTCGATAAATCGCTTGCCGTAACTTCCCTTCCTTGCTCTGAATTGCCTTGATAATCGGCTCTGTTGTAGCAGCTTTCCACCATACTGCAAGTCGTTCCTTGTCCGTCAATCTGTACAGTTTCGTGCCTCCTGCATAGCGCAGTTGACGCGGAGTGCCAAGAAAGAAGACCCCATTAAGTCGGAGACGGCTTGCCCAGTCCGGCATGAAGACAGGAACCGAATACCCGAGATGAACCACACCGTTCTGAAAATACTGAAGAACCTGTGCGAAATAGAGTGCCTTCTCACGCTTTTGAGCCAACCAAGTCATATCACCGACGTTGGAGGCCGTTTCCTCTTCAACAACGAAGCAATTGCCGGTTCCGGGGAGATGCAAAAACGACTGGAGTCGTCCGGTTTCTCCAAGAATTTCGGGAATTGTGCGTTCGTCTAGCCGTTCAATCCTGATGTCTCCAAGCGTGCTTTTGTCACCTTCAAGAAGTGCACTATTCCCATCAATGTCAAGGTTGAACAGGTGCGAGAGTGCGATTCTGCGAAATCGCCCCTGATGGTATGTCAGACGCTCGAACTCATCGTAAGCAAAATCAATCCTCGCTTGTGCCGCCCCCTGCAACTTTGAATCAGCAAGGACCGTTACAAGGGCAGAATCGAAATAGCTTGCGAGTAGCAATGGAGTCGGACAACACTCTGACAAGTGATTGTCATTCCGCAAAATCTCCTCAAGTTGTGTCCTCGCCTTCTCACCATTAAAACCTATTCCACGAATCTCCAGCTTCCGTCGTTCCAGAAAGTCCTTCTGCTCAGCAGTGAGCGCAGTTGCGTCGGCAACCCATGGGTAGACCAAGAACAAGAAGAAGAGCGGTTGTTCAGCGGCGAGATTTGGATTCTGTTTTTTCAGCTTCGCGACTTCATCAACGAAGCCATCTAAGATGTGCCTCAACAGCGCATATCTCTCCGGAATAGGTATCACCATCGTGTGTGTAGACATACCAGCCCTAGCTCCCACTTCTACTTCAATTCGACCTTAACCGTGTCCGCGAGGTTCAGGTCTTGGAGAATCTGCAACAGTTCCTGCTGGAACCCTTGACCGGTGTCGGCCTCGACTTCGACACTCACATTCAATTCCACACTGAGTTCACCGCCCATTTTGAGCTTTGGGATAAGCGTTCTTCCCAGTCGATTCCAAACCTCGGTGGGAATTGCTCCACGAATTGTGATGGTGCGTTTACTAGGTGCAGTCGGTGTTGGTTCTCCTGTCGGCGGAGAAAACAGTGGCCCTGCAATCTCTCCCGGAGGCTGGGGCGTTTGGGGTTCCATTGACCCTAAAATGACCTTGGATTGAGCCGCGTTCGCGCTCAGTTCTTTAGCAACCGCTGGCAGTAAGAGGTACACATCCGAATCGAAGCTAATCTCGTCTTGGCGAAGCTCTTCCTTAAACCAAATTCGATAGTAGCCGCCCCCTTGCGCTCCCGAGGCGTACCCGAAATCCCCATTGAAGATGAACTCAGGGAACTTGTGTTTGATGTACTCGTCCGGCTCCAGCAGCCGCTCCATCGTGCCGTTAAGGAACGCCTGCCGAAGAGCAGAGACAGGCCAAGCCCCAGACTTCTTGAATGGCTCCGGCCAACGCCGTACCAGATACCCAGCCCCCGGTGAATC
>Ga0302274_10004252_pt1 | contig 12503 bp, 6 predicted proteins | sample III_Bog_N2_1_FD_198755 | JGI IMG/M metagenome (GOLD analysis project Ga0302274, IMG submission 198755) | Peat permafrost microbial communities from Stordalen Mire near Abisko, Sweden - III_Bog_N2_1 | ecosystem: Environmental > Terrestrial > Soil > Wetlands > Peat | place: Sweden: Abisko...
ACCGGCGCGCGCAGTACAGCTTTGACGCGCAGAGCGCGCGCCCCTACTTCCCCTATGACGCGGTGCAGGCGGGAATCCTGAAAACAGCTGCCCGCCTCTTCCATCTGTCGTTCAAGCCGGTCAAAGACGCCGTGGTGTGGGACCCCTCAGTTGACACCTTCGACGTCTTTGATGCCGTTGAAGGCGCCCAGGGCAAGCCGCTGGGCCGCATCTATCTCGATATGCACCCGCGCGATGGCAAGGACAAATGGTTCTCCAGTTCTCCCGTGATTCCGGGCATCCGCGGCCGGCAGCTTCCAGAGGGAATGCTGGTGTGTAACTTCTCCGGTGGAAAGGCAGGGGACCCCGGACTGATGCAGTACAGCGAGGTCGTGACGTTCTTCCACGAATTCGGCCATCTCATGCATCACATCCTGGGCAGTCAGGGCCAGTGGTCCGGAGAAGGAGGCTTCAATGTGGAGGGAGACTTTATCGAGTCGCCCTCGCAGATGCTGGAAGAGATGTTCCACGACACCGCTATCTTGCAGTCGTTTGGCAAGCACTACCAGACGGGCGAAACCATTCCGGCCAGCCTGATTGCCAAGATGAATGCAGCCAGCGCTTACGGGCGCGGCCGCTGGCTCCAGGGCCAGCTTTGGGCCTCGTATTATTCGCTCCAGACGCATAACCAGGCCCCGGCCAGTCTCGACTTCGACGCTCTCTTGAAGGCCGACGACCAGCGGTTCATTCCTTACACGCCAGTTGAAGGCGATCGCTTCTATACGTCGTTCACTCACCTTACCGGCTATGCGTCGAACTATTACACCTATGTGCTCGATAAGGTGATTGCCATCGACTTCTTTGCCCAGTTTGACAAGCGCAACCTGCTGGATGGGCCGACGGCCATGCGCTACCGGCGGGCCGTGCTGGAGCCGGGAGCCAGCAAGCCTGCGGCCGAACTGGTGAAAGACTTCCTCGGCCGGCCGCAGAATATGGACGCGATGAAAAGCTGGCTGAACGAGGAGTTTCAACCAGGGCCGGCGGCAGGAAAATAGTGGCCGGTTTTCCTCCCGTTACAACGCCGGTCGTACGGGGTACAATTCATTCGTTATGACAACGAAGACCGCAACCGCCGCCGCCGCTACACCGAGCGCTTCGCCATCCACCGCTGGGCCCGTCACCATGTCCATCGACATCGGCGGTTCTGGGCTGAAGGCCATGCTGCTGGACCCTGCGGGCAGACCTGTGAGCGAGCGGCAGCGCGTGCTCACTCCGGTCGTCCCTACTCCGGACGCGGTGCTGGCCGGGCTTGACGAGTTGCGCAAGCTGATGGGCGAGTTCGACCGAGTTTCGGTCGGCTTCCCCGGCGTGGTCAAGCACGGCGCTACCTTCGGCGCCTTCAACCTGCATCCGCTGTGGGCGGCGGGCTTCCCGCTGCAAGCGGAGCTTGAAAAGCGCTGGCAGAAGCCCGTCCGCGTGGGCAACGACGCCGATGTTGCAGGCTATGGCGCGATCAAGGGCCATGGAGTCGAGCTGGTGCTCACTTTGGGCACAGGCCTGGGAGCGGCGCTCTTTACGAGCGGCCACCTCTGCCCCGGCCTGGAGTTGGGCCACCACCCCTGGCGCAAAAAGGGCATGACCTACGAGGACTACCTCGGGCGGCGGGGCCTGGACAAGTTCGGCAAAGCGCGCTGGAATGACTTCATTGAGGCTGCGATCAAGCAGACCGAAGCTCTTTTCAACTGGGATCACCTTTACCTGGGCGGCGGCAACACCAAGAAGATCCTGTTTACGCCGGGACCAAACGTGAGCATCGTCTCCAACGAGAGCGGCCTGCTGGGCGGCGTGGTGCTCTGGCGCGATCAGGCGTGAAGGGTTGGGAACAGGGACTAGGGATTAGGGGTTGCGCCTCGACGGTTCGTCTTAAGCAAACCGGGGTTGGTAGAGTCTGATTTCGCGAAGCGGCGAAGGACAAAATCAATGGCGAAAAACAAGACCAGGCCTACCGAGGTAAGCGTGGCGGCGTTCCTTGAAGCGATCGCCGAGCCGGCCAGGCGCGCGGACGCGACTGCGCTGGTAAAGCTCATGCAAGAAGCATCCGGCGAAGAGCCGAAGATGTGGGGGCCTTCGATCATCGGCTTCGGAAGCCATCATTACATCTACGAAAGCGGTCGCGAGGGCGATGCGCCGGTTCTTGGCTTTTCTCCGCGCAAGGCTGCGCTGGTCCTTTATGGGGCTTTGAGGGCTGGCGATGCCGATGCAATGCTCGCCAAACTCGGCAAGCACACCACCGGCAAGGGCTGCCTTTACATCAAAAAGCTCGCCGACGTGGACCCAACGGCGCTGAAGGATCTGCTCGCAAAATCGTTCACAGCAAAGAAGGCGTGACACCAGGGCAAATGCCGGCTCTGCTCCTGGCGCGAAGCATCTGGCGGCTCGCGCGTTTGAGTCACTCAGCCTTCCACTTCGACAGGAAATCCTTGATCGGTTTGGCGGCATAGCCGTCTGCGCCGTTTTCCAGTTCGTTCGTGTCCTCCGATTTCAGCAGTTTCCCGTCTGAATCGAGCACGAACAACCAGGGGTAGCCCGGAATCTTCGGATATTGGCTCAGAAATGCGTAGTTCTCATTGATTGCGCTCATATTGACCTTCATCAGCACAAAGCTCGCATCGCGCTGCTGCCGCAGATCCGCATGATCGGCAAAGAACTTGTCGAGAGTCTTGCACCAGATGCACCAATCGCCACCCACATCGATCAGAATTCGCTTGTTTGCCGGCTTGGCCTGGGCTTCGGCCATCGCGAGATCCTTGAACGGATCGCGCTTGGGGTCGTAGGCGCTGGAGAAGTCCTCAGGACTGGTCGTCACCAGCGGCGGTTTGGGGCGTTCATAGGAGGGAACAAATGGCTTGCCGTTCAGCACGTAGGAAGCGGTTATTGCCACCTCGACCGGCTGGCCGTCAACCATGTATGGCTTGTACTTCCATTTGTTCACTGCCAGCTCAACCGCATCGCGAAGCTCAACGCGAACTGCGGGATTGCCCATCCCTTTTTCAATCTTGACACTGCCATCCTTCAAAATCAGGATCGGAACCCCTATGACGCCTTGGTAGGGAAAACCACTCGGCGCGATGGGGAGAGATGCTGCGGCCTCATACACCGATTCAGGCATGGGAAACCCAGGCTCAATTGTGTATGGCTCGGAAAGCGCGTCTTTGTCAGGCTTCACCCGTTCAGCATCTGCCTCAGCCAATGGCTCCAGCAGAGACACCTTCATCTCCGTGGTCAGCTTGCCATCGACGATAACCCTCACATCCCTGGCGACAGCGTGGTTCTGGAAAGCCTGGATATCGTCGAACTGTACCGATGTGGCGCCGGCAGAAACGAGACGCAGATGCATATCTCCGTCGAAACACCAGGTGGGGAAAAGCCAGTCGGGGTCGGCCTGGTCCGCATACCGGGAGGGGTCCGCCACTGAGACACAATTCAGCATGATTCCCGAGGTCCCAACCCTCTTGATTTCCATCTCGAAGTCGGGTTTGACGTTGGCTGCCTGATAGAGCGGGGCAATCACTGGTCTCGCCACGCGCAGATTAGCCCAGGCGGTGTTGAAACCGGTTCCTCCGGGCTTGGTGCGGTAGCGCTCGGTGCGCGAGACGCTCCATTCCGAGCCATTCAGCCGTGGTTCAGCGCCGGTGTATGTGCGTTTCCACTGATAAGGGCCTGTGGCCCATTCTTCCATGGTCCCGCTTACGGGCTTGGGCATTCCGGCTTCTACGAACTGGAAGTCCATCTTCAAATGCCACGGCTTCAGGCCGTCGCCGTCGAGAGCGTTGGATTTGACGCCGGTGTTAAGAACGCGATGAGCGAGCGCGTTGAGCTTCGCTGTCACAGGCGGCAAATGGGAAGCCGACTGAGCTGGCTGCGACGGTGGGGCGGCCTGGCCAAACGTCAAGGCCGCTGAAGCGATTCCTGCCAGGAGTGGCGAATGAACAGCCAGTCTTTGCAACCTAAGGGAGACATTCGAGTGCATTTTAGATATCCCTCAACAGAACCCACAATGCTACACGATCCGTCAAGGTGGGGAAATGGCCCGAAATGCAGGCTCGAAAGGGTTCCCTTCATCGGTTGAGATTGCGAAGTGAGCATGCGGCATGAATGCCTTGACAATGAAGATCAGACCTATCCAGGAAGCCTTCCGAAACTACGGTGCACCCTCCCCGCCAGAGGCAAGTTCGGCAAAAACGCAAAATTTCGATAATATTAAAGAGTCCAGCTTAGTCCCAGACGCGGCCCGGCCTGCTCCGGCAAGCCTCTCCATTCAAGACCAGGGCGGTTTTCCTCGATGGGAATCGCACGGGGTTTGTGTCTTTTCGCTGTAGCCAGCGCACTTCGCACTTAAAAAGTTCATCAAGAGGTTGCCATGATCACATCGGACAAAATGGATTGTCGTCTCCGCGCTCCTCAGCCGCAAGGTCTCTATCATCCGCGGAATGAGCACGATGCATGCGGAATGGGGCTCGTCGCGAGCATTCGCGGCGAGAAGAGCCATGACATTATCCGCAAGGGCCTCGAGGTCCTCATCAACCTGACGCATCGCGGCGCGGCGGGTTGCGACCCGGAGACGGGCGACGGCGCTGGCATCCTCATCCAGATTCCTCACACGTTTTTTGTGAGCCAATGCGGCGATCTGGGAATCCGATTGCCGGAGCCGGGGGCCTATGGCGTGGCCATGGTTTTTCTTCCTGTGGACAGGCAAGACCGCCTGCAATGCGAGGGCGTCTTCGAGCGCATTGCGCAGGAGGAGGGCCTGAAGCTGCTCGGCTGGCGCGATACACCCATCAACGGCGACGCCGTGGGCCGTGAAGCGCGCGCCTCTCAGCCGTACATTGAGCAACTCTTTGTGGGCCGTCCGGCCGGGTTGGACGAGGATGCCTTTGAGCGCCTTTTGTACAGAATCCGCCGCCGCACGGAAAACGAGATTGCAGCTTCGGAGATTGAGGACAAAGACACGTTCTACATCCCCTCGTTCTCGTGCCGGACGATCGTCTACAAGGGGCTCATGCTGGCTCCGCAGATTGAGAAGTTTTACTACGAACTGGCGAATCCGATGGTCACCAGCGCTCTCTGCCTGGTCCATCAGCGCTTTTCCACCAACACGTTTCCCAGTTGGAAGCTGGCGCATCCGTACCGCTATGTGGCGCACAACGGCGAAATCAACACCATTCGCGGCAATATCAGTTGGATGAATGCGCGCCAGTCTGTGCTGGAGAGCCCCCTTTACGACGGCCAAATCGACAAGCTGTATCCGGTGATCACGCCGGGAGGCAGCGACTCGGGTTCGCTCGACAATGCGGTCGAATTCCTCTTCCAGTCGGGCCGCTCGCTTCCCCATGTGATGGCGATGCTCATTCCCGAAGCCTGGTCCGGCAACCCGGACATGGACGAGGACAAGCGCGCCTTTTATGAGTACCACGCCTCGCTCATGGAGCCATGGGACGGCCCGGCGGCCATTGCCTTCACCGATGGACGTTTGATCGGGGCTACTCTCGACCGCAACGGCCTGCGCCCCGGCCGCTACGTTGTCACCAAGGACGATCTGGTGGTGCTGGCCTCAGAGGCCGGCGTTCTCGACGTTCCGGCGGAAGATGTGCGCAAGAAGGGCCGCTTGCGGCCGGGCCGCATGTTCCTGGTGGACACGGTCCAGCAGCGCATCATCTCCGACACTGAAATCAAGAAGCAATTGGCCGGCCGCCAGCCTTACGCTACCTGGCTCAAGGAACAGCAGGTTTTGCTCGACCATCTGCCTGAGCCTTCGCGGGTGATCGCGTCGAACCCCGAGACCCTGCTGCGCCGCCAACGCGCTTACGGCTACAGCGAAGAAGACCTTAAGGTCTTGCTCGGACCCATGGGCGCCACGGGTGCGGAGCCCATCGGGTCAATGGGCACCGATGTGCCGCTGGCCTGCCTCAGCGACCGTCCACAGGCACTGTTCAACTACTTCAAGCAGCTTTTTGCGCAGGTGACCAATCCGCCCATCGATCCCATCCGCGAAGAGCTGGTGATGTCTCTCATCAGCTACATCGGTACCGAGCGCAACATTCTGGAAGAGGCGCCAGACAATTGTCATACACTCAAGCTGCCGCATCCGATCCTGACCAATCGCGATCTCGAGAAGCTGCGCCGCGTCTCTTCGGGCGATTTGCTTGCTACCACGCTTCCGGCGCTCTTCCGAGCCGAGGACGGCGAACACGGACTCAAGCACTCGCTGGACGATCTGAGCAACCGCGCCGCACACGCGGTGAGCTCCGGCTACACGCTGCTGATTCTCTCGGATCGCGGCGTCGATCCTACTTATGCCCCGATTCCCAGCCTGCTGGCCATGGCCGCGGTGCATAACCGGCTGGTGCGAGAAAAGACCCGCACCCAGGTGGCGCTCATCATCGAGAGCGGCGAGCCGCGCGAGGTGATGCACTTCGCCCTGCTCATCGGCTACGGCGCCAGCGCCATCAATCCCTACCTGGCCATCGAGACCATCCACGATCTGAAGCGGCAAAACCTGCTGCCTGCCAACGTTACTGCCGAATACGCCGAGAAGAACTTCATCAAGGCCATCAACAAAGGCCTGCTCAAGACATTCTCAAAGATGGGCATCAGCACGCTGCAAAGCTATCGTGGCGCGCAGGTCTTTGAGGCCGTGGGGCTCAATCGGCACTTGGTGGATGCCTACTTCGCCGGCACCGCTTCGCGCATCGAAGGGGTGGGGCTCGACGTGCTTGCGCGCGAAGCGCAGTTGAAGCACGCTTATGCCTTCAAGCCGCTTACCGAGTCTGAGACCGATCTGACAGTCGGCGGCCACTATCAGTATCGCGAAGGCGGCGAGTACCACACGTTGAATCCGCTCACCATCGCCAAACTGCAGCAAGCTGTACGGCAGAACAGCCCAGCCACATTCCAGGAGTACACCGATCTGCTGGAGGAACAGAGCCGCACCTTGTGTACGCTGCGCGGCCTGCTCAAGCTGAAGTTCGCCGACGAGCCCATTCCGCTGGATGAAGTGGAGCCGGCCAAGGAGATCGTCAAGCGCTTCACCACGGGCGCCATGAGCTACGGATCTATTAGCAAAGAGGCCCACGAGACGCTGGCCATCGCCATGAACCGCCTGGGCGGAATGTCGAATACCGGCGAGGGCGGCGAAGACGAAGAGCGCTTCAAGCCCGATGCCAATGGCGACTCGCGCCGCAGCGCCGTCAAGCAGGTGGCCAGCGGCCGCTTCGGTGTGACGGCCAACTATCTGGTCAACGCGGACGAAATCCAGATCAAGATGGCGCAGGGGGCCAAGCCCGGCGAAGGCGGTCAGTTGCCCGGCCACAAGGTGGATGCAATCATCGCGAAGACGCGCTTTTCCATCCCCGGCGTGGGCTTGATCTCTCCTCCGCCGCACCACGACATCTACTCGATCGAAGACCTGGCGCAACTGATCTACGACCTGAAGAATGTGAACCCGCAGGCGCGCATTGCCGTCAAGCTGGTCTCCGAGGTGGGCGTGGGAACAGTAGCCGCGGGCGTCTCCAAGGCCCATGCCGACGTTGTGCTCATCTCCGGCGACAACGGCGGCACCGGCGCATCGCCGCTGAGTTCCATCAAGCACGCCGGGCTGCCCTGGGAACTCGGCCTGGCCGAAACCCAGCAAGTGCTGCTGCTGAACGATCTGCGCAGCCGCATCACGGTGCAAACCGACGGCAAGCTGCAGACGGGGCGCGATGTCACCATCGCCGCTCTGCTGGGCGCCGAAGAGTTTGGCTTTGCCACCATGCCGCTGATCACCATGGGCTGCATCATGATGCGCAAATGCCATTTGAATACCTGCGCGGTGGGCATTGCCACTCAGGACCCGGTGCTGCGCGCGCGTTTCACCGGCCAGCCCGAACACGTGGTCAACTTCTTCTTCTTCATCGCCGAACAGGTGCGCGAAAACATGGCCAAGCTGGGCTTCCGCACCGTGAATGAAATGGTGGGCCGCGTAGACAAGATCGATGCCGCCGTTGCCGATGTGCACTGGAAGGCCAAAGGGATCGATCTTTCCTCGATCCTTTACTCGCCCACTTTGCCCTCGCGCGTGGCGCGGCGCAAGATGCAGGCCCAGGATCACGGCCTTGCCAAGGCGCTCGATCATGCGCTCATCGCCAAGGCTGCGCCCGCGCTTGAATCGAAGACGCCGGTCACCGGCAGCTTCGCCATACGCAATGTGCATCGCACTGTAGGCGCCATGCTGGGCGGCGAAATCGCCCGCCGCTACGGCTCGGCTGGGCTGCCCGACGGCACCATCCACTTCCGCTTTGAGGGATCGGCCGGGCAGAGCTTCGGCGCGTTCGTTCCCAACGGCGTCACTCTGGAGCTCGAAGGCGATTCCAACGATTATCTGGGCAAAGGGCTCTCCGGCGGGCGCATCATCGCCTATCCGCCCAAGACATCGAGCTTCCTGCCCGAAGATAGCATCCTGGTTGGCAACGTTGTGCTTTACGGCGCTACCGCTGGTGAGGTCTTCCTGAATGGCATCGCCGGGGAACGATTTGCCGTGCGCAACTCAGGCGCAACGGCGGTTGTTGAAGGCGTTGGCGACCACGGCTGCGAATACATGACCAATGGCACGGTGATTGTGCTAGGCAAGTCGGGGCGCAACTTTGCCGCCGGCATGAGCGGCGGCATCGCGTACGTCTACGACGGCAGGGGCGACTTCTCCGCACGGCGCTGCAACCTGGCCGGCGTTGACCTGGAACCGCTGGTTTTAGCCGCTGACGTGGACCTGGTGCGCGGCCTGCTCGAACGCCATCGCGACCTGACAGGCAGCCCGCGGGCAGCCTGGGTTCTGGAGCACTGGGCCGAGGCGCAGCCGCGGTTCACCAAGGTCTTCCCGCACGAGTACAAGCGCGTGCTGGGCATCGCTCTCGTCAAAGAGGTCTACACTCCTCCAACAACTTTGTCGCCAGTGGCGGCGGCAGCCGAGGTGCACCATGGGTAAGGTCAGTGGTTTTCTTGAGATTCAACGCGAACAGCCCACTCGCCGCAAGGTCGAAGATCGGCTTAAGGACTGGTTCGAGATCTACGAGCCATTCCCCGAGGAGAAGCAAAAAGAGCAGGGCGCGCGCTGCATGGACTGCGGCGTGCCATTCTGCCACACGGGCTGCCCGGTCAACAACCTGATCCCCGACTGGAACGATCTGGTTTACACCGGCCGCTGGGAGGCAGCCATCCGCCGCCTGCACGCCACCAACAACTTCCCCGAGTTCACCGGCCGCATCTGTCCGGCTCCGTGCGAGGCTGCCTGCGTATTGGGAATCAACCAGCCGGCCGTTTCCATCAAGCTGATTGAGCGCAGTGTCGTCGAGCGCGCCTGGGAAGAAGGCTGGATTCATCCCGAGCCTCCCGAGCAGAACACCGGCAAGCGCGTAGCTGTGGTGGGCAGCGGGCCCGCAGGTTTGGCGGCAGCCCAGCAGTTGCGCCGCGCCGGCCACTCCGTCACCGTCTATGAGAAGGCAGACCGCATCGGCGGCCTTCTGCGCTACGGCATTCCCAACTTCAAGCTGGAAAAGGACGTAATCGACCGCCGCATCGAGCAGATGCGCGCCGAAGGCGTCACCTTCGTCGTCAACGCACATGTGGGCGTCAGCGTTCCCGTCGAGGCGCTGACCGATCACTATGACGCTATCCTGCTGGCCGGCGGCGCCGAACACCCGCGCGACCTCAAGATTCCGGGCCGTGAGCTCAAGGGCATCCACTTTGCCATGGAGTACCTGCCCCAGCAGAATCGCCGCTGCGAAGGCGACGCAGAGGATGAGTCCCTGGCGATTCTTGCCGAGGGCAAGCGTGTGGTCATTATTGGCGGCGGCGACACCGGCGCCGATTGCCTGGGCACCAGCCTGCGCCAGCACGCCAGGAGCGTCCACCAATTTGAGATCATGCCCAAGCCGCCCGCACAGCGGGCCGCCTCAACCCCCTGGCCGCTGTGGCCCTTGCAATTGCGCACCGAAAGCGCGCACGAAGAGGGAGGCATTCGCGACTGGGGTGTCAACAGCGTCAGTTTCACCGGCGACGAAAACGGCAACGTCAAGCAATTGCACCTGGTGCGCGTGGGGCCGCCGCCGACGTTCACGCCTGTTCCCGATTCGGAGTTCAGCCTCGACGTCGATCTCGTCCTGCTCGCCATGGGCTTCCTGGGCCCGGTGCGTTCCGGCATGATTGAGCAGTTGGGACTGGCCCTCGACAATCGCGGCAATATCGCCGCCAACGCAGACTATATGACCTCGGTGGACGGCATCTTTGCCGCGGGCGATATGCGCCGCGGGCAATCGCTGGTGGTCTGGGCCATCGCCGAAGGCCGCAAGGCCGCCGCCGCCATCGACAGCTACCTCACCGCCAACGCAGAGTCGGAGCCGCTGCTGCGCCGCGCGCTGGCATAGGAGCTGGGAAGGAGACTCAGGCTTTGTGACACGACCTCAGTCGTGCCCTGGATACTTCTTGCAGTCTCAATGGAATCTTGCAAGAGGCTCTGCTGATTTAATTTATGTAATCTGGTGGCGGAGGGCAGGATCGAACTGCCGACCTACGGGTTATGAATCCGTCGCTCTAACCATCTGAGCTACTCCGCCGGAATGGGGCCTGGAGGAAGCGGGCCAGCTTGGACGCCGCCGGGCGCGGTGAGCCGAAATTCGCGCACACATCCCCACATCGATGATACGGGGGGCCGGTTTGGAGGTCAAACTCCAGCGGCCATCCAATTCAAAATGGTCCTTAGCGCACCAGGAATAGAGAAGCTTGAAAGCGGCAAGAGCTTCGGAGTCCGGGCACCGATCTATCTCAGGCCAATTCGGATTTGCGGACCAGGATGCAATCCATTTCCATTGCTTCGAGACCGTCGGCGGCCACCGCAACCGGCATGAAGTCCACAACGCCGAAACCCCTGCTTTCAAACTCTTTCAGGGATTCGATGTAGGCGGGCATACCGTGATAAATCGGAACAAAAGAAACCTCTGTCTGAGCCCCCTTGAAGTTGGCTAGGACCCCATCCGCGCCGCGAAGAACCTCCAGATCAAATCCTTGCGTGTCGAGTTTGAGATAGAGGCGCCGCGAAGCGATGCCGGCCATGCATTCATCGAAGATGGAATCCAGGCGCCTGACTTCAACGGTCTCTGTGCAGATAACGGTATTGTCCCGGTGAGTCTCCCTGGGCCTTGGAGAGAGAAATGAATTCAGCTCGTCGCCTGTGCAGACATTGATGTCCGCCTGGCCGTTTTTCGAGCCTAGCGCGTATGGAAACACTCTCCACGGCGGTCGTAGAGCCGCGCGCTTTGATAGATGCACGAAAGTGGCGCGAACCGGCTCAAAGGAGACAATCCAGCCCTTGTACCCGATGTCGCGAAGCTGGTCGCCATACCCGCCACGATTCGCTCCAACATCGATTACGCAATCGATCGCAAGCTTGCTGAATACCCTGCGCAGGGTGTCGCGCGACCGAACCCATCCGCTTGGCGGATAAGGCACAACCTCATAGCCAAACGATTTTAGAAATCTTTGCACGAGCTTTACTGCTTTCATTCAAATCCCATTGCTGGCAGACTTCAATTCTCGGCCACTAATGTCACATGGTGAACGTTCCCACAGTGGTCAGGCCGGCTGTGTTCGACGAGTTACCCAGGTAGACAGTATAGTTCCCCGGCGCCACGGTCCAACTGCTTGTGCTGGTATTCCAATACGACAAGGGATGCGAAGAGTCGTTCTCGTCCACCTCGATGGTGACGGTCTGGGAAGCTCCCGGCTGAAGCAGCACCTTTTGCCAGCCGACAAGCCGCTTGGGCGGCTCGTTGGTGCTGGCGGGCAATCCAAGGTAAACCTGCGCCACCTCCGCACCGGCTACAGAGCCGGTGTTTGCCAGTTTGAAGGTGACCTGGAAGTTCGGATTGGTCGACGGAGTCAGATTGTTCACCAGCGCCGCATTGGTCATCGTAAACGTGGTGTAGGAGAGGCCGTAGCCAAAGGGGAACAGCGGCGTGTATCCGTTCACGTCGTACCATTTGTAGCCGACGTTGTATCCCTCGGTGTAGTTGACGGCAAAAGGCGTGACGCCATCCGGCGGCTGAGGGACAACCGGCCGCGGCAATTGCGCCTCGCTGGCGGGAAAGGTGATGGGCAGCTTGCCGGAGGGATTGGTCACGCCAAACAGGAGGTCTGCAATCGCCGGCCCGCCGTTCTGGCCGGGGTACCAGGCCTCGAGCACCGCGCTCACCTGGCCAAGCCAGGGCATGAGAATGGCGCTGCCGCTCTCAACCACCACGATGGTATGCGGATTGGCAGCGACGACTGCCTCCACCAGCGCATCCTGGTTGATTGGCGTGGTGCTGGTAAGGTCGGTCAGGCTGAGGCTCGGCTGATCCATGCCCTCGCTGGCCCACTGGCTGACAAAGACGATGGCCACCTGGGAAGAAGCCGCCAGCGTGGCGGCAGCCGAGGCGTTGGAACCATCGGCAAAT
>Ga0302274_10004253_pt1 | contig 12500 bp, 13 predicted proteins | sample III_Bog_N2_1_FD_198755 | JGI IMG/M metagenome (GOLD analysis project Ga0302274, IMG submission 198755) | Peat permafrost microbial communities from Stordalen Mire near Abisko, Sweden - III_Bog_N2_1 | ecosystem: Environmental > Terrestrial > Soil > Wetlands > Peat | place: Sweden: Abisko...
CAGAAAGGGCAGTAACCTTAAAGAAAATCCATATGCCGCTTTGGTTTTTTTCTGGCAACCACTTCACAGGCAAATTCGTATAGAAGGGCGAATAAAAAAGGTGTCATCAGCACGATCCGACCGCTATTTTCATTCGCGCCCGCGAGGTAGTCAGCTTGGAGCTGTATTATCGCCACAAAGCGAGGTTATAGATAACAGGGATTTTATTGACGATCAATTAGCACGTTTGAATGATGAATTTTCAGACGCCATTATTCCACGCCCAAAACATTGGGGGGGATATGCTTTAGAACCTTCGCTTATTGAATTCTGGCAGGGTCGCCCAAACCGATTGCATGATCGCATAGTTTATAGACGAGCCGGAAAAAACTGGAAGATAGAGCGATTAGCTCCCTAACTTATTCTGCTTTTTTCTTTTTTGGCTTTTTTGCCGGTGCCTCCACAGCAACTTCAGCGGCTTTTTTTGGTGCAGCTACTGTTATTGGTTTTTTAGCTTTATGTCTGCGGCTGTTTCCAAAACTGCCTTTTGTGCGTTTGCCCTTTGCGGTGCGTTTATCTCCACGTCCCATATAGTAAATTAGTTAGTGTTTAATGAAATTATGATTTTTAACGGTGTACAAAAAAAGCAAGATCGTTTAGACCTTGCTTTTTCAGTCAATCCATAAGCGGATTATTTTACTTTGTGTGCAAACTCTTTGCCTGCTTTGAATTTTACCACTTTTTTGGCGGGAATGTTGATAGGTTTGCCTGTTTGTGGATTTCTTCCTTTGCGTGCAGAACGTTTAGTTACAGAGAAGGTACCGAAACCAACAAGAGTTAACTTATCACCTTTTTTTAAAGCGGTTACAGTGCTGCGGATCACTGATTCCAGAGCTGCGCCAGCCTGCGCCTTAGTGAGCTTAGCGTCAGTTGAGATTTTGGCGATTAATTGTCCTTTGTTCATATGGTTTGTTTTTTGGTAAAAAAAATTTGTAATAACTCAACAAAAATATAGTGTTTCCGCTATTTTCCAAACATTCATCAAAAATATTTTTATCAAATTATGAGGGAAAAGGTTATTAAATATAGATTAATTTTCTATAATATTTAAATTTTTAGAACAATTGTTGCTGTTGAGGAGACCTGCGCCGGAAAAGGCTTTTATCATATGCCGGAAAGCTTCTATTGGCAAAATGCTTGCGCACAGCGAGTTTGAACACCTGGTTCACCACATCGGCTATGTTTCCTTCGCCTCGGGTGCGGGTTCCCCACCTGCTATCGTTCAGTTTTCCACCATGACAAGATTCAATCAAATGAAGCACTCTTTCGGCACGGTCCGGAAAATTTTTATGTATCCAATCTTTAAAAATTGCCCCTACCGCTCCATTTAATCTTACAATTGTATAACCGGCGCCTAATGCACCATGATTGGCTGCAGCCTCAATCAGTTTAGGTATTTCATGATCATTAAGCCCCGGAATAATAGGTGCAGTCATTACTCCCATAGGCACACCAACTGATGTAAGTGTTTCAATTACTTTTAAACGCTGCTCGGCAGTTACAGTTCTTGGTTCCATGGTTCTTCGTAATTCAGGATTAAGAGAGGTAATACTTACATAAACCTTTATTAACCGTAGCTTTGCCATTTCTTGCAATATATCTTTATCTCTAAGTATAAGAGCATTTTTTGTGATCATGGCAATTGGATGGCGGTACTCGAGCGCCACTTCAAGCAATTGACGTGTAATTTTAAATTTACGTTCAGCAGGTTGGTAGCAATCTGTATTTCCTGAAAGGCTTATCGGGTTCACTTCCCATTTTTTGCTTTCAAATAATTTTTTTAGCAATTCAGGTGCGTTCTTTTTTACAATAATTTTCCGTTCAAAATCCAAGCCCGCACTAAAACCCCAGTACTCATGTGCATTGCGGGCATAACAGTAAATACAACCATGCTCGCAACCCTGGTAAGGATTTAAGGAGTACATCATTCCTACATCAGGGCTGGTCACTTCATTTACTATTTTCTTAGGGGTATCTTCTAAATATTGTGTAGTAACATCAGAAGTAATTTCTTCATCAATGCCCTCAATATGTTCTAAAACACGTTCACCCTTCAAAAATTTATTTTTTGGATTGAACTGAGAACCTCGCCCTTTTAAATAATTGTCTTCCATTGTATTTATGTTGTAGGCGGTTTATGTAAATAGTCCTCTGATTTGCCTCTTGGAATAGAAAGTGTTTTCCAGTTAGCGCCGGCTAAATGTTTAGCCAAAAAAACAATTTGACCTATATGATGAGAGTAGTGTGCTATTTGACGGTTAACAGCATTTATTACAGAGTGAGGCTGTTGCCGTATTGTTATTTGGCGCAACAGGTCCTCTTCTTTAAGATTTAATACTACATCAAATAAAATGCGCCATCCTTCCTCCCAAATTTCAAATAATTGTTGCTTGGTTTTTATATCATCTATAAATTCAGTATCGCGGTGGCGATTGGGCTTTTCTCCATCTGTAGTATAAAAATCGGTCCAGCGCGATAGCATATTGCCTCTTAAATGTTTCATTATTGTAACAATACTGTTCGATTCAGAATCAAGCTGATAATGTAATTGTTCATCAGTAAGCTGCGCTATGGCTTTTTCAGCTTGTAATTTCATATCCTGCATATTTTTAATGCAAATAGAAATATATTCGGAAGCAATTGTCATATGGAATTTTCGTTTTGTTAAATACGTTAACAATAGTGTTAACTTAATTTACACTATTTTTAAGAAATAATTCAAATAAATATTTGGTGAGGAAACTAATTTTCATTTTAATAGCCGGAATTATACTATCTGCCTGCCATAGGCAAACCTGCCCTGCTTTTATGAATGGCAAAGTAACCAGTACGGAGGGGAGTAAAGATAAAACACGCCGGCTTTTCCCAAAAGATATGCCTGCCTACTAAATGTAATTTAAGATATTCTACTCCACATTTTACTGCCATCTTTTCTGCGCGCTAAAAAATTTTTCAGCGCTTGATTAGAAGACTTATCTAATAAGGGGTCATCGTTTAGTAGTAATTCAGCCTCTGTTCGTGCCACCTCAAGTATGCGTTGATCTTTTGCCAGATCGGCAATTATAAAATTTAATATACCACTCTGTTGTGTGCCTTGTATATCGCCCGGCCCGCGAAGCTGAAGGTCTTTTTCGGCGATAATAAAACCATCATTGGTCATTACCATGGTTTTCATTCGTTCACGGGCATCAGAAGACAGTTTATTACCTGTCATAAGAATACAATAGGATTTCTCTGCTCCGCGCCCAACACGGCCCCGCAATTGATGAAGCTGCGAGAGGCCGAACCGTTCAGCGCTTTCAATTATCATCACCGAGGCATTGGGTACATCAACACCAACTTCAATTACAGTGGTGGCCACTAAAATATTGGTATCGCCTTTTTTAAAACGCTCCATTTCTTTCGATTTATCCTCGGCATTCATGCGCCCGTGCACAATGCCTACTTTATAGTTTGGTAAGGGAAATTCACGGCTAATACTTTCATAGCCATCCATTAGATCCTTATAATCTAATTTTTCCGACTCCTCTATAAGGGGGTAAACAATGTATATCTGCCTGCCTAATGCAATTTGTTCTCTTATAAATCCAAAAACAGCAAGCCTGCTTGAATCAAAGCGATGGATGGTTTGTATGGGCTTTCTACCGGGCGGTAGTTCATCAATTACAGATACATCTAGCTCACCATAAAGTGTCATGGCAAGGGTTCGTGGTATTGGCGTAGCTGTCATTACTAATACATGAGGATTTTGTTCATTCTTCCTCCATAGCTTACCACGTTGCTCTACCCCAAAGCGGTGTTGTTCATCAATAATTACTAAACCGAGATGTTGAAATTTAACAGTATCTTCAATTAAAGCATGTGTACCTATCAATAACTGTAACTCACCTGTTTCCAGTTTATTTAAAATCTCTTTTCTTTCTTTTCCTTTAACTGATGAAGTAAGCAACCCAATACTGATATTTAATTTAGCAACCAGTTTACTTATATTTTGAAAATGCTGTTGTGCAAGTATTTCAGTAGGCGCCATAAGGCAAGCCTGGAAATTATTATCCAACGCCATCAACATACACATCAATGCTACAATAGTTTTTCCGCTGCCCACATCACCTTGTAATAGGCGATTCATCTGCCTGCCTGATAAGAGATCGGAACGTATCTCTTTTAATACCTTTTTTTGAGCGTTGGTTAATTCAAAGGGTAATACCTCTTTAAAGAACGAATTGAAATAATTGCCCAAGTGTTTAAATACAAATCCCTTATAATTTACCTTTCTAAACTGCTTCATTTGTAAAAGCGATAATTGTAATATGAAGAGTTCTTCAAACTTCAACCGGTTTTTTGCCTCTGCCAATTGCTTTTCAGTTTCAGGAAAATGAATTTGTTTGAAGGCATTAAAACGGCTGGTCAGGCGGTATTTTGCAATTATATTGTCGGGCAAAAATTCAGGAAGATCGTTTTTAGTTAGCCCTGCAACAAGGCTGGTTATTAATTTTAATATCCCTTTCGATTCAAGGTTTTTTCGCTTTAAATTTTCTGTTGATGAATAAACAGGTTGCAAAATACCAGCAGTTTGACTGTCACTCTCTGCTTCAGACGGTTCAATTTCAGGATGTGCCAATGAAAAGTGACGCTTAAATAAATTAGGTTTTCCAAACACTAAATACTCGGCGTTCTCTCTTAAAATTTTTTGTACCCAGGGTATTCCCTTAAACCATACCAACTCTACTTCGCCACTACTGTCTTTAAGAAATGCGGTAAGCCTTTTCTGGTGTGCATTGCCAACCACCTTTATGCCTTGCAGCCTGCCTTTTAATTGAACGTATTGGGTATCTTCATTAATGTCTTTAATCAAATAAATTTTGGTGCGGTCAATGTACCTAAAAGGTAAATGATGAAGCAGGTCATTAAAAGTAAAAACGTGTAATTCCTTTTTCAGTGTGTCGGCCCGTTGCGTGCCAACGCCTTTAAGGTATTCAATGGGTGAATTCAGGTAATGGCTTTGGGTAACTCTCATTTGGATGAGGCATTGACAGGCATTTTATTATTGTTCCATTTAAATGAATTGATAAGATAAAGCATGTCTGCTTTTACAAATTTAACAACAGGTTTTAATGAATCGGCATTGGGCACAGAATTAAAATAAAGCGCCCCGCGAATAAAATGCTTAGTACTATCTGTTAAAAAAAACTGAACTGCCGAGGCCGCATCGCCACCAACTTCATAGAAAATACCTTTAACATTATTGGGATTTTGAATAGGGGTCTCGTCAATGTAATCGGCTTTTACAGTATGTTTAAAGGTAAGATTATGAGAGTCATTAATTAATTTTTCCAGCGTATTCTTTTTACTGATCTCTTTATAACTTATATAAATAATTCCCGTCAGATCAGGAAAATTAATATTCAGCCAACAAGGGTTTTCCGGTACAGTGTCAAAAAACCGTTCATCTTTAGTAATGTTAGCGTAAACAGGGTAATCAAACGTGAACGGGCAGCTATCGCAAGTATAAGTTCTGTAAGCCTTTGCAGGAAAATTAATGCGGTAATATCCTTTAGGTCTTGGCGTATAAGTACTTTGACATGATATGAAAAAACCAAAAATAGTTAATGCAATAACTAAATGAAAAAGTAATAAAGTATAGCTACGAGGTGCTTTTTGCATGAGGGGCCCCTTTGTTTTCTTCCGCCAAAATAACAACTTTCATTTTACTTATACGGTGCGAATCTAATTCTGACACGATGAAACGAAAATTTTTATAGATCAATTCTTCGTTTACAGCAGGTATTTTTCCGCTCATCTCCAAAAATAAGCCGGCTAAAGAATCTGAATCTGCTTTTACTTCATCAAAAGTATCAGTCGTAATATGCAATATGCGACAAGCATCAGTCAGTAATATTTTACCGTTAAACTCGTAAGTGTTATCGTTTAATTTTTTGTATTCGGCTTCAATTTTTTCGTCAAACTCATCACTAATATCACCTACAATTTCTTCCACAATATCTTCAAGAGTTATTAAGCCACTGGTGCCACCGTATTCATCCACAACAATGGCCATGTGTGTGAATCGTTCCTGGAAATCGCGTAACAGGTCATCTATCTTACGTGTTTCCGGTACAAAAAACGGTTTATGCAATAATGATTTCCATTTGAAATGCTTATCATATTTAAGAAATGGAAGTAGTTCTTTGGTGTATAAAAAACCAACAATATGGTCAAAATCATCTTTTATAACAGGGAAGCGCGAGTATCCGGCATCTTTAACAAACTTCAGCAACTCCTCAAAATTCATATCCTCGTTAGCGGCCACAATATCCAGCCGCTGGCGCATAATTTGTTTAACAGCAATGTTACCAAACTTAACAATACCTTTAAGCAGATTAATTTCCTGCCTCGTAGCTTGTTTGTCTGTAGCTATATCAATAGCATAGTCAATATCTTCACTGGTAAGCTTGGTGTTGGTCACCATACGCTTATCTAAAAAGTTGGTAGAAATTACCATCAGGTGACTTAGCGGGTAAATTAAACGGCCAATAAAATTAATTGGTTGCACCAATAGCAAAGCCATTTTAATATTATTGCTTGCCGCATATATTTTAGGCATCACCTCGCCAAAGAGCACTAACAAAAAGGTAATGATAACTGCATTTATCCAAAATACTAATACCGGGTGATGAATTTTATCAAACAGTGTACTTAGCATTAACGAGGAAAGAATGATGATAAATATATTAATGATGTTATTAGCTACAAGAATGGTTGCCAGTAAATGACGCGGATGATCTATAAGCCTGCTGATAAGTGCGTGTGAACGCTCTGATACACTTTTTATCTTTTCCATTTCTTTCGGGGATAATGAAAAAAAAGCAACTTCAGCTCCTGAAGTCATTGCTGACCCGGCAAGCAAAATTAAAATGATGAAAAGAGAAATGAACATCGTCGTTTAAAATAAAAAGCAACGGCATTCTATAATTAAGCCTGCCGTTGCTTTAAATATTTTTATTACTTAAAATGGCAGGTCATCCGCCGGTTGGTCGTCTACTACTTGTGCAGCAGCAGCAGGTGCGCCTTCGCGGCCTGAATCTCCTTTTTTATCCAAAATAAAAAAAGTATCGCCGGCAACTTCGGTAACGTATTTGGTATTGTTATCCTTGTCCTGGTAACTGCGGGTGCGCAATTTGCCTTCTACATACACATGACTGCCTTTATGTAAATATTTTTCACAAAACTCTGCGTTTTGGTTCCAAAATACCACACTGTGCCAGTCTGTTTCATCTTTTTTGTTACCCTCTCTGTCTTTATAACTGCGATTGGTGGCTAAATTTAGTTTGGCTACTATCATACCTTTGTCTAGGTGCTTAACTTCGGGGTCTGCTCCTAAATGACCGATTAACATTACTTTGTTTAGGCTTCTCATATTAAATTATTAGTTGTTTAAAAAAAATATTTCAGTCTTTAAAATTACTAATAGTTTTTAAATAATTTAAAATTATTTTAGGAAATGCCTTTTGCATAACTTGTTTTTTAGACACAAAAATAAAATGGTGTTCCCCTCGCAAATGCTTGTTAATTAGTATATTGTAAAACTTTGCTTTTATGGTTTGATGGGATAACTGTTGTGTAAAATCATCAGAAATAGCTCTTATTTCTAATTTCAAGCCAACAAACAATTTCTTCCATTCTTTACTTTTAGTGATGATGTTTTTTGTTGAATTTGATGAGGTTTCAATAACAGGAAAATCGTAAAGGTTTTTCCAAATATCGTTGCCGGTTCTGTAGTTCAGGCAAATTTTGTCTTTGTATTGTATAACCAGGTAATTAAGATAACGGGTTTTTTTAACGAGTTTTTTAAGTTTTACAGGGTAAAATTCAATTTTACCGGTTCTTTTTGCCACACATTTTTTTGTAAAAGGACATGCTATACACTTAGGCTGCTTAGGTGTACATACAGTGGCGCCAAAGTCCATTATGGCTTGGTTGTAAGCCGCCGGGTGTTTTTTATCTATAAATTCATTAGCCAACCTGGTATAATACTTTTTCCCCTCTGTAGAATCAATAGGTTGCTTAATACCGAATATGCGCGACAATACCCTAAATACGTTACCATCTACAACAGCATGGGGCAAATCGTATGAAAACGAGGCAATAGCAGCAGCTGTATATGCTCCAACACCCTTTAGTTTAAGCAATTCATCATATGTACCTGGGAAAACCCCATTCAGTTCATAAGACACATATTTGGCTGTGTAATGCAGGTTACGGGCGCGCGAATAATAGCCCAACCCCTCCCATAATTTCATCAGTTCTGCCAGATTGGCATCGGCAAGGTGTTTTACAGTGGGGTACCTGGCCATTATCTTTTCATAGTATGGTAATCCCTGTATGATTTGTGTTTGTTGCAAAATTATTTCTGAGAGCCACGTCAGGTAAGGGTCCTTGGTTTTTTTCCAAGGAAGTGAACGTTTATTTTGTTTATGCCATTGTAATAAAATGGAAGAAAACCGGTTATACATATTTTTGCAATAGTTATGAAAAATAACAGTTAGATTTTAAACTTTGAAAAAAAACTGCGACCTTTGCAAAGTAGCCACGGATATAAATTGTATTTTTTGTAATTTGAACCCCAATAAAATAATTAAAAAGTAATAAGTATGAGAAAATCAGATTTGATCAACAGAATCTCTGAGAAGACAGGAATACCTAAGGTGGATGTACTCGTGACTCTTGAGTCATTCTTTCGTGAAGTGAAAGAATCATTAAAGGACGGTGAGAACATTTACATTAGAGGATTTGGCAGTTTTATTGTAAAAAAGCGCGCGCAAAAAATTGGCCGGAACATTAAGAAGAATGAAGCTATCTTAATTCCCGAGCACTACATTCCATCATTTAAGCCTGCAAAAACCTTTGTAGAAAAGGTGAAGAAGTCTAAGTCGGCTAAAAAACCCGCTTAAACTACATACTTAATGTACCTCACCGGTGAATAAGCAGATACTAATACTTGTAATTTGTGGGGTGCTATTAGCAGTTGGCCTGTATGTTTTTGGCCGTACAAAATCGTCACCATCAGCTATGGCAATGCCCTTAGGTGCTATGACAGGTGGTCATGTCATGCCGGGTAATACTTCAACTGCAGATTTTGGTGCTGTACTTAAGATAGCGCATAATGATCTGCCAGCCACTAAACTTGATTCTCTTAAATTATTAGATGATCAGTTGAAGGCTGCACCTAATGATCAGGCAGTATTAAAATTGTTGGTAAAGTTTTGGGCATTTAATGGTAACCCTGCTGTGGCGGGTAAATATCTATCAGATATAGCTCAAAATTCAGGTTCGGCTAAAGACTGGTCGAATGCCGGTGATGCATTTAATATTACTTTTCAGCAAACAAATGACTCAATTATTCGCATCTTTGCTGTACAACAGGCAATTGTATGTTATAAAAATGCAGTTGACAAAGATTCAACTAATTTAAATAATCAGGTTAAATTAGCGCAATGTTATGTAGATGGAAGTGGTGATGTGATGAACGGTGTCCTAATTCTAAAAGGCTTAGAACAAAAGGAGCCTGATAATGTGGATGTTAATTTATTATTAGGGAGGCTGGATATTGAGAGCGGACAATTAGATAAAGCACTTCCGCGATTAGAAAAACTGGTTAAAAGCCACCCCACAGTTGCCGAAGCTTATTTTTACCTGGGAATGGCCTATAAAGCATCGGGTAAAACGGATAAAGCGCTTCAAACATTTGAAGACTGCAGAAAAATGATAACTGACCCTAACGGGCAGAAACAAATTGATAATATTATTCAACAGTTAAAAAATTCTTAATTATTATGCCAAGCGGTAAAAAAAGAAAACGCCACAAAATTGCTACACACAAGCGTAAAAAACGCCTTAGAAAGAACCGTCATAAGAAGAAGGGAAGATAGTATTGGGCTTTAAAACCCCCTAACAGAGGGTTGACGAACAGCGCACTTTAGTTCTGCAAAGAACTTTTTGAATCAATTGGATTCACTACACTCTACGTCAGCTCAAATCATATTATGTGACCAGGGAATTATATGTAAATCAAACTCCAACAGGAGTAGAGATTGCTTTATTAGAAGATAAGCGATTGGTAGAATTGCACCAGGATGCTAATGAGAAATCATTTGCTATTGGTGATGTAATTCTTGCACGAACTATTAAAACATTACCAGGCCTTAATGCTGCATTTGTGGATGTAGGCTACAGCAAAAATGGTTTTTTGCATTATACTGATCTTGGCCCCCAATTCAAAAACTTTCAGAAGCTTACCAAGATGGGAGTAGATGGCCAATTAGGTACCGATCTTTCCAACTTTAAATATGAGCCTGCCATAAATAAATATGGCAAGATCAATAATGTGGTCGACAAACGCCACCCGATACTGGTGCAAATTCTTAAAGAACCAATTTCATCTAAGGGCCACCGCTTAACTTGTGAAATTGCTATACCGGGCCGTTATTTGGTGTTAATGCCACTGCTTAATTCAGTAAGTGTTTCAAAAAAAATTACTTCAATTGAAGAACGCAAAAGATTACAACGGTTAATTGAAAGTATTAAACCAAAAAACTTTGGTTGCATTATACGCACCGTTGCTGAGGGAAAAACCGTTGCTGAATTGCATGAAGATTTGCAGCTATTAGAAAGCAAATGGGCAGAAATAGTTAAAAATTTTCAAGGCGCTAAGCCTCCATTTAAGTTGTTAAGCGAGGTGAATAAGACCACCGGTATGTTGCGCGATTTTTTAAATGCCTCATTTAATAAAATTGTAGTGAGTACTAAAGAGAACTACAATGATGTAAAAACGTATCTCTCACGCATAGCTCCCGATAAGGAAGATATAGTAAAGCTGTACCAGGGCAAAATGTCAATGTTTGATGAGTTTGATATTACTAAACAGATCAAATCGGCATTCGGCAAATCGGTAAAGTTGGATAATGGTTCTGAATTAGTGATTGAACATACAGAGGCGCTTCATGTAATTGATGTAAACTCGGGACATGCTATAACCACTGCCGGTGATCAGGAAGCAAATGCATTACGTGTAAATTTAGATGCCTGTGCTGAAATTGCCCGCCAATTGCGCTTGCGCGATTTGGGTGGCATTATAATTATAGATTTTATTGATATCAGAAAACCTGAATACAAACGGCAGGTTTATCAGAAGATGAGTGAATTTATGCGATCTGATCGTGCTAAGCATACACTTTTGCCATTGAGCAAATTTAATGTGATGCAGATAACCCGCCAGCGCATGAAACCCCAGATAACTATTGAAACCGCTGAAGTTTGCCCGGCATGTGATGGCACAGGTAAGATAGGCCCGTCATTATTATTGTCAGATAAGATAGAGAGCACATTCAAACATATAGCTACACATAAAAAGTATAATAAAGTTACCCTTTATACTCACCCATATATTGAGGCATTTCTAAAAAGAAATATTTTCTCGTTGCGCTGGAAATGGCAAAGAAAATATGGCGTTAAGTTGCAGGTCTTTTCAGATGATTCTTTTTATTTGACGGAGTTTCATTTTTATGATAAAGAGGGCAATGAAATTATGTCTGCAAATGGAATTGCCGCAAAGGAAATAACTCCTTTAGAAGTTTTAGCTTAAATATTTGCCTACAATAGGCAAGCGCCTACCCATACCGAATGCTTTTGGAGAGATACGGAGAATAGGCGGAGTTTGATTACGCTTGTACTCACTGGTATTCACTAATTTCAGTGTTCTGTCAACAAGAGTTTTATCAAAACCCATTTGCACCAGTTCATTTGGCCCCTGTCTTTTTTCGATGTACTGAAATAAAATTTTATCCAATACATCATATTCAGGTAATGAATCAGAATCTTTTTGATCGGGGCGCAATTCTGCTGATGGGGCTTTTGTGATTATATTTTTGGGGATAATAGTTTTTTCGCGATTGATATAATCTGCCAATTCATAAACCTGTGTTTTATACACATCACCCAACACGGATAAACCACCGCTCATATCACCGTAGAGTGTGCTATAACCCACAGAAAATTCACTTTTATTAGAGGTGTTAAGAAGAACATAATTAAATTTATTTGCCATTGCCATTAGCAGAATGGCTCGGGAGCGCGCTTGTATATTTTCTTCTGTGAGGTCGAATGGTTTTCCTGCAAAAAACGGCGACAAGGTTTTATTGACTGAATCGAAAATGCCTTCTATTGAAATGATATCATACTTAATTCTTAAATTTTTTGCCAGTTCTTCGGCATCGCTTACAGAATGACTTGAAGAAAACTTGGAAGGCATAAGTAAGGCATGAACATTTTCACTGCCAAGCGCTTCTACAGCTAATTTGCATACCACCGCAGAATCAATACCACCGGATAAGCCCAGGATGCATTTTTTAAGATTAGATTTTTGAAAGTAATCTTTAATGCCAAGGATAAGGGCATCATGAATT
>Ga0302274_10004254_pt1 | contig 12496 bp, 14 predicted proteins | sample III_Bog_N2_1_FD_198755 | JGI IMG/M metagenome (GOLD analysis project Ga0302274, IMG submission 198755) | Peat permafrost microbial communities from Stordalen Mire near Abisko, Sweden - III_Bog_N2_1 | ecosystem: Environmental > Terrestrial > Soil > Wetlands > Peat | place: Sweden: Abisko...
CTCCATGCGCAAGCGCATCCGCTCACTGGCCAATGCTGCAAGGCTCTCAATAGCCGAAGTAGAAGACCTCTGCGCCAGCCCCGACCCAACAGACTTCTACCAGATTCCCGAAGAGCAGAAAACCGGCACAATCTTCTCGTCTGCCTGGCAAACAACCAACGCCGGAATCTATGGCTGGACGGCACTTCTTGCCACCTCTGCCTTTGGCTTGCTCATCGCGTGGCTGCTCCATAACTATCCCCACGCCGGCCCCTTTGCCTTCATCGCAGGAATCGTGCTCGGTTGCCTGCTCACTAAAGCTGCTTCTGCAACCGTAATGTACCTCAATTACGCCATCCTGGGCCGCAGGCTCGCTGCCAAACTTGGCTGCGGCGGCAAGGTCATGGGACTCGCCATCGGCGACGAGCCACGCCTCTACAACGGCTTCCGCTTTGCCGATGTCGGCCTGCTCCGTTTCGAAAGCGGCAGCCTCATCTACAAAAGTGAACGCACTGAAATCGCCCTCAATCCCGCAGACGTCGTCGAAGTAACCATGATCTCTGCCTCGCCCGCACTCTGGTTCCGGAACCAGCCAATGGTGCGATTTCGCCCGCCCGATTCCGGCGACATCAAAGCCTTCATCCTCCATCCAGTGGATTGGTTCGCAACCCAGCGGCGTCTCTTGCGCACCATCCAACGTTGGAGAGCCACTGCCGCATCAGCCGGCGTCTCGTCGATTCAAGGTTTTGATTCGGCCGCCGGTCAGCCCGCCCGCAACATGGCGACCATAGCCGGTGTAGCCCGCGCATTTCTTGTCTCCGGCGGAGTCACTCTGATCGCGGCCCTCTTACTCCTCAGGACCGATTGGGAGTACATTGTTTATGCGCTCCTAATAACCGCATGTGCCCACATCTTCATGTTTCTGCCCGCCCTCCTCTACCGGCCTCCCGCACCCCGTCTGGATGCGCAACCTGCGGCCGTTGCGGATTAATGTCGTTTAGCGAACAGAAGGTACACTTACGTCAGATGTTTATTGGTCATGAACGCTCCTGAATCCTTCCAGACCGCGCGCCTGCTGCTCCGCAAGCCGGTCCTCGCCGACGCCGAGGCCATCTTCGGCCGCTACTCCTCCGATCCCGAAGTCACGCGCTATCTCAGCTGGCCCACCCATCACTCCATCGAAAACACGCGCGCATTTCTTGCCTGGAGCGACTCCGAATGGGAACGCTGGCCCGCCGGCCCCTACCTGGTCTTCGCCATGGACTCCCGTCCCGAGCCACTGCTCGGCAGCACCGGCCTCGCCTTCCAGACGCCGATCCTCGCCATCACCGGCTATGCTTTTGCTCAGGATTCCTGGGGGCAAGGCTTCGCCACGGAGGCTCTCCGGGCGATGGTGGAACTGGCAGGCCTCACTGGCGTTGAGCGCCTTGAGGCATCCTGCCACGTCGATCACAAACCCTCCGCACACGTCCTGGAGAAGTGCGGATTCCAGCTAGATACAGACCTGTGCGAATCGTTCTTTTTCCCCAACCGCGCAGGGGGAACCCGCGCGGCTGTTCACTCTTATAGCCTGAATCTTCACAAGCCTCTGGCCCTTTGAGCGACTGAATGCGGAGAGCTGCCTACTTCTCCACTTCAACCCCGCGCCAGAAGGCAACATAGCCCTTGATCTTGCGCGCTGCCGGCTTGGGGTCTGGGTAATACCACGCCGCATCCGGATTATCCTGCCCGTCAATCAGCAGATTCAGATAGCGGGCCTGGCCCTTCCAGGGGCAGGTCGAGGTCGTGCTGCTCGGGCGAAAATACTCGCGCTTGAGGCTGGCTTCGGGAAAATAAACATTCCCCTCCACCAGCTCCGTCGTGTCACTCTCGGCAATCACTTTGCCGTTCCAGGTTGCTCGCGCCATGTTCCCAATCCGTCATGTATCCCGCAATCTGTCTCGAACACGGGATTACCTATATGACGGATAAGACACTACCAGAGTTTGCCGCGCGTGGCGAGTCCAATTGTGCCTTGAGTTTTCGTTGGGAGCCCGCGGCTCGCGCCGCAATCCTATTTCGCTTCGGCAATCCCGCTAATGTGAACGCTCTTCTTGTCCGCATCCGCTGTCGCGGTCACCGTCACGTGGTCGCCGTAGAAACCCTTCACCGCATCCGGGTTATCGATGGTCCAGACCGCCTTCTTGGCCTCGTCCACAAACACCGGCGCCGAGCCGCCCTCAATGCACTTCTTCGCGCACGCCGCACCCGTTCCCGCATGCTTTGCAGCACACATCGAGTCGGATATCCAGCCGTTCAGTTTCGAGGAATCAGCAGCGCTCGCCGCAATCGTGCCGAATGCAAATACAGCCATCACAAGAGCCAAAGTACGTTTCACAAACAACCTCCGGGGATTGGGGAATCATGAATCTCATCCATCATGCTCCAACGCATCGTCCTTCGGCAAGAGCAATTCAAATTACTACTTCACCGGATAAGCATACTGTCCATGCTGTTCCTGTTTCGACGGCATGCTGTTCCGCCTGGCTTCCACATTTTTAAGCGCTCCCTCATATCGCTTTTCGGCCGCAGAAAAGCGGTTCACCAGTTCCGAAGTCTTCGACATGAAATGAGGATTCTTCTCACGGATCCCGTCAAGGATATGGGAAAGCTTGGCCAGCAGAAAGAACCCCTCGGCGTTGCAATCCACAAACAGCTCAGCGGATACCGCCCCATGCAGCACCATCGCCGCTGCCATTTCCCAGTAGGTAAGCACCTGCCGCAACCACGCGTTGTGCGGATCGGCCGGGTTCGATGCCACCGCAAAGAAGTCTTCCGCGGTAGCTGGCCAGAACTCGCCCGTTATCCACGCGCGCGCCTTGCGCATCTCCGCTTCCGTACGCAACTCGTAAAGTTTCAGGATGATTTCAGCATCTGCAGGCGTCGCAAGCATTCGTTCCATAAGGGCATTTCTCCGCTGTCCCATACTACCGGATTCGCCCCTGGCGCCGCTGTGCAGTCGGGACCGCTCTAATCCGCGCTAGCCTTTGCCCGCATCCCGGCAGGCAGTTTGCCGCCAGTGGCCGCGCCAGCAGCCAGTTCCTCGTCCGAGTAATACCGCCCCGAACCATCGAGTTCCCCCGACTCCAGCCGCCGGGAAACCTCGGCCAACGCACGATCAACCGCAGTGAGCTCTTGCCGCGACGTCATTTCCATAAAGTCAACTCCTCAATTCTGGACCAGCGTACCTGATCGTGTATTACCAGCTGCCCACCCGACTCCCGGTCGGCAATCAAAATCCGCTGTCGCTGACTATTATCGTAGATCGCAGCAGTATCCGCCAGAGGCAAATAGAGATGAAGCATATTCCAAAGCCCGGTCCTGAAACGTCGAAATATGACTTCGTCCGAAATTGAATGGCCGCCCTGACGAACCCGATTAGCCACGCGAGCTATCGAGTGTTCAGGTGTTGGAAGCCAAAAATAGTACAGAGAAATGGTCCACCCATCTTCTTTGCAACTCTTGAGGAGCGGAATATACGACTTTCCCGAAAGTGTCGTCTCGACCGCAAAACTGCTGCCTGCCTTCACTTGCGCCCGCATTTTCTCAATCAGCAGACGTCCGGCCGCCAATGCTGCAGCTTCAACATTCTGCGGTGAGATGCCGCGCGCAATGTCATCCGCATTGAGAAACGGGTGCAACTCAAAAAACTCCGGCAACAAAACCCGCGCCGTCGTCGTCTTTCCAGCCCCATTGGGGCCGCCGAGCAGAATGATTCTTTTCACAATCGCTCTTTCAATCGACCCCTACGCCGGCACCAACTCCTTCTTCCCGCCCTTCTTCTCCGGCTCAACAATCGGCACCGGCCCGTGCGTCTCCACCGTCGGCGGTGGCGGCGCATCCCCAATCCGCTTCGAATAGCTGCACACCACCGCGCCATCCTGAGCAGACGCCGCAGAAGCAGCCTTCCCCTTGGCCGTCTTCTTTGGCGCAACCTCGTCCTCGGCGCCCTTCTTTTTGTTCGGGCACTCCAGGAAGATCCCCGACTTCAGCACTTTTTCCACCAAATACGGGCTTCCGCACTCAGGACACTTCTTCGCCACCGGCTTGTTATTCGATGTGAAATCGCACTTCGGATAATTCGTGCAACCCCAGAAGATATTCCCTCGCCGCGCCTTCCGCTCCGCAAGGTCGCCGGTCCCGCACTTCGGGCACTTCATCCCCTCAATCAGGTTCTGCTTCACGTACTTGCACTTCGGATATCCCGAGCAGGAAACAAACTCCCCATACGACCCTTGCCGCAGCACCAGCGCCTTGCCGCATACCGGGCAATCCTCGCCCGTCGGCACCGGCGTGTTCTGCTTCTGCTGCTGCTTCGAACTCAGCTTGCGAATCGTCTTGCACGGCGGATCTTCGCTATACCCCGGACACGCCATGTACGGACCAAACAACCCGCGCTTCAGCACCATCACGCGGCCGCAGTTGTCGCAATACTCTTCCTGCTCGCCCGCTGCTTCCTGGCCTTCAGGAGTATTCAAGTCAGGCTTGCTCGCCGTGTTTTCCTTGGTAAACGTGCAGCTAGTCGGATCTTTTTTGTTGTATGCGGAACACGCAAAGAATGTCCCGAATTTGCCCCACTTCAGCAGCAACGGCGACCCGCACACATCGCACTTCTCCCCGGTAACAATCTCCATCCGCTTGATGTTTTCCATCTTCTCGCCGGCATCTTTCAGCTCCTCTTCAAAATGCCCGTAGAAGGCGTTCATCAAATCGGTCCACTTCTCCTTGCCGTCCTCAATATCGTCCAGCTCTTCTTCCAGCTTGGCCGTATACGCGGTGTCAAAGATGTATGGAAAATTCTTCACCAGCAAATCGCAAACCACCACTCCGATCTCGGTCGGATAGAACCGGCCGGTTATCTTCGTTACATACTCGCGATCCTGAATCGTATTAATGATCGAAGCATAAGTCGACGGCCTTCCAATCCCCCGCTCCTCCAGCACCTTCACCAGCGAAGCTTCGTTGTAGCGCGGCGGCGGCGACGTGAAGTGCTGCTCATCCTCAAGCTTCTCCAACTCGAGCTTCTTCACGTTGTCCAGGTTTGGCAGCTTGTTGCTTGACTCGTCGTCCTCGTCTTTCTTGTCTTCAAGCAGCTCGTAAACCTTCAGGAAGCCGTCGAACCGCACCACGGATCCGCTCACCCTGAAGTCATACGTCTTGCCAGTCTTCGCACTTACCGCGGCAATCTTCGCCGTCGTCACGTCAAATACCGCAGGCGTCATCTGCGAGGCCACAAACCGCTGCCAGATCAACCGATAGAGCTTCAGTTGCTCCTCAGTCAAATAGCGCGCAATCGACTCCGGCGTCCTCGAGGCATCCGTCGGACGAATCGCTTCGTGCGCATCCTGCGCGTCCTTCTTGCCCTTGTACACATTCGCCGATGCCGGCAGATAGTGCGCACCCAGCGTCTTGCCAATCCACTCCCGCGCCCCGGTAATCGCGTCGGGAGAAACACGCGGCGAATCGGTACGCATGTAGGTAATCAAACCCACCGTGCCCTCAGCGCCCACGTCAATGCCTTCATACAACCGCTGCGCCACGCCCATCGTCCGCCGCACATTGAATCCCAGCTTGCTCGACGCATCCCGCTGCAGCGTACTCGTGATAAACGGAGCCATCGGCTTGCGCTGTTGCTCCCGCGACTGAACCGAAGCCAGCGACCACTGCGCCGTCCCCAGCGCCGCCACCACTTCCTTCATCCGCGTTTCATCAGGCAATGCATTGGCAACGAACTGATCTTTCCCGTCCTTATCCTTACCGGTCGACACGCGTACCGGCTCGCCATCGATGCCCACAAAGCGCGCCTTCAGCTTCTTATCAGCCTGCCGTTCGGGGTGCAGCATTGCGTCCAGCGTCCAATACTCCACCGGACTAAACGCGCCAATCTCCCGCTCCCGCTCCACAATCAGCCGCACTGCCACCGTCTGCACGCGGCCGGCACTCAATCCACGCCGTACCTTATCCCACAGCAGCGGAGAAATCTGGTACCCCACAAGCCTGTCCAGCACCCGCCGCGTCTGTTGCGCGTCCACCAGGTTCTGGTCCACGGCCCGCGCGTGCTTGAATGCTTCCTGTACAGCCTTCTTCGTAATCTCGTTGAACGTTACACGCTGAATCTTTTTCCGGTCACTCGCGGTCTTCCCTAACTGCAGCGCAAGGTGATACGCAATCGCTTCGCCTTCGCGGTCGGGGTCAGGCGCCAGAAAAATATGGTCCGCCGTAGCAGCGGCCTTCTTGAGTTGCGCCACAACCTTCTCTTTGCCAGGAGACACAATCAGCGTCGGCTCAAAGGTCCTGTGTTCCAGCTCCACGCCAATGTCGTTCTTCGGCAGGTCCATGATGTGGCCTACCGAGGCCAGCACCTCAAAGCCCTTGCCCAAATACTTCTCAATCGTCTTCGCCTTGGCGGGGGACTCGACGATAACCAGTGATTTGCTCATTTCCATCCTTATTACTCGGACAACTCTACACTGTCCGGCCTGTTTGACTCACTTCTGCAAATTTCGATTCTTTCGGGGCATTTCAGCTCGTCAACTAACCCGGCCGCTTTTCCACAGCCGGAAAACATCACCCGCAAATGTTGGAAGCTACCACGGAACACCGTCCGGTTTCCACTCTGTATGTGAATTTTTCGCTTTCGCCCGCGCCCCGAAATTGCAGTAAACCCCCATTAAGTCTGTCACCTGTATCAACTGTGAAAAATACTTGTTATCATGAAGCAAGAAGTAGCAAACCTTGCTCCAGCCGAGGTTCCGATAATGCCCGACGTCCAGAAAATCAGCATTGCCCTGACTGCTGAGCAGATCGTCGCCCTCAAATCCGCCATCGAAACCGGAGAATACGCTACCACCAGCGAAATTGTTCGCGAAGCGATCCGCGACTGGCAATTCAAGCGCGCCCTGCGCCAGGAAGACTTGAACCGCCTGCGACTGCTCTGGGATCAGGGCAAAGCCAGCGGTGAGGCAATGCCCGTAGACTTCGATCAAGCTCGCCGCGAGGCGCGGCAGAAACTGGCAGAAGCCGACGAAGATCAGGCCCGTGCAAGCTAACCTTTTATGGACGCCGCAAGCCCGTAAAGACTTGATCGAGATTTACACCTACATCGGACTCGACAACCTCTCTGCTGCGGAACGTGTATTCGACGCTATTCAGTCCAAAGCCGAGCTCCTTGTTGAGTATCCCCGGCTCGGCGTCCGTCGTCCCGATCTCCGCTCTTCCGCGCGCCTTCTCATCCAAGGCCCTTATCTCATCCTTTATGAGACCCGCCCCGACACGGACGAGGGCGCTATCGACACAGTCGAAATCGTTCGTATCGTCGACGGGCGCCGCGCCCTCAAAAACCTCCTCTAACAGGATCCCGTTGTCGCCACACACCCGACGAGTCCCTCGTCCCCTAGTTCCTGGTCCCTTGACCCATCGTCAAAACATAATTCTTCCCCGGCAGCCCCCTAATCCGCCCTGCAATCTCCAGCTCAAACAGCGCCGTAAACACCTCGGAAGAAGTCAGTTGCGTCTCCAGCAATTCGAGAATCTCATCCATTTGTACGGCCTCATCCGCTCGCAAAACCTCCAGCACCATCGCTTCTTGCGGTCTCAAAACGGGATCAGACAGTAGAGATGCAGTCGTCTCCAATTTCGATTCAACCGGCCCCCGATCCTCCAACTCCAGCCTGATCTGCGACGACAAATCCTCCCACACGTCTTCCCACGTCGCCGTCAGCTTCGCGCCCTGTTTAATCAGCGTGTTAGGCGTCCAGCTTCCCTTGCTCGTCACATTCCCCGGCACCGCAAACAGGTCCCGATTCTGCTCCGCCGCGCACCGCGCCGTCACTCGCGTTCCCGAGTTCTCGGCCGCCTCCACCACCAGCACGGCCACGCTCAGCCCACTCAAAATCCGGTTCCGCCGCGGAAAATTCTGCGGTGCAGGAAACGACCCCATCGGCAGCTCGCTCACAATCGCCCCGCCGCCGGCCAAAATCTCCTCCGCCAGCTTCTTGTTCTCCTTGGGATAGACCACGTCGATCCCCGTCCCCCACACCGCCACCGTCGGCATCCGCGCTGCCAATGCCCCCCGGTGCGCGCACGTATCAATCCCCCGCGCCATCCCACTCACAATCAGCAGCCGCCGCGCAGCCAGATCCCGCGAAAGCATCTCCGCAATGCCCGACCCATAAGGCGAAGGATGCCGCGTCCCCACCACCGCAATCGACGGCCGGCTCAGCAGCCCCGCATCCCCACGAACCCACAAAACCGGTGGAGGATCGTAAATCTCCTTCAGTCGCTCGGGGTACTCCGCGCAGCTAAAGCTCACCAGCCGCGCCCCCTGCGCAGCCACCCGCGCCCACTCATCCTCAGCCGCGCCCCGTGCCTTACCATCAAACACAAACTGCGCGGCCGCCGCCGGAAACCGCAATCCCTCCAGGTCCGTCAGCCCCAATGCAAAAAGCTGCCCCGGCGTCTCCAGCCGCTGCATGGCATCCAGAATCCGCTTCGGCCCGAGCCCCGGCGAAAGCGCCAGCGCCAACCATGCCAGGCAATTTTCATCAATCTTCGAAGCCATCCCATCGTTCACAGGCGGGGTTTTCGACGCAGGTGTACTCACCCGCCTACAATTACTCCCCCAGCCCCCATCAATCGGTGATTTAGCTCACACGTTCTTCGCTGGATGCCTGCGGTAGCCTCGCTGATCGATTTCTATATGGAGCTGAAATCTGATGTTTGCAATCGATACGAGCGGCCATGATCTACCCCAACGGCCAATCCGTGCTAGTTTCGATTTGTCTCCACCTAAACGCCGAATGGCCCAAGCAATGCCCCGCTAGGCGCGTGGCTGAACGGTTGATGCGGGTTGTAACCGAGTGAAGCAATGCAAAGTGAGGAGCGCCTGGAGAGCGGAAAATGAAGGAGCTTCGGAAATTACTGGTTGTTATCCTCCTGCTTGGCCCGTTGACAAGCCTTTACACGACGTTTGTACTCCATATCTCATGAAACTGGTTCGCAACCCAACCCCTTCACCTTCCGGAGATTTCATTTTGGGTTATGTACGGACTCGTACTCATGATCCGGATGTTCACGGCGGACTTCGGCTACAAGGGACAAAAGTACGGTTTCAAGGTATTTGGAATAGTCATAGACGCTTGCGTGCCTGAAGAGAAGAAGGCGAGAGTCGAAGAGCAACTTGAAGATCTACAAAAGACCATGTGGAGCGATATTGGCAAAGACGCACACTCAGGGATTTACCGTGCCAGTTGGACCTTTTGATCGGGTGGGCCGTTCATTCGTTTCTGCTTTAGCACGAGTCGGGCTCGAGTATGCAAATCCGAAATAGTGATCTACCGCCCTCGATCGTGTTGACTCCACAGACACAAACCCATCCCCAAAAAATCCTTAACACGCTTGCTGGTCTAGAAGACAAGTGACCTCCGCCCCGCAAGCCCGCCTCCGCATCGCCGCCATCGACTTCCTCAATCCCGCGCCCCTCATGGTTAACTTCGACCGCCCTCCCCCTATTGGTAACATGGCACCGCTTCACACCCTGCCCTGAGTTTCCCGAATTGATCGTGCCTTTTGAGATATAGGACTCGCCCCGGAATCAGGGACGTTCGCTGCCTTTGTCACAATCAATCCCAGTCCGCCACTACTGGACGAAAGCGTTCCTGGCCCTCCCATTTAGCCCGAATGCGGCCGTGTTCGCCCCTCCCGACCCACAGAATTTGAAACCCCGGCGCATAGGCCCCCTAACGCATGCGCATTGCGCCGCAAACCAAAAGGAGCTGCACTATGAAACTCGTAAAACCTTTATTGATGGTAGGCGGCATGTTGCTGGTTGGGATGACCCTCCCCTGGGTTGCGCCCAAAGCGGTCCACGCCGGCGTCGTCGCCGTTTCCGATCTGGTCCAGATCACAAACACTGCCGAAAATCCTGCGGTGACGCGAGACATTTCCAAAGAAGCGTCGCAAATCGTCCACCTCACCACGCTCGGAAAAGCTAACGTCAACGCCGCTACAATGACCCAGTTGTATCAGTACATTCCAGGCGGGACGTTTGGCCCACCCTATGTGGTTCCAGCCGGCAAAAGTCTGGTGATCACCAGTATTGAGGCTAGCGTACTTACCGCGGGCGACAACTATCTGAACCTCTATGACAATACGACCATCGGCCAACGCGAGTACTGGTACCTGCCTAATATAGGACTCACGCAGCTCCAGTTCTCTTCGGGCTTCGTTTATCCCGCCGGTAGTTCCGTGTATGTGTATATCGGCGGGCAAACCACCACCCAGATGGTCGTCGATGTCCATGGGTATCTAACCACAATGTGACCCATGGACCGAGTTGTGGCCATCACGTCCGATGGCATGATGCTGGCGTAACTCCGCCGGGACTTTGCCCGAGGCCTCGTTCATCGCGATAAGACGATGAACGGGGCTGAGCACCCTATACCGGGACGAATGGGCCACCTGCCCTGCACCCCGCAATCAACAGATAATTCGAGAAGAAACAAAAACGGTCCGTCCTCTAGCACCCGTCAAAAGTGTGCATTGATTCTCGCGACCTTCACTCCCGCGTCTTGCTGACTCCTCAGACACAAACCCACCCCCAAAGAATCCTTAACATCCCCTTGCTAGTCTAAGAGTGAGTGAACGACGCCCCGCACGCCCGCCTCCGCATCGCCGCCATCGACTTCCTCAACCCCGCGCCCCTCATGTGGGACTTCGAGCACCCTCCCCTCCGCGACCCACTCGCCCTCCGCTACGAAATCGAACGAATGTCTCCCTCGGAGTGCGCAGCCCGCCTCGCCCTCGGTCCTGATGACCCCAGGCACGCCGACATCGGCCTCGTCCCCATCGCCGCCCTCGCCGCCAACCCGTCCCTGCGCATTCTCCCCGGCTGCACCATCGCCGCCAAGGGCCGTGTCCGTTCCCTGCTCCTCGTTCGCCGCGCCGCGCAGCCCCTCACCGCGCTCCGCTCCGTAGCAGCCGACACCGCAAGCCGCACCACCGTCGCCTATGCCCGCATCCTCTTCCACCACTGGGGCAATCCCCACGTCCCGTTCCTACCCCACACGGCAGACCTGGACGCCATGCTCGATCATGCTGACGCAGCCATCCTCATCGGCGACCCCGCCCTGCTAGCCCTCGAAGAGCGCGCCAACCGCTTCGAGCGCACCGGCGAAGAGCTCATTTATCACGACCTGGCCGAAGAGTGGCAGACCCAAACCGGCCTACCCTTTGTCTCCGCCGTCTGGGCCATTGCATGCAGCGGCCCTTTGGACGAATACATCACGACCGACTTCCTGAATTCCCGCGACCACGGCCTCCAAAACATCGACACTCTAGTCCAGGAATGGTCCGCAAAACTCCCCATCCCCGAACAAACAATCCGCACCTACCTGACCTCGAACATCCACTACATCCTCGACGAAGAATGTATCGAAGGCATGCGCGTCTTCTTCCGCACCGCCGCCAATCTAGGCATCCTCCCCGAGTACACGCTCCCCTTCCCCGAACCCGTGGTCTGACGCTCGCTAGCGCGTCGTTTCAATTGCTCGTACTAGAAAGAAGCTGTCATCCTGAGCATCATGACTCGCTTCGGCAAGTTACGCCTGGAATGAACAGCTGTTGGAGATCGGGTCGTTTGCTGACTTGCTAACTTGCTAAATTTGTTCGAACGAATTTCTTGTTCATCCTGAGCGAACCGGGGTCCCCGGCGACAGGTCTTCGTCGCTGGGGTGGGGAATGGGGCCCCAGGCGCTTTTCAGCCTGGGGGTGGTGAGTCGAAGGACCTGCATTTGCACTTCGGGCTCTTCCTGAAACCCCAACGCCATTCAACTCATCTCTCCACAAGCGGAGGTTTCATGAAAATCGGCATAATCGGCTCGGGCATAGTCGCCCAGACATTAGCAGGCGGCTTCCAAAAACACGGCTACGAAGTAAAAGTTGGCTCCAGAAGTCCAGAAAAACTAACCGACTGGGCAGCAACCCACCCCGGCATTTCCACCGGCACCTTCGAAGAAGCCGCCGCATTCGGCGACCTCCTCGTCCTCGCCGTAAAAGGCAGAAGGGCCGTAGGCGCTCTTCGCCTCGCCGACGCCAAAAACCTCGCGGGAAAAACGGTCATTGACGCCTGCAACCCCACTGAAGAAGCCCCACCCGTCAACGGCATCCTCACCTTCTTCACCACCTTCGATGAGTCCCTCATGGAAGACCTGCAACACAAGTTTCCCGACGCGCACTTCGTCAAAGCCTTCAACTCGGTCGGCGTAGCAGCCATGGTCAATCCCAAATTCAAGGCGGGCAAGCCCACCATGTTCATCTGCGGCAACAACCAGCCCGCAAAAGATCAGGTAACAGCAATACTCAATAAGTTCGGGTGGGAAACAGCCGACATGGGTGTCGCGGAAGCCGCTCGCGCCATCGAGCCTCTATGTATGTTGTGGTGCATCCCCGGCTTCACGAAGAATCAGTGGACCCACGCCTT
>Ga0302274_10004259_pt1 | contig 12494 bp, 9 predicted proteins | sample III_Bog_N2_1_FD_198755 | JGI IMG/M metagenome (GOLD analysis project Ga0302274, IMG submission 198755) | Peat permafrost microbial communities from Stordalen Mire near Abisko, Sweden - III_Bog_N2_1 | ecosystem: Environmental > Terrestrial > Soil > Wetlands > Peat | place: Sweden: Abisko...
TGGCGGCACCGGCTTGCCCGTCACGTTGGTGGAATTTGCGCTCGTCCCAACGGCGCTGCTGGCGGTGACGAAATAACTGTAAATGCAGCCCAAGGTTCCCGAAGCATCCGTGTAGGTGGGGCTCGTCACCGTGTCGCTCAAGATCGTGTAAAAGGGAACATACCCAAGCCGGTTGACCACCGTTCCACGATAGACGGTGTAAAAGTTCGCACCCGTCACGGCGTTCCAAGTGAACGTCACCGCATTGTTGGTGCTTGTGACCATCAGGCCGGTGGGTGTGGTGGGCGCCGATGTTGAAAGGCCGGATGAGGGTGTCACACCGGAGCATTCGGGCGAATTGCCGCTCGCGTTTACAGGGTTGACCGACTGAATCACATAGTAATAAGTCGTGCCGTTCACCGCAGTGCTGTCCGCAAAAGTCGCGTTCGCCGGTCCGCTGCCGCAGACGGGGCCCACGACGCCGTTAGTGATGGAAACATAGCCGCTGCCGGAAGTTGTCGTGCGCAGGATGTTGTAACTAGTGGCCCCGGCAACGGCTGGCCAGCTTAACAGCGCCGAGTTATTTCCCGCATAAGCCGTCACGCTCGTCGGCGCGGGCGGCACATAGCCGGTCAGTTCCAGTCGGATGTAATCATACATGAAGTGGTGGGTAAAGCCGGAGCCGCCGGCCTGCCGAAAGCTGAAGCTGATGGTATTGTCACCGGTATGCAGCAGGCTGCCTGCAAACGTCAGCCGCTCGTCGGAATAGCCCCCGTGGTTCTCCTCGCGGATGTTGGAGTCGCTGATATCGTTATTGGGGAACCAACCGCTTGTGGGCAGGGAAGTCTGCGGTGTGCCGGCTGCATTGCCGCTGCTTAAAAGAGTTCCATTGACGGTCACATAAATGGGGCTGTTGTCGTCCGAAGCGATTCCCATCAATAGTGATGCCGTGGCACCGGTCGGGACAGAAGCGAGATTGAAGGTGACGGTGGAGCTTGAACCGATGCTGTTGCCTGAAGGATCTGGATAAACGGACTGGATGAAATTCCAGTCTGTGTTCCAGCGGTTCTGGCCGACGACATAGTTCAAGCCGTTCGGAAAGTCGAAGGGAAATTCCATAAACTTCGTCCAGACCGGACTGGGCGCGGTCGGGCTTGGCCCGACGTCACCGACCCAATAATCATCCCCGTGCCGGAATTTATCGCTCTTGCGATCTGGATACCCGATTTCAAAAACCGTCGGTCCGGTCCGTGTTGGCGTCCACGTCACGTGACCCAGGCTGTTCGTCGCCCCGCCCGTCACAACCACCTCGAACTGCGACGTGGGCAGGCTGTAGATAATTCCCGGGTTGCTCCCGGTCTGGTTTTGCGACATGAACATTCCCTCCGCTCCAGGACCGAAGGCATACAATGTGTAATTGTTGCCGGCGACCACGTTCGAAATGACGAAGTTCCCATTGGCGTCGCTCTTCGTCCAGAACTGGTAGGGCTTCTCCCATAACTGGAAATCATAGACATTGTCGATGGTGTTTGGCTGTTGGACGACGCCCACCCACAGGTTGGACGCCGAAGCGTTGGGATTGTAGGCGTCATTGATGACAATTTGGCCGTTGACCATGCCGCGTTGGGCCGTCGGGGCATAATTGGCATTGTTCATCCAGCCATACGGCCACGCCGTCGCCTCGGCTGCCGCCTGCGCCTTTGCATCCGCATACAACGCCTGCGACGTCTGCACCGGGTCGGTCATCGTGTTCGTTACATTGTTGACGTAGATGAAATACGGCCCGGAAACACGCGTCCAGGATTCACCCGCGGCGAATCCGCTGTCGTTGCCAAAGTAGTAATGCCCGCCGTTGATCATGTTGACCATCGGCGCGTCGTTCAACTCGGGCTTCAGCGGGCCGCCGTTGTAGAATTCCGAACTGGCCACGATGTGCCAGATGCCCAGATTTTGCCCCGACACCCCATAGGCGGCATCACTCACACTGCTCCAGCCCCAGACCCGTTCGACGCCAAAATCTGCGCTCCATTTGTATTTGTCTTCGTAGGTTCCCTGCTGCGGTCCAGAGGTCACCAGCGAATTTTCCTGGGGCGAATAAAACGCCGGCGAATAGGTGGCGTTCAATCCCTCCTCACGCTGAACCTGGTCATTCACGCTCATCCAGTTGAAATAGGGGGCGATGTAAATGTTGTCGCGTTCCTCACCGGTGCCAAACGCCCCGTCCTGTGGGCGATGACTCCAGATCGGCGTGACATAAAACCCCGGAGAACCGCGCAGCATTGAAAAATGAACATCCACCAAACCATTTGTCGCGGAGTCGGAATACATGTCCACTTCCGCATAACTGCCGTTATTGGTCACCAGGGAATAAACCCAGGGATTGCCACCCCAACCGCCGAATTCCCAATAAAACTCGCCGCCATCCTTGCCGTCCGCCAGCAATTGCTGCGTCCGGGTGCCACCGCCGTTGTTGTACGTGTAATTGATCTGATTGATGGTTGCGCCGGACTTGACGATGTGTATCGAAACAGTGCCATTGGCCATCGTCACCGTGCCGTCGCCGTTGTCAGTCACCGTCACGTCGGGACCGGTGCCCGTGCCGCCACCAGGGCTGTTGGCCACGACGGGAATTATCGACAACAGGAGACCGCACAAGGCGAGCATGCCGGGGCGGTATAAAGGCAACTTCTTCATGGTGAATTATGATGCGAATTTACAACGAAAACGACACATTCACAACTCAATCGGCTGAAAATTGGGCGGCCCGAATTGACCATGATCACCAGCAGTTAAATTGGATTGCTCGCCGTCAGTTTCATTAAAATTTACTTTAACCGCAGGATTTTGAGTAGGCGGAAAGAAATAATTTAACGCCTATTAACCTCCACCAACATAGACGGTTCTTAATTTTAAATATTGTTTTGGCGATCCAATCGCAGCGTGACACAACCAGCCGCCCCATCGCAACCGTTCGGCGATCCATTTTCAGGTTGTCGTCTATTCCACCCGCCGCGGTGTTGCGCAACCAGTCCGGTCTTTTTTCGCGTGGTTGGGCGGGCGGCGCGGCGCGGGCTTGGCGGCCGGAGCCGCGACCGCCGGAGCGGCGTTGGTCGTGTCCTGGGCCCGCAAGGTCGTCGCCGGACCGGTGGCGGCCAGCAGCACGGCCAGGGCCGGGACATAGCGGGAGTAGGGGAGTTCGTGGGTTCGGTGTTTCAGCCCTTGGTTCATTTTATTCATTGGTGTTCCTCAACCAACTTCCGGCGGTCCGGTCAGTGGGTCGCTTTGTTTTTATTATCGTTATCCGATCTCCAGGGGACTGGAGGATCATTAGTTTAGTCATTGAATCAAAACTTTTAAAATATGTTTAGATAATTAACGACTATTGTTATCGTGTTTTTATTCAAGGAATAAAATCCGCTCTCCATTTTTTGGGAAAACCCGCACTTGGATTGCTCCGGGAGGCGGGAAGGGGGTTGTTCCGATTCACTCCTGCGGATTTAAATTCCCGGGCTGCCCAGTTTAGCCTGCACTATACACGCCTGCATCCCGTTCGGGATACGCCTCGTTTCCGCAAAGCGGTTCAACCGCTCCCCGCTCCCAACGGTCAGTTGCTCAATGGCCGGGAGAACGACTTGCCGCGTGGCGCAAAACACCGTCGCCGCCGTCACCGCCGCCCGCTGTTCCTCGACCAGCTTTGACTTGTCCTTGACCGGCCCGCCCCCGCCGCCGCCGCCCGGCCCATGGATTGCCGGCGCCTTTTCCAGGGAGGCGAACCCATTCGCGTAATCCACGATCACCCCGCTGTGCTTGCCGGGAAACACCCGGTTCGCCCGCGCAATGGTCGGCATCAGCGTGTGATTCCGCATCGGCTTATCGAGATACACCGTGGAACAGCTGGGCGCGTCAAAACCCGTCCGCCACATGGCGCAGACAAACCCCAACCGCAGCGGGTCGTCGGTATCCTTAAACCGTTCGTCCGGCGACGGCTCGGATTCGTTCATCCGCTTCCGGTGCGGCACGATGTCCAGCCCCCGCGCCTGCATCTGGTCAATCTCATTCTGGCCCGGCGACACGATCTGCGCCCTGTCCGTCGTCGTCAGCACATCCAGACGTTTGGATAATTCCGCCTTCCGGTCGGCGGTGAGGTCATAACGCCCCAGTTCCTTCCGCACCCGCGCCAGTTCCACCGCCGGTAACTCCCGGGTAACTTCCCTCGTGACGGCCGGCGTCAACGACAAGTTCAAGCCGGCTGCCTGTGCCGGTGGCCGGAAGGGTTTTGCCGTCGAGTTGGACCACTCCGCACCCGGCTTTGGACGGGAGGCGCAAAGTGGCTTTAATCCCGTCTGGAATGGTGAAGGAGAACCGCCAAACTCCATCGGCGTATTGCCAGGCCACCGGCACCGGTCCAAACTCGGTTATGACCACTCCCGCCGCCCGGGTGAGGTCACCGAGGTGCGGCTCGATTATCAGTTTTTTTGCAGCGACCGGCGCGTCGCGGCGCACGCCCAGCACGCAGGCACTCAAAAAATAGCCGGGGAACATTCCATAAATGTGGGCGTGCGAGCCGACCGAAAAATCTTCCCACGAGGTTTGCCAGGGCGACTCGCTCATGGCTTTCCACCTTTGACGCATCGTATCCAGAATCTGCCGGTCCAGACCGGGCTGGTCGGCGGCGTATAGCTGTTTCCAGTAGTAATAGTAGAACATTGTGCGCAGGTTTGGATCGGTGTGGGTGAGGAGATATTTGGTGACCCGTTCCCGGCGTTCAGGCGGAACGATATTCTGATCCAGGGCAAAAAGGGCGGGGTAGGGGGTCGGAGTAATGAGGTGGTTGGCCAGCGTCGGCGGTTTTTCGGTGAGGTGCCAGTCTGGGGTTATGCCCGTCTTGCCCTTGGCCACACCCGGCGGCATTTCCGCCGGGTCCGTGTCATAACCGGAATAATAGGTTCCCTCCGGTTCGTCCCAAAGCACACGGTTGAAGGCGGCGGCCAGATCCTGGGCGGCATGATTGAATTTAGCGGCCTCATCCGTCCGGCCGATGACGTTGCCAAGGAACCCGGCATTGACGAGCGCACGGTAAACAAAGGCGTTCAGCCCGGTTCCTTCCGCCGTCTCGTACCCCATGGGATTGTTCCACATGACCCATTCCCGGGCGATCACCAAACCCCGCGGGCTGCGCCGATCCAAAAAATAATTCATTTGTGCGGCGACGGCGGGCCAGATTTCGCGGATCTGGGCGGCATCCCCCGTGGCGTCGTAATAACGCCGGAGGCCGGCCACCCATTCGCACGCGCGGTCTTCCATTTTGGCATGGAGGTCGTAGCGGTCCGAGCAGGTGTGCGCTTTGACCCAGCCTTCGGGCTGGAGGGTCAGGGCGGTGCGGCGAACCAATTCTTGCAGCAGCCGGGGATCACTGTAAACCGGCCGGCCGGCCGCATCGGATGCGGCCAGGGCCGTGCGGGTGATGTCGGAGCCGGGCGGATCATCATCCATCCATTCCACCCGCTCGCGGTCGGCGCAATCCACATAGGAATCCTCGCTCAATACCTGGCCGGAGCGCGCACACATCGCCCAAAGTTGGTTGAGTTCCCCATCATTGGACTGGAAGCCGCCGACGATGTCGAACGGATAAAGCCGCTCGATTAATTTCAGTCCGGTGATGGTGGCGGCGCCGTTTTTCACCGTGATTTCGCCGTGCGAAAAACCACAGGTATCAATGGTGAAATGGGTTTGCCCGCCCGCCCGCGCAATGTAGCGCACGCCGAAGGGTTGGAAGCCCAGTTCCGTTCCCGCCGCCGCTTCGAGCGTGATGATGGGATAGGCCTGGACCAACCGTCCGGTCGTGAATTCCAGTTTTTGCCCGGCCGACAATGTCACCGGCAAAGTGGCTCCGTGGGCCAGGGTGAAAGCCACGGGGGTCTCCCGCAACAACGGAATGCGGCGCGCCGTCAACGCCCCCCATGATTCGCCGCTGATGGGGGCGGCCGGTTTCCAAGCGGCGTCGCTGTAGTCCGCCTGGGTCCAGTCGCCATCTTCGACCCGGGCATCAATGACCGTGTCGCGCAAGTCGGCCCACGTGGCGCTGATCTGGCGAAACCGGGTTTGATCGCTCCATTTCCAACTGGCGTCCGTCTGCCAGAGTTCCTTGCCGCTGATTTCCAAGCGGGCCGTCAACCCCGGCGCGTGGCGCATGACCTTGCCGCCGGAGAGATTGCCCGCGACCAACAGGGCGACGACATTGCGCCCCGCCCGCAAATCGGGGGCGAGGTTGATCGTGTCGTATTCCGGGCCGTTCGGCTGAAAACGGGCCGGGCCGCGCTCGACGTAAGCCCCGTTCACCCACAGGACATAGCGCGCATCCGCGAAGAGCCGCAACCCGGCCCGGGTGGGTTTTTCGCGCAGGTCAAAGGTTTTACGAAAGGCCACCGCCACGCCCATTTGATTCTGCGCGGGTTGCGTCCAGATCATCGCCTTCTGCAACCGGCGGCCGGGGTCGTCGGTCACAATCGAAGGAAAGGAGCGCAAGGCGGGTTCGGCGCGGACCGTGGTAGCGAATTCCCGGGCCGCCGCCAGCGACCACCACAGCAGAACCAGGGTTTGGCTCCAGCGGCGGACTTCATCGCGGGCGCCAAAAAAAGTGCGGGATGAGGCGGGCATGGGTGGCGGTGTATTTTGATTGTATAAATAATCCATTTTCAGCATGGGTGGCCAGAGTGTAATTCAGCCGCCGGTTTTTGCATTAAATAATGCGGCCGGCGGTATTCAACCGGGGCGCGACTGCCCCGCCCCCCAAAACAATCCGGACGCTCATTGGGTGCCTCACGCTGAGCCTCTGTGGGACGACGGCGGAAGCGCAGCGAAGGCGGATTCCCGTACTTGCGGAGGATGCGGCGCACCAGCACCTGGATTTGGGCTTGGGCCGTTTTGGGCGATCCTACAGCTCGTCTCCGCCCGCCGCCGCGTCGCATAGCCACTCCGGTCTTTTTTCGCGTGGTTGGGCGGGCGGCCGTCCCACCGGGTCAAACCCAGTCAAAGTCAGTCAAGGTCACTCCGGTTTAATAGGTTAAACAAGGTTAAACCAGCCTGGCCCTGTCGCCCGGTGCCCCAGACCCCAGACCCCAGACCCCAGACCCCAGACCCCAGACCCCAGACCCCAGACCCCAGACCCCAGACCCCAGACCCGAAAAGAGGGTCAAGCCTGCCCCTGCCGCCGAGCACCCCGGAAGGGGAATCGTTCGTCCGCCTCTGGTGCTGACGGCGGTTGCCGTAATGGTCCACCGAGAGGTTCTTGGGGAAGGCGGCCGAATGCCGTATGACGGGCGCGGGGGCGAAGGGGTCACTGGGAGGATGCACCGCCCGTTTTGGGCAGATTTCATCCTTGGCTTTCCCCGTATCATGCTTAAACTCGGGGCAACATGATTGAGACCGACATTGAACTTTTGAAAGGCATTGCGAATCAACTGCGCATCCACTCGATTACCGCCACCACGGCGGCCGGCAGCGGGCACCCGACCTCCTGTTGTTCGGCGGCGGACATTGTGGCCACGCTGTTTTTCGGCCATCTGCGATACGATGCCAAAAACCCGCATTACTATAACAATGACCGCTTCATCCTTTCCAAAGGGCACGCGGCGCCGCTGCTATATGCGGCCTGGGCGGAAAACGGCTTCATCCCGGTGAGTGAACTGGACAAGCTGCGCCAGTTTGGAAATGATTTGGAAGGTCACCCGACCCCGCGCCTGGCGTTTGCCGACGTCGCCACCGGCTCGCTCGGACAGGGTTTGGGCGTGGGCGTGGGCATGGCCCTGGCCGCCCGCCTGGATAAACTGGATTACAACACCTACGTGCTCATGGGCGATGGCGAAATCGCCGAAGGCTCCGTGTGGGAAGCCGCCTCGCTGGCGGGTATTTACAAGCTGAACAACCTCGTGGGCATCGTGGATGCCAACCGGTTGGGCCAGAGTCAGGCCACGGCTTTCGGTCATGATGTCTCGGTTTATGCCAAACGGTTTGAAGCCTTCGGCTGGCGCACCGAGGTGATTGACGGGCATGACATCGAGGAAATCGCCGAGGTGCTCGGCGGCGTGGGCCTGGGCGAGAAGCCCCTGGTCATCATCGCCAAAACTTACAAGGGCGCCGGCGTCTCCTTTTTGCAGGACCAGGACAATTGGCACGGCAAACCGCTCAGCAAAGAGGAAGCCGCCCGGGCCATCGCCGAACTTCAGCCCAGTTCCAGATCCGGGTTGGGCGTGCCGATTCCCTCGCCCAGTTCCCTGCCGGCCCCGGCCAACGCCGCGCCGGCGGCCTATCCGCCCCTGACTTACAAGCTCGGCGAACTGATCGCCACGCGGGAGGCCTACGGCACCGCGCTCGTGCGCCTTGGCGAAGTGGACCTGCGGATCGTGGCCGTGGATGGCGACACCAAGAATTCCACCTACGCGGAAAAGTTTTTCAAGAAGTTCCCCGAGCGCTCCACCGAATGTTTCATCGCCGAACAAAACATGGTGGCCGTCGCCACCGGGTTTGGCACCCGGGGCAAATCCCCGTTTGCGTCCACGTTCGCCACGTTCTTCACCCGGGCTTATGACCAGATCCGGGTGGCCGGCATTTCCTCGGCCAACTTGAAACTCGTCGGCTCGCATGTGGGGGTGAGCATTGGCGAAGACGGACCGTCCCAAATGGCCCTCGAGGACATCGCCATGATGCGGGCGGTGGCGGGGAGCGTCGTGCTTTATCCGAGCGACGCCGTCAGCGCCGAAAAATTGCTGGAGCAAATGGCCATCCATCGCGGGTTGCAATTTCTGCGCACGTCCCGGCCCAAAACCCCGGTTATCTATGGCAACGACGAAGCCTTCCCCTTCGGCGGGGCCAAGGTGTTGAAGCAGGCGGCCGGCGACAAAATCACGGTGGTCTCCGCCGGGGTCACCCTGTTCGAGGCGCTCAAGGCGGCGGATCTCTTGAAGGCCGACGGCATCACGATCACGGTCATTGACGCGTATAGCATCAAACCACTCGGCCGGGACATCATTCTGGCCGCCGCCAAAAAAACCGGCGGCACGGTGCTGACCGTGGAAGACCATTATCCCGAAGGCGGGTTGGGCGACGCGGTGGCCGGGGAATTGTCCGGCGACGGCATCAAAGTCCACAAGCTCGCCGTCACCAGCCTGCCGCGTTCCGGCAAGGCGGCGGAATTGCTCGCTTTCTACGGCTTGGACGCGGCCGGCATTGTGAAAAAAGTCAAGGCGCTGGTTTAATCCGCCGCCTCATTTCGGTTTTCGCCGGCGTTCAACCGCACCCCGGTTGAACGCTTTTGCTTGGTGTTGGATTGAAGCCGGCCGGGCGGTGCATCCCGAAGTGGTTGGCGGATTATTAGTATCGCAGACTTCCAAGTCCGCGGTATCGCCGATTTCCAAATCGGCGGGCCGTCCGCCAATTTGGCACCCACCCGGCCTCACCCACCACATCGGGATGCACGGCGGGCCGGGGTTCCCGTGGAAATGCCCTTCATGGCCCGGCCCTAACGCAGCTCGGTGGTGGCGTTGAGCACCCAGGTCAGGTCGCCGGAACTCGGGTCTTTGGGCGAAAAATTACCCGCCTGATTGACCACCGATTTATCGGTCCATTTGCGGTTCTGGGCGTGGCCGTCAGCAAACAGGAGGAAGCCACTGCGGTTATGATAGGAAGCGGGCATGTCGGTCCATTCGGTGGCCGTATCCGGATCTTCAACGAACCAGTCGTCATTGATCGTGCCGGGGCTTTCTTCGAGCACAATGTAAATATCCGACGTGCGGAGGATGTCGGATTGCTTGACAAAAACCCGGTAGGTGGCCGTGGGATGCAGGTAGCCGCTCCCCAGGGTGCCGGCGGTCGGGTTCATCCAGCCATTGACCGAATAACTGCGGGTGGTGGGGGTGTTGTTCACCTTTTTGGGATCCGCCGGGCACTTGAAAATCACATCCGATTTCAAATAGGTGTGGAGCAGGCTGAGCCGGGCATACTGCACGTTGGTGGCCGACAAGTCCTGGACGTTGCCGGGATAACACTGGGCCTCGGCGCCGCCCGGTCCGATTTTGGGGTCGGTCACCCCGCTGTCCCCGTAATTGCTGACCGGCACGATGCGGTCCCCGTTATCTCCACTATACATCACCCAGCCGAGTTGGATCTGCTTGAGATTGTTCATGCAAAACGTCTTTTGCGCCTCGATTTTGGCGCGCGCCAGGGCGGGCAGCAGCATGGCGGCCAGAATGGCGATGATGGCGATGACCACCAGCAGCTCGATGAGCGTGAACCCGCCGCGCGGGCGCGGCGGGGAAACCGGGGGCTCAATGGACGGGCGCATGAGTTTACTCGGGCTGATTTAATGATGATCATAACCAGCCCCCACGGCTTGTCAAGCCATTTAATCGCCGCACCGCATTTTTACAGCGCCGCCGCCAGGTGGCGCAGTTCCGCCTCCAGGTCCGCCCCTTCGGCCAGGGTCTGCGCGATTTCCTCGCGGTAGATTTCGCGGAAGCGCCGGCGCAAGCGGTGCACCGCCACGCGCGCCGCGCCGGGCTGGAGCCCCAGCCGCGCCGCCACCCCGGCATAGTCAAGGTTGCTTCGCCCGGCCAGCAGACCGCCTTTGAGCGCCTCGAAATCCCCCGCCCGGCCCGCCGCCGTCAACTCGGCCTGCAACCGCTTGAGCGTGAGGTCCAGCAGGGTGAGGGCCCATTGGCGGTCAAAGGCCGCATCCGGCGAGCGCGGGGCGGCGGCCTCGGCGGCAAATAAACCCTCGGCACAGGCGGTGTCCAGTGCCACCAGGGGCCGGCCGCCGCCGCGCTTTTGGGCGGTGGCCCGGCGCCATTCCTTGTGCAGGAAATGCTTGAGCGCCACCATCAGAAAAGTGCGCAGCCGGCCCCGGCCCGGGTCGGCGGTGTCCAGCCAATGATGTTCGAGCAGCCGGGCGAAAAATTCCTGGGTGAGATCCTGGGCGTCGTGGGGGGAGCGGCCGCTGCGGCGCACATGGGCGTAAAGCGGATACCAATAGGCGCGGCAGAGCGCCTCCATGGCCGCGGCGGATTCGGGCGAAGGACCCCGCGTGGCCGCCAGCACCACCGACCAGCGGGTCGGGGGAAACCGCCGGGGCGCATCGCCGGCCGAAATCGGATTGCTCATGATGGACATGGTGTCCCATTAAGTTACCGGAAACGAGGCTGCGGTTACCGATTTAATTCAGAATTTCGCCGGCGGCATCGCGAGTCCGGGCTTTAATAAATCATCGTCAAAAGAAAGGCCGGGGATCGCCAGCGTAAATCAAGACCGTCCGACGGCTAATCCTGTGCCAATCGCTTTCCCAGGCTCACCACCTCGTCCACCGCATAACCCAGGCGACGATAAAACTCCACCACCCCGGCGTTGGCGACCCGCACCTGCAAATTAATCTTCGGGCAGCCCGCCGACCGCAACAACCGTTCCGCCTCCGTCACCAGGGCCCGCCCCCATCCGTGCCGCTGGTGTTCCGGCGCCACCGCCAGATAATTGAGCCAGCCGCGATGCCCTTCATAACCCGCCATCACACAGGCCACCACCCGCTCCTCCAACACCCCCACCAAAAACCATTCCGGCCGCACCGCCAGCTTCCGCCGGATATCCTGATGGGGATCGTTCCATGGACGAATCAAGCCGCAATGCTCCCACAACGCGATAACAGCGGCTTCGTCCTCGGGCTGGAACGGGCGGATTTTCATCACCCGACAAGTTATAGCGCATTCTTAATCGCCGTCAAACCGGCAGACGCATCGCCACCCGGCCACCCACCCGTTCCCCGGCCAACATCTACATTTGTAAATTTTCTGCTTTACATTATCTACAAACGTAAATATCATCCCGCAATCATGCATCAACGAACCATCGCCCTCACTGGCGCCGAGTGGGCCATCATCAAAGCCGTCTGGGCCGGCGAGCCCTGCACCGCCCCCGCCATCCAGGAAAAACTCTTCCCCGAAACCCGCTGGACCTATTCCACCGCCCGCACCCTCATGGACCGGATGGTGGCCAAGGGCCTCCTCACCGCCGAAAAAAAGGGCAAAATAACCCAGTTCCGCTCGGCGGTCACCCGCGAACAGGCCCAGCGCGGCGAATTGCTCTATGCCCTCAAGCACGCCTTCAACGGCGCGCTCACCCCCATGGTGCAATGCCTCATCGAAACCGGCCCGCTCAACGCCGCCGAACTCAACGAACTCGAGGCCCTCATCCAGTCCCGCAAACAGGCCGCCAAAAAATAATCCCCATGCGCTTTCCCAAATTAACCTCCATCGGCCAGCGATCGGGTCCAGCCTATGAATTCCGCCATTGAACACCTGAATGCCTGGGGCGCGCCGTTTCCCTCCCTGGCCGGCACCCTGCTCTGGCAATCCACCCTGCTGGGTCTGGTCATCCTGGCGCTGGATTTGGGCTTGCGCCGCCGGGTTCGGGCCGCCGTCCGTTACGCCTTGTGGCTGGTGCTGCTCGTCAAACTAATCCTGCCGCCGTCCCTG
>Ga0302274_10004266_pt1 | contig 12482 bp, 5 predicted proteins | sample III_Bog_N2_1_FD_198755 | JGI IMG/M metagenome (GOLD analysis project Ga0302274, IMG submission 198755) | Peat permafrost microbial communities from Stordalen Mire near Abisko, Sweden - III_Bog_N2_1 | ecosystem: Environmental > Terrestrial > Soil > Wetlands > Peat | place: Sweden: Abisko...
AGCGCGCGCCCGTTGACAAAGAATGGATTTGCAACCGGCTGCAAGAGCATTACAGCGGATCGACCTCCTTCTGCGAACTGTGCCGCCGCTTCAGCCAGCAAGCTGTCCGAGATCTGGTTGATCTGCTGTGAATACTGGGCCAGATGGGTACCCTTGGAACCCGCATAGGCGGCCACGAAAGAGATCCTGGCCGGCAGCTGCTGCTCTACGCTGAGGTTCCATTGCTGAACATACCCATGGGGATGGTTGCCGCGGTCGACCTCAGTAATGGATTGCACCACCTGGGTGAAAAACTGCTGCGTTCCTTCGATTCCCAGAGACCGGCCCGGCGGCGGTGAAATGCCGTTCGGAAAAGGCTGCGAAATGGAGTTATAAGGATGAATGCCGTCGACCGTGCCGGTGTACGTGGTGCTGGCCGCGTTCACCATGTCATTGTTCGGATTCAAGGCATAGGCCACGTAATCCGGTATCCAGAAAATTCCATATCCCGTACGCATCACCGTCGAGTGCGACAGGCTGTAAGCGGCTCCAAATCGCGGCGCCACATTGTTGGTTGCCAGGGGAACGTTATTCCTTTCAGAAGGTGGTACCAGAAAAACATCGCCCATCACTTGCGGCAATCCCGCAGGAGAAAACCGATTGAGGTAGCTGGCTGCAGCCGGATCGAAGTAGGAAAGGCGATTGGATCGCTCCGACCATGGGCCCGGCAATTCATAGCGCAGGCCAAGATTCACGGAGAGCGCATCCGTAACACGCCATGTGTCATTGAAGTGAAACGCGCGATACACCTGCTTGCCCGCGGTGAATGCGGGTACGACCGCCTGGGCCGAGAAGTGGTTGTTTACGTTGCTGAAGTTGTCCGCGTACCCCAGCAGGAAATCAGCCATCGATACGCCGGTGAAGCACGATTCGCCGACTCCGCAAAAATCGAATGCGCCGCTGGCGACATTGGTCTGCGCCGCGTCGTCATAACTCACTTCCAACTGGAAGCCAAAGTGGTAAAGATCGTGGCCGCGCACCAGCGTCAGGCTTGGAGAGAGATTGTATTGAGTGTTTCGATCCTGAATAAAGCTCTGGCCCTGGGAGCACATGATGTTATCGGCAAAGCTGGTGACGCATGGCGTTGGAGGCGTGCGCATCGTTGCCGGGATCGCCGTATTGTAGCCCGCAGGCCAGCCAATGGAAGTTAGATCGAAGTTAGCATTTTTTGGAGAGCGCAGATAGGAGAAGTAACTGATGCCGGCATTCACGTCCAGGATGGTCATGGAATCGATGCTATAGTTATATCCGGTCGCCAGGGCTCCTGTTGCGTAGTGTTCCAGGCACCGATCTTCGCATAGACCGTTCTGCAGCGGGTCGATCGGCAGGTCAAGAACGTTCCAGTAACTCAACCGGGCAAAAAGCTTCTGTCTTGCGGTAAGTTCGCGGTCGATGCGGCCCACCACCTGATTCTGATTTCCACCGGTATTGGCGACGGTGTTGAAGTTATTGAAAGTCCCTGAAGGCGCCACTGTGCCGGGCGCGTTGGGCAGCGGCCAGAGAGAAAGAAGCGCTCGCGATGTAAAGTTGATGCGATTGGGAGGGATGCGATTGCCTTCGAAGGGCATGGGCTGAGACGTGCTGGCAGGACATGCACCTTGCGCGTTGAGCGCACCGCCCGCGCAGGGGTCGAGGATCGCGGTGCTGAGCACGGAAAAATCGCCTCCCCGCTCCGCCTCCGTGGGAACAGTCGCCGTAAAAGGACTTCCAGTGCGCAATCGAAATCCTTCCCAGTTGGTAAACCAGAAGGTGCGATTGTTCTCGCTGAAGTGGCGCACATTCAGCGGGCCGCCTACTTCTGCCCCAAACTGGTTTTGCACCCATGGCGGGCGCGGCTTTCCGACTTGGTTGAGGAAGAAATCATTCGCATTGAAGACCCGATTCCGCAGATACTCGTACGCTTCGCCGCGAATAAACTGGGTGCCGCTCTTGGTGCTGAGATTTGTAACTCCACCTGCGAACCGGCCCCACTCGGCGGGTAGATTGCCGGTGTACACCTTGAACTCCTGAATCGAATTCTGAATCGGAATCAGGATCGGCATGTTGATGTAACTGATGTTCAAAGGTTGGCCGTCGAGATATTCGACGCTCTGGTTCCCGAAGGCTCCACTTACCTGGTAGTTACCCCACCCGAACGGGTTGACGCCCACCGGCGTTCCCATCGCGCTGCCCTGCGGAACCACGGACGGCGCGAGCGCGATGAGGTTGAATACGTTTCTTCCGTTCAGCGGCAACTCGTTTGCTTCGCGGCGCTCGACCACCGTGCCCAGGCTTGAGGACTCGGTATCGAGCCGCGGCGCGCTGCCTTCCACCGTCACGCTCTCCGATACCGAACCGAGCTCCATTTCGAAGTTCACTTCCAGCGCATCCTGCACATGGAGAATGATTCCGGTTTCAATGACGGAGATGAATCCGATCTTTTCGACTTCGATCCGGTACCGGCCCGGCGGCAGATCGGAGACGTAATAAATGCCGGCTTGGTTCGTCAGTCCGTGATAGCTGATGCCCGTGCTGGTATTGATTGCCTGCACGCTGGCCGCGCTGATGACCGTGCGGTGTGAGTCGGTAATTCGTCCGGTGAGAGAAGCCGTCGTCGATTGTCCCCGGAGTTCGCACGGAAAATGCAGGGTGAACAGAAATAGGAGAACTGCAAGCATTCTGCGGTTCGGCCTCTTCGTCCACTCTGAGGCTCTGTTATGCAATACTCCTCCGACGACACCTGAAGCGGATCGAACCTGGTCAGGGCTCTGTTTCAAGCACAGGAATCGACCCAGTCCGGCTCGCACCAATATATACGGCTTCGGCCGGAGATGTGTACCATCGAAAACTGAAGTTTTTTGAGGTAACTCATCTCACATAATTATCTGGAAAACCGTTAACGCGCTGGCGTATAGTTCCTGCTCGTGAGGGTTGCTCTCCTTGAGCAGTGATGCAAACACGGTCAGGCGAATCGCTCTGACCGGCCAATTCGACTTGCTTCCCGTGCGACGAACCGAAGAGTTGCGCATGCCGGGTCCACTTCGCGACGCGCTGGGGGCGGTTTCGCAACCCGCCGGGGGCGACGAGCTGAGCGATGAAATGCTCATCTCGCTGTTGCGCTCACAGGATGCGGACGCGCTGGACGTGTTGTTCTCGCGCCACTCCAGGCTGGTATACAGCATCGCTCTCCGGATTCTCCGCGATTCCGGCGAGGCGGAGGAAGTGGTTCAGGACTGCTTCCTGTATGTCTATCGCAAGGCGCTTTCGTTCGAGCCATCGCGAGGCAGCGTGAAGGTGTGGATCATCCAGATGGCCTATAGCCGGGCGCGGGACCGGAAGGCCCACCTTACACGCAGAGGATTTTATCTGCGCACAGATATCGAGTCGGATATTCTTGAAGGTACACTGGTAGGTAATGCCGATGTAGAACGGGAAATTGGTGCGAAGGTCGATTTCGACCGGTTGCAGTGCGCCTTTGAAGATCTCACTGAAATGCAGTATGAAACGCTGAAGTTGTTTTATTTTGACGGCCTTGAGCTGAGAGAAATCAGCGAGCGGCTTCATGAGCCTCTGGGAAACATACGTCATCATTTTTACCGGGGTCTCGAACGGCTGCGCAGCAGCGCGGTAGTTAAAGGGCTACGGAATCATCGTCATGCAACGAACTGAAGGATCAGAAGATCACGAACGATTCAAGGAGCTCTGCGCACTGGCCGAGGCCGGCTCGCTGAGTTTGAGGGAAAAACTCGACCTGGAACGCCATCTGGAGACTTGCGGCGCATGTCGCGATATCCGCGAGCAGTACACCGCTGTTGGCGCGGAGGGGATGGCCTTCCTGTCGCAAAATCAGCCGCTGAGCGAAGAAGCCGAGAGATGGAACAATAGCGCCGCCAGGGAAAGACTACTCTCGTCGGCACATGCAAATAGCGCGCCAAGGGTGCTGTCCATCCTCGACGGCCTGGGACCCCGCGCGCCTCGCCGGCGCCTGTTGGCGGGACGGGAAGCATTCGTTGCCGCAGTGGCAGCGTGCCTGATGGTCGCCGTGGCCTTGGGCGCGTACCGCATCGGCGAGCGGAAGAATCCTGCCACCTCGCCCGGATTGCAGGGGAGCCTGGTTCCGGCTCAGCCGCCCGTTGTCTCCGACAAGCAGGATTTCGCGAGTCGCCTGGCCGCCGATGCTGGCCAGATATCCAAGTTGCGTGAGCAGATCTCCCAGCGTGACCAGGAACTGACTCGCTTGCGCACGGAATCGGGCCTTAACGACACCCGGATCAGCGACCTGGCGGGTCTGAATCGCGAAGCGGAGGACAACCTTCGGCAGCTAACTGCCGAACACGACAAACTGGTCAGCCAACTGGGCGCGGCTGAAAACGCATACCAGAAGCTGCAGGCAGATTTCAATGTCCTCAAGACCGACTATAACCGCTCGCTGCTGCATGAAGCCTCTCTGGAGTCCGACGTTTCATCGCTCACGGCGCAGAATCGCGATCAGGAGCGGCGAGTGAAAGACGACGAACAGTACCTGGTGTCGGATCGGGATATTCGCGAACTGATGGGCGCGCGCAAGCTCTATATCGCCGACGTCTTCGATGTGGATAGCGCCAGCCGCACGCGCAAGCCGTTCGGCCGCGTGTTTTATACGCAGGACAAGTCCCTGGTGTTCTATGCCTTCGATCTGGATCACCAGCCGGGCGTCAAGAATGCCAGCGATTTTCAAGTGTGGGGGCAGCGGGACTCGGAGTCGAACGGGCCATCGCACCCCATGAATCTTGGCATTCTATACATGGACAGTGAATCCAATCGCCGCTGGGTGCTGCGCTCCGACGATCCACGGCAGTTGGCGGAAATCGATGCGGTTTTCGTCACCATTGAACCGCATGGCGGCAGCCAGAAGCCCACAGGAAAACCGCTGCTCTACGCATTACTGCGGAAAGAAGCGAATCATCCATGAAGCCGGCTTACTTCCAGCCGCGGTTGGCCACAATGCCTGCGCCTTCTTTGATGGTGTAGAGCCGATCGGCCCTGAGCCCCGCAAAGCTTTCACGCTTGCCGTTCGGCCAGCGTACCGCAACATCGGCTTCGAGCGCGCTGCCCAAGCCAAAATGAAGACGGAAGTCATTGCAGGAAAGAAAACTGGACTGGCTCAACTGCTCTTTCATCTGTTTCGCGCCATTGGCACTCACTTCAATTCGCGCGCCGATCGCGGAGCGATTTGAAATGCTGCCTTCGGGACGAATCTTGATCCAGTGGCTCTTTCCCGACCCATCGTTGCGCAGCAGAGATGGCGCCTCGCCCAGATTCACCACCAGCATGTCGATGTCGCCGTCATTATCGAAATCTCCGTAAGCGATGCCCCGGCTCGAATGCGGTTCCAGAATGGCGTTGCCCGCTTCATCGAATAACTCTTCGAAATGGCCGTGGCCCAGGTTGCGGAACAACAGCAGAGGACTTTTGTAGGGCGAATCCGGAAAGCGGCGTTCAAAGTCGGGATAGATGTGCCCAGTGGCCACGCTGATATCTGGCCAGCCGTCGTTATCGAAGTCTTCAAGTCCGGTTCCCCAGCTTACAAAGCGGTTGTCCACCGCCAGGCCGCTGGCACGCGTCTCATCTTCAAAAATGCCTTTGCCAAGATTGCGGTAGAGAATGGGCAGGTCTCCCGCAAAGTTGGTTTTGAAAATATCCAGGTGGCCGTCGCAGTCATAGTCGCCGACAGCCACGCCCATGCCCGCCTGCTCCTGGCCGTCGTCGCTATAGGCAACGCCGCGCACCCCTCCCTCTTCGCGAAACGTTCCATCGTGATTGTTGATGAACAGCAGGCTGGGGCTTGAGTCGCAGGCGACATAGATATCCGGCCAACCGTCATCGTCAAAATCGGCAGCAACCGCCGTCAATCCGTAGTTGCTGCGCGCCTGCGCAATTCCCGCCGCCTGGCTCACATCGGTGAAGGTGCCGTTTCCGTTGTTGCGATAAAGGCTGTGCCGGCCGAACGGAAGCCCGCGCGGCCCGCAATTGACGGGCACGCCCTGAAAGAAGCAGTAAGGCTTTGCTCCGGGCCGCGGCGTCCTGGCGGGATCGAAGACTGTGTAGTTCGAGACGAACAGATCGAGGTGTCCGTTGCGGTCGTAATCCAGAAACGTGCAGCCGGTCCCCCAGCGAGTCTCCGTGCCCAGCAGGCCGGCTTCACGCGTCACGTCGGTAAATGTGCCGTTGCCATTATTTCGATAGAGAACATTCTGTCCCCAGCAGGTAATGAACAGATCGTCGAAGCCGTCGTTGTTGTAATCGCCCACGCAGACGCCGCATGCCCAGCCGGTTTTGGTCAGTCCGGCCTCTACTGTGACATCGCGAAAGGTGCCGTCCCTGTTGTTGCGATAGAGGCGGTTGGTGATGCCGGGGTCGGGGCCGCTGAGGGTGCTGCCACCCAGCACCAGAATGTCAACCCAGCCATCGTTGTCGTAGTCCAGAAATGCGCATCCACAGCCGATCGATTCAAGGATGTAGTCTTTGGGACGCGGAGATCCATACAGCACGGGGTGATCGATCCGTGCCTGCCGGCTGACTTCAACAAAGTGGGCATCGTAGGGAAGCCCCGATCGTTTGCCGCGCGGCTGAACGGCGCCCTTATGCGCAACCACGCCCTGTTGCAGTGCAGCCGCAGCCGCGGCATGGAACGTGCTCAGCAGAAACGCGCGCCTGGAATACTTCATTCATCTCCCTCGAATGCGGAAGATCATCACGGGATCATCACCGGGCAGTGCAACCAACGAAGAGTATCATACGGCGCTTGATGAGGTTCGGCGCTTGTCTTGTTCCGGTCGCGTCGCTTGACAACGAGGAGCTCGCAGGGCAATCTTATGTGTTCCCGCGCATCAGACTCTAGCGCACGGGCTTGACGGCTTCTTGCGGCACGCTTCGATTCATGACGATGGCGAAATACAATTCGATCGATTGTTGCGCCAAGTCGTGGACGATGAACTGGCCGCGCACGCGCCGGCTTGGGCTCGCGCTTGCCGCCGGCCTGCTCGGCTTCATGGTTGTTTCGATGCAGGCCCAGCAATCCGGCGTTCAGCAATCCGGCGACCTGAAAGCAGCGCGCCAGGCCATGGATGCAAAGCAGTATGCTACTGCCGAGCAGGAATATCGCAAGGCTCTTGCGCAAAGCCCGTCTTCATCGGAAATTCTGACCGATCTGGCTCTCAGCCTTCAAATGCAACAACGTTCCGCGGATGCCATTCGTTTTTTCTCGATGGCACTCAAGCTGAAATACGTTCCCGAAACCTATGCTTTGCTGGCCGAGGAAAGATGTCGCATGGGAGACCTCGACAGCCTGCACCCCATGCTGCAGAAGATATTCCGCGAAGAGCTAAAGAACCTGCGCGTCCTTTCTGCAGTTGCGCCATGCTACCTTGATGTCGACGAGCCCGTCGAGTCGGCGGTCATCTACCGTTCGCTTCTAAATACCGACACTTATCCGCGCGATCTTGCCTTGCTCCAACTCGCAAAATCGTATATCCGGAGCGGACAGTTTTTCGCCACAAGGCTGAGCAAGGCGCCCGGTTCCGAGCCTTCGCGCATCTCTCCAAACTTCCGCTCCGATCTGGACTGGGCCGGTGCGGTCGACGCATGGAAGCAGCACCCGCAGGATATCGCGCTGCTTTATCTGCTTGCCGTGCTGAGCGGCGAAGAGGGAATGCGGCAGATACAACAATGCGGTGAGCAATTTCCCGATTCCCCTTACCTGCAGCAGTTCTACGCCGATGTGCTTGCCGACCAGGGACATGGCGATGAGGCCATTGCGCAGTATGAGCAGCTTGTGCAGCAGCACCCGGATCTCTCCGATCTGCATTACAGCCTGGGCCTGCTGCGTGAAAAGCGGGAAGAATGGCCGGCCGCGGCGGAAGCATTTCGCCAGCAACTGGCGGCATATCCCGGCGATGAACGGGCCGCTGCCCATCTGAGCAGGTGCATATTGCAAATGGAGCAGTACGCCGCGCTGCGCGAGTTTCTTTTGCCCCGCATGCAAGCCGGGCATCCGCCGCAGTGGGCCAGCCTGAACCTTGCCGAAGCGGACGAGAAGCTTGGCGATGCTGCAGCGGCTATCCGGATACTCGTAGCGGCGGAGCAGGAACCGAATCCCGACAAGCTGGTTCACTACCGCTTGACGCATCTCTACTCTCTTGCCGGCCGAACGGCCGATGCCAAGCGGGAATATGCGCTGTTTCAAGCCGCATCGCAAAAATAAAATTCATTGCTCGCCGCGCTGGTACAAATGCACCCGCAGCCTCGTAATACTCTGCGTGGAGTGTAACTCCACGTTCGAGAATTCTTGGAGGCACCATGTCAAAAATGAGAAGCGCAAGGTCTGGCCGCGCGATCGTGTACGGCCTTTTCAGCGTGATCCTTCTCTTGTCGTGCTCCCTGGTCACGAGAGCACAATCAACATACGGCACCCTTACTGGAACAGTCGTAGACTCTACCGGCGCGGTTGTGCCGGGCGCAACCGTTACTCTGATCAACAAAGGCACTGAGGAAAAACAGGCTCAGACATCGGGTGACACGGGACTTTACTCATTCGTTAACCTCAATCCCGGCGAGTACAGCCTCGCGGTTCAGAAGACAGGATTCAAGCACGTCAACCGCGAAAACATCGTCATTCAGGTGCAGCAGACGGCCCGCATCGATGTTTCCCTTCCCATCGGTCAAGCGACAGAGACTGTCACGGTTACCTCGGAAATCCCGCTGCTGCAGGCGGAGACCTCCTCCCTCGGCCAGGTGGTAGAAGAGCGTAATGCCGACGAGCTTCCGCTGAATGGCCGCAATATCTTCAGCCTCGTCGAAGTGGCTCCGTCGGTAGTTATGCAAGGGCAGGCGGGTGCAACGGCGACCGGTCAGAATCCCTTCTCCTGGGGCAACTTCCAGATTGGCGGCGCATTTGCCAATCAAAGCGCCGAATACCTGGATGGCCAACCGCTCAATATCGGCTATATCAATTTGCCCATCCTGATCCCAACGCAGGATTCGGTCGGGGAATTCAAAGTCCAGACCAATAACATCGGCCCAGAGTGGGGCAAGGTTGCCGGCGGCGTTCTCAATCTCAGCACAAAATCCGGCAGCAATGCCTTCCACGGCGAAGTCTATGAGTACATCCGCAACAAGGTTCTCAATGCGAACAGCTGGTTTTCGAATTACGGTGGATTAGCCAGGGCGCCCTGGATTCAGAATCAATTTGGCGGCAACGCCGGGGGAAGGATTTTCAAAGATAGGACCTTCTTCTTCTATAGCTATGAGGGTTTCCGGTTGCGTTCCTCGGCCCCCTGGGTGGATACGGTCCCAACGGCCGCCATCCAAACGGCTGTGGCCGGCGGCGGGCCCGTCGATCTCAGCTCACTTGCATCTGACCCGCACGTGAACATCTCCGCAATCATCGATCCGTGCGGCGGAAATGTTACCAATACGCCGGGAGCGTTAGGAAATGCCGGTTGCGCCTCGAACACCTACACACCCACTCAATTCGCCGGCACCTCCAACTACCTGACAATTCCTGCAAACCGCCTCAATCCGACGGCTGCAAAACTGATGCCTATTCTCTGGCCGGCTCCGACAAACGGGAACACAACAAACAATTTCGTGGGCAGTTACTCCCTCGGCGGCAACCAGAACCAAAATATCGTGCGCGTGGATCAGAAGATCAACGATGCGCAGCATATCTTTGGGCGTTTCAGTCAATGGAACAACTTGAATCAGCCTGAAGATCCGGAAGGCAAGGGCCTCTGTCTCGATCGTTGCACTGAGACATTCACCTCGAAAGGGATCGCGATTGGCTACAACTACGTCTTCACGCCGAATGTTATCGGCAATCTGGACGTTTCGGCCACCCGCTTCAACTACCTTCGCACTCCCAAGAATTCGGGCTTCGACTTCACATCCATCGGTTGGCCTTCCGGATTCAATACAGAGCTGGGGTCTTCGGAAAGAACGCCGCCAACAATGGTCGTACAGGGCGAGTCAGATGACCTGACGAGCAGCCAAGGACAGAGCTATATCGTCGACCATGATAGCCAGTATTGGGTCGCCCCCTCTGTCACCCTGGTTCGTGGACGCCATACTTTCCAGCTTGGCTTTCAGCACGAGATCACGTTGGATGACTACGCCCAGAGCAACATCATCAGCGGCTGCATAGGCTTTGGAGGATCATTCACGGAGGACTACAACACTGCCTCCGACCCGACTGCTTCCGGCGCCGGCGCTCCTGTTGGCACCGGAAATCAATTTGGTCTTGCTGACTTCTTGTTGGGATGGGGCGGAAGCGCCGGCCAGCAAACCGGCAATCACTTCTTCGGCACCGCTGTAATTCCCAACGAGGTGGCTGGGAGACAGACTCTCACTGCCGCGTTCGGCAACGACACCTACCATGCAAGCGCCAAACTGACGCTCAACCTTGGTCTGCGTTACGAGTACCAGAGCCCGTGGTCAGAGCGGCACAACCGGCAATCGTTCTTCGATCCGACCGCGGTTGATCCGCTTGCCGCCATGGCCGTCGGCACACCGGGAGGACCCACCTCCGCTGTGCTCGGCGCTGTGGGACTCGTTAACAGCTCCGCGCGGAGCAGCCGCTACAACCTGGATGAAAACAAGATAGGGATTGCGCCGCGCGTTGGTTTCGCTTACAGCTTTGATTCCAAGACCGTGGTGCGCGGCGGCTATGGAATGTTTTGGATTCCGCTCGATGCCAGTTGGGCGACGAATCCTCTGAACGACCCGGCAAACTCCATTTCAACGGACTACATCGGGAACAATGGCAGTGTTAGGGTTCCTACCAACACGGTGGCCACACCGTGGCTGAACTTTGTCCAGCCTCCAGGCGCCAGCATCGATTCCAAAACCGGATTGCCGCTGGTTGCTGTGGATGAAGAGGGTGGATCGAACCCCACATTCGAGAACCCAGCGTACAACTACGGCTACATGCAGCAATGGAATTTCGACGTCCAGCGCACACTGTGGGGCGGATGGTTCACGGATGTTGCCTATGCCGCCAATAAAGGCACGCATCTGCCGGCCTACAACCTGGAGGTCGACCAAATAGGGGATAACTACCTCGCCCAGGCGGCCGGACAGGCAGCCGCGGCGGGCGGTAACGCGACTGCGGCGAGTATTGCTCAGGCGGTGACGAATCCATTTGCCAGCATCGCCGCGCCAGGCAGCTCGATGTCCTCAGCACAAACCACTGCCGGGCAATTGTTGCGCCCCTTCCCGCAGTACAACGGCCTGCAATATGCCGGTGCGGGAAGCTTCTCCAGCACCTATAACTCCCTTCAGGCCACGTTGCAGAAACGCTTCGCCGGCGGAGGCACGCTGCTGGCTGCCTACACCTGGGCCAAGCTGCTCAGCAATACCGACACCATCACCTCATGGCTTGAGGCTGGCGGCAAAGGGGGAATCCAGGACGCGAACAATCTGCGCGCCGAGAAGTCTCTCTCCTCGCAGAACGTTCCGCAGCACCTCATCGTCAGCTATGTCCTCGACCTGCCGATCGGCAAGAACAAGGCGTTGCTCAGCGATGTGTCGCCTCTGGCCAACAAGGTCATTGGCGGCTGGGGAATTGACGGCGTGACAACCTTCCAGAGTGGCTTTCCTATCAACATCAGTGAGGGAAGCAGCAATGGCGCCAACTACTTTGGTGCTCCCGGACTGCGCCCCAACGTCGTCTCCGGCTGCAACAAGGCAACCAGCGGAAACCCGAGCTCACGTGTCAAAAACGGCCTAGCCGGCAATGCAGGTTGGATCAACCCAGCCTGCTTTACCGTTCCCGCGGCGTACACCTTCGGAAACGAACCACGCGTCGACAGTCTGCAAGCTTCCGGCATCGACAACTGGGACTTTGCCGCCTTCAAGCACACCAACTTCGGCCCCGATCAAAAGCTTGGATTCGAGTTCCGGGTCGAGATCTTCAACACCTTCAACCACGTGCAGTTCGCCCCCCCGGCCAACGGAGCTAACACGGGAAGCTTCGGCGACGTCACTGCTCAGATGAACAGCCCGCGCCTCGTTCAATTCGCTGGCAAGTTTGTTTTCTAACAGGGGTACCTCAGACGTGGGAGTGCAGTCATGCACTCCCACGCCTCCAACGGCAGTTTCAGAATGCCGCGCCCATGAGCCAATTTCCGTTCATGGTTTGCCGGTCACTTGGGCAACAACGTGAACTGACGCGAACATCCCAATGCGCATTTCCAGGGCGTTGTTGCCCGGACAGGTTTGAAGATCAGCTACTCTGAGACATAACCCAGAAAGGCTGCGAGTTCAATGCCGAACAAGCACAACAGTTCGCGCCGCCACCACATCCCCAAGATGAAGTTTAGGGTAAAGAATTGCGGCGGGGTGCCCCACCCTTGACCCGCCTAAAAGCTGAGGGTGCCCCATTCTACGCTTCTTTCTGGCGAAGAGTGGGAGACCACGAACCTCGACAG
>Ga0302274_10004269_pt1 | contig 12477 bp, 8 predicted proteins | sample III_Bog_N2_1_FD_198755 | JGI IMG/M metagenome (GOLD analysis project Ga0302274, IMG submission 198755) | Peat permafrost microbial communities from Stordalen Mire near Abisko, Sweden - III_Bog_N2_1 | ecosystem: Environmental > Terrestrial > Soil > Wetlands > Peat | place: Sweden: Abisko...
AAGAAGGCCGTATCACGTTCCAGCGCATCCTGACTTACACCCTGAATTCCCTGACCAAAAAAATCGTGCAGGTGCTGTTGCTGGGCATCGGTCTCATCACAGTTCCTTACGCCGACACAGTGCGTCAAACAAGCCCGACATCCCGTGAGCGGTCTTCGGTAACGACAGCGCAACGCCAGATTTGGCATCGATATATCGAAGATTCGAGGTCACATAAAATTCATGAGTTTCAGCAATGTTCTCAATGGATTTCTGCATACCAGCGTACTTGCTGATCGTGCGAACTTCCTGCTCCAAAAGATACTCCTGCACCAGCCGGGGCCAGTTGAACAGTAGGCCATTGACGTCGTTGTACCGGTTGCCCGGGGCAGATGTTATCCGGTCTAAACGCTCAAATGTCATCTTCAGCACTGGCAACTGGGTGCTGAAATACCGGCGTATCAACCGGGTCTGTGCTTTGGTAAGCTCCGGCTGATTGTAGTAATCTTGTATGAATTCCGTGATTTCACGGAGCTTGTCGCCGGATTTGTCTGGCAGCGGTCTGTCGGCTCCGGGCGCTGGTATGTTCGTACTGGGCACTGCCGGTTCGAAAACAGAGAAAAAAGGTTGCCCGGCCACGCCGGCATCTTTTTCTTTCTTACCGTCGACAGCCAGAGTGGATGACGGTGTGACGGTGGATGATGTGACGGACTGCTGTATATATCCCTTAAGAAAGGAAGTACGATCGATCGGCCTGGTACCGCTTTCAGAAAGGTTGTCGTGATTGGCGTTTTTACGGGTCGTCTTTTGATCTAACCGGGCTATAGCGCGGGCTGCTTTACCAGCCTTAATGGCATCCTCCGTCTCGCCAATAAGCGCTATTACCCGGTCAGAACGGAGTCGGATTTTCATCCGACGTTTACCAGTGTCGCGGTCATACCGGGTATCGCGTTCGATGATACCGGCGGCTTGGAAGGTTTTGAACACGGCGCAGATCTGACTTCTTGAGACCTTGCCGTATGTCCTGTGATTGGACCAGCGTGTTTGCACTTCCTCCCAGCAGGCATCACGGAACCCGGCGTTGTCGAGCCTTTCCTTGCGGACCTTGTATTCCATGTTCTCGTCCACGTCGAACATTTTGACGAGGGTCTTGAGCACGATGACGTAGGCTGGCGAGAGCACGGTTTTACGTTTGTCCTGTCCCGGCATGTCGACGACGGGCTTGCCAGCGACGTAGGCGCATAGGCGGCTGGCCCACATGTTCAAGTCCACAAACTTATTCAGGCGCATGTGGTTCTTGCGCAACCACATGTCCTGCGGTACGTCGCAGGCTGTGCCGCAGTCAGTTTCGTTTGAGTGATTCATAATCGTCCAAGAATTAGTTTTTGACTGCCGTGGTTTTTGAAGCCATTTCTCCTCGTCGCGCCGCATACGCCCAGCCAGGGATGCGGATTGTGGTCCCAAGATCGTTCAGGATACTTTTCTGATCAAACTGAGCGGACATTGCTTTGGGGAGATTTGATTGAGCAACTTCACTTGATTGTGGCAGCAGGCATTTTACTGATTGCGACTTAGTAGTGTTTGGTGTCATTATCTGTATTGGATTAAACTTTCGATATTTCACCGTACAGCAATCAGGGCGACCTTATTTTGACTGTTTCCAAGTGAGCTGAATGACTGTGACGAATCGCCAAACTCCAATTTTCTCACGCTGAAATTACGAAAGTATCATCTCAAAACAAGTAATGACAATTTGTCATTTTAAAATTAACTTTTTCAAATTAACAATGCTTGCTGGTACAAAACCACTCCCATTTTTTGGGCTGGTGATAAAAGACGATGAGTTAGTTCTGAACCCGCTTTCTTCATCCCGTCGGTTAAACCCCAGAGGAAGGTTTGCTGGGCACCTGCTCCCGCCTTCGGTTGCCGCCGAAGCGGACGAACGCCCAGATTCCAAATTTGAAATCCAATTTATGAATCCAAATGCCCCCTTTATTTCCTGGCTAAAATCCTTCAATCGCGTGCTTCTTACGACAACTTTGTTGACAGGCACGGAATTTTTTACCGCGGAAGTGTTATCTACGCCAGCCGATATCATTAATTCAAAAGCGAGCAGCATCGATGACCAGTCGCCGACTCCGCCGCCAGCGGCTTTAGGAGCCAATTACACCACGCTCAAATTCCATGATGAATTTAATTCCATTGATACTATTGATATCAATAACACGCATGCCCCCGGTTACAATTGGTATGTTCAATTGCCTTTCGGTTGGAAATCGGCCTGTCGGGATGCCTACGACGTTACCAATGGCGTTTTAAAAATTGGCAGTGGTGACAATGCCGGCTGGGTATTATCCACCTGGAGCGGCTCCAATGGCAACGGTCATGCGTTCTGCTACGGCTATTTTGAAGCCAGGGTGCATTTTGACCCCACCAAGGGATCGACTGCCAGATCATGGCCTGCTTTTTGGAGCTTCCCGGTTGAGCACGCCTGGGGTCCGGCTCAACAACACTGGGTTGAACTCGACTTTTTTGAAGCCTATACCGGAGGGTTTTCCAAATATGATGGAGGCTTCTATGGTACCGTCCATGATTGGGCTAAAGATGGCCAAGGCAAACCGGTTAATCATCAGAATCACAATAATTATACACCTTTAAACGTGGACTGGAATCAATGGCATGTCGTCGGATGTTTATGGATGCCCGGAAAAATTTCCTGGTATCTTGATGATGCCTTATTGAAATCAATAAATTATTCAAGCGGACATGCTGGTTCCGTTACGAACGATACCCCTTCTGCAAAAGGTTTGTTTTCAGTTATAGACAAACAAAACGACCTGCTTGTTCTTGGATCGTCAACCGGGTGGGAGATGTATGTCGACTATGTACGAGTCTGGCAAAAGTAAATTCAAAGCTCGCTGGATTTTAAAAGTCATCACTGAATGTCATGCGCCTTAAAATCCCGTGCTGGATTAGGGCCTGTTAACACTAATTGACAAAGGTGGAATTTGAGGCATTCTTGGCGGCATGGAATTAACCGAGAGCCAGTTTCAACGGATTGCTGATTGTCTGCCCCGCCAACGTGGCAACGTCGGCATGACCAATTTGCAACTGCTCAACGCCTTGCTCTATATGGTGGAGAATGGTTGTAAATGGCGCGCTTTACCGAAGCCGTATGGTAATTGGCACACCATCTATACACGGATGAATCGCTGGAGCAAAGCCGGGGTTTTGGATCGGGTCTTTGCCCGGCTCCAAGAGGAACAAATCCTGACCATTCACATCGAACATGTGTGCCTGGATAGTACCACGATCAAAGTGCATCCTGACGGCACCGGGGCGCTAAAAAAAACGGCCCGCAGGCCATCGGCCGCTCCCGGGGCGGATGCACCACCAAAATTCATCTGGTTGCCGCGAATGCTCGGTGCGCGTTAATGTTGAAGCTCTCGCCAGGTCAGGCTGGTGATGCGCCGCAGTGACGTGAGTTATTGGAAGCGGGCGGTCCGGCACCGCCCGATTGCCTGCTGATTATGGACAGTGCCTATGAAGGCGATGAAACCTTGAGATTGGCGAGGCAATTAGGCTATACGCCCATCGTGCCGCCTAACCCACAACGTTTGCACCCTTGGGAACTGGATCGCGTTGCCTATCGCCAGCGAAACGAAATAGAACGCCTGTTTCGCCGGCTCAAAGCCTACCGCCGCGTCTTTTGCCGGTTCGACAAACTCGACGTTCTGTTCCTTGGCTTCATCGTCCTGGCCCTGATCATTGAAGCCTTACGCTTTAGTGTTAACACGCCCTAGACCGATCTCCATTTACCCCAAACACTTTGTCTGGAGGGGCTGTAAAATAGCGCTGAAAAAACAAAAATAAAATATTAAAAACCATAATGAAAAATGGTTGGGGGTGTTATAGAGTTTGGGCATGAACCCACGACTACTGGCAAAGGCAGGCTATGGCCTTGTGCCTGGCTTATGCCCTTGAAGATTTGAGCTGAATGAAAATGGAACACCGCCCAAGCAGCCCTCGACCGGTTATGGCTCTCCTGCGATCCGGGGCCGGGTTTACGTTGATTGAGCTGCTGGTGGTGATCGCGATCATCGCGATCTTGGCGGCGATGCTGCTGCCGGCGCTGTCCAGAGCCAAACTCAAGGCGACGGAGGCGGCGTGTTTGAGCAATGAGAAGCAATTGGGTTTGGCGTTTACGATGTATGCGGGTGACAACGGGGATCAGACCATCAATTACACCCCGCCGGCGGGGTATCAGTTGGCCGGTGGTTATTGGGGCGTGGACGGGGCGGCGCCGGGCAGTTGGAACGGTTCGCAGGCGACGGCCTTGAAGGCGGTGCAGTATGATTTGGCCCATTATAATTGTATTTTTCAATACGCTCCGAATCCGGGGGTTTATCATTGTCCGGGCGATATCCGGTTTAACAACTCGATTGGAACCGGCACCACGGTGGACTGGGCCTATGACAGTTATGCCGAGACGGCCAACGTGGTGGCTTCGGCGGCCAGCTACAACAGCGTTGGCCAGCTGGTGGCGGACACGACTGATTATGCAAAAGTTTCCCAGATCCGCCGACCATCCGATTGCATTTGCTTTGTGGAGCAGGCCGATTCCCGCGGCTGGAACTGGGGTGATTTTCTGGGCGGGGTCAACGCCGGGACGCCGCCATCCTTTAACTATACGGACCTGTTTGCCACGTATCACGGCAACGTGGGGACGTTCTGTTTTGCGGACGGCCACGCGGAATATAAGAAGTGGACGGATGCCGCCATTATTGGGGCGGGCAATACCGCGAACCGTGCCGGCTCGGCGGTGTTTGATTATGCGATGTATGGCACCTACCCGAACGCGACGGGGGCCGACTCGCAGTGGTTGATCCAACACTGGCTCACCCAGCTCAATCCCTGACGGCGCGACGGTTGCAAAATGTGACGAATCTTTAAATTCGCAGTATCGACGGTCAACTCACTCAGACCCATTCAACCATCAACCAACCAAACCATGAAAACCCTGAACCGAAAACTGACAAACTCGCTGGCCGCCGGACTGCTGGTAACGGCGGGCCTGGCGCTGTCCGGCCCCGACGCGTCGGCGGCGGACACCTGGACGGGAGCCACGTCGGCCAACTGGGCGGACAGCAACTGGTCGGGCGGCAATAATCCGCCCGTGGGCGGTGATGTGCTCATCTTTACGAGCGCGACGGGGGCGGGGGGGACGGCGCTCAACGATAATCTGGCCTCCTTCAATGTGGCGGGCATTACGTTTAACTCCGGGGCGGCGGCCTTCACGGTGGGCGGCAATGCGTTTAATCTTACCGGCGGCGTCACCAACAGCAGCACCAGCTTGGAGACCATCAACGATCCTTTCAGCCTGGCCGCCGCCCAAACCTTCACCACCACCACCGGCGGGGGCAACCTGGTTCTGGGCGGCAACCTCAGCGGCGCGGGGAACTTGACGGTGGCCGGTTCGGGGGTGGTGACCTTGTCGGGTGCGAACAGCTATCTCGGTGCGACCACCAATAACGGCGGCACGCTGTTGCTCAACAGCGGGACAGCCCTGCCGCCGACCACCACGCTGGTGATCAACAGCGGCGGCATCGTGGACCTCGACGGCCAGAGCAACAACATTCTTAATTTTGCCGCCGGCAACGCCGCCGGCCGGATCACCAACAGCGCGGCCGGCACCGGCACGCTGACCCTGACCAACTGGACCACCACCCTGAATGCGCTCGTCTCGGATGGCGCGACGGGTCCGGTGGCGATTGATGACTATGGCCAATATCAGGCCGCCGGCGGCTCGCTCGGCAACAATAACAACACGTTCTCCGGCGGGTTGACGATCGGCCAGATCATCAGCGGCGGGGCGGCTTACACCCGTTTCGCCTTTCCCGGCGCCCTCGCCCCCAATGGGGTGCCGGGCAACATCACGAACAGCTACTTTGGCCGGGGCACGGTCACGATTGGTCGCAGCCCCACCGACCGAGCCCAGATTTATCTGGGCGGCGGGGCAGGCGAAACCCTGCTCAACAATCTGATTGTCAATACGGCGGCGGGCGCGGACCGGGTGGGCACCTTCCGGGTGGATGCCACGACCTTGGTGCTCAGGGGCACCGTGACGGCCAATCAGGCGCCCCTGGCCTTCAGTTGCAACAGTGCGAGCGCTTGTGCGGTCATTGTGGCCGGGCAGATCACCGGCACCAACGGTTTGTGGCTGCGGTTCAATCCCAGCGTCGTGGGCGATGTCGTGACCTGCACCTTGAGCAACGTGACGGCCAATGCCAACAACTATCAGGGCGGCACCGAAATCGATGCCTCGGGCAGCGCGGTGTTTACGCTCGCGATGGGCGCGACCAACCAGTTTCCCAACGGCGCCGGCGCCGGCGATGTCACCAACAACGGGACGCTCAAGCTCAACGGCTACAGCCAGACGATCAATGGGCTTTGGGGATCAGGCACGCTGGACGGGGTGAGCGGGACGCCCACCCTGACGATCGGGGCCAATAACGAGACCTCCACCAACTCCTGCGTGGTCAAAAACACCACCGGCAGCCTGTCCCTGACCAAGACCGGTTCGGGCATCGCGACCTTTGCCGGGACGTTGTCCTACAACGGCAACACGACGGTCAACGGCGGCATTTTGAGCCTGCAAAATCCCGCTTTTTATGTGAACAGCACGATCAGCATTGCCTCGGGCGCGACCCTGGATCTCCCCGGTGGCGGCACCTTTTCCGTGGCCAATCTTTTGATCAACGGCGTTTACCAGTCGATCGGCACCTATAATTCCACCACCTCGCCCGGCTATCTCACCGGCAGCGGCCAGTTGACGGTGACCGGCGGCAGCCTGGTCGATTCCTGGTCGGGCGCCACCTCGGCCAACTGGAGCCAGAGCAACTGGACCGGCGGCCATAATCCGCCCAACACCGGGGACGCGATCAACTTCACCAGCGCCACCGGCACGGGCGGAACCTCGCTCAACGATGATCTGACCTCGTCCTCCTTTCTCATTGCCGGCATCAATTACAGCATGGGCGCGGCGGGCTTCACGGTCAACGGCAACGCCTTTAATCTGGGCGGGCCCATCACCAACGCCGCCGCCGCCGCGGAAACCATCAATGACTCCTTTTCCCTCGCCTCCCTCGAACCCGTCCTCACCACCAACAGCAGCGGGAGTCTCACCCTCGGCGGCAGCCTCAGCGGCCTGGGCGGCCTCGCCGCCACCGGCCCGGGTGCCTTGATTCTGTCCGGCGCGAACAGTTACTCCGGCATCACCACGATCAGCAATGGCACGCTCGTGCTGGGCAACGCGTCCGCCCTGCCCACCACCACCGTGCTGTCGCTGGGAGCCGGCAGCACCCTGGACCTCGATGGCAACGGCGGGCAGATTGCCAATTTTGGTTCCAGCAGCACCAACAGCCTCATTACCAACAGCGCCTCCGGCACCGCCGTCAGCACGCTGACCGTGGCCGGCTGGAACGCCGGGTTTAATTCGCTCGTCGCGGACGGGGCGACGGCGCCGGTCGCCTTGAGCTTTCAAAGCGTGGGCACCCCGCAGGGGGCTTACCTCAACAACAACAGCAACACCTTCTCCGGCGGCCTGACCATCGGCAATGCCAGCAGCGGCTCGGGCTACGCGCGCCTGGGCCTCGGCGGCGTCCCCGCCAGCACGGGCGTGCCCGGCAACATCACCAACAGCATCTTTGGCCGGGGCACCATCACCATCGGCAATGCGCCCAGCGATTATGCCCAGTTGTTCCTGGATGCGGCCACCACGAATTACCCCGTGCTCAACAACATCGTCGTCAATACGGCGCTGGGCGCCGACCGGGTGGGCGCCCTCCGGGTGGACCAGAACACCGTGTATTTTATGGGCACCCTCACGGCCAACCAGGCCCCCGTCAACTTCGGTTGCAACAGCGGCGCGCCCAACACCAACGCGGCGGTCTTGTACGGCCAGGTCACCGGCCCGGACGGCCTCTGGCTGCAACACAACAACTCTTCCCCCGCCGCCGTCCTGACGGTCACTTTGAACAATGTGACCACCAACGCCAACAACTATCAGGGAGATACTGAAGTTGCCGCTCCACATATTCTTGTTCTAGGCAATGGCAATCAGATTCCTCGCGGCGCGAACGCCGGCAATCTCCTCCTCGACGGGACGTTCAATCTCAATGGTTACAGCCAGACCGTCAACGGACTGGCGACGGTCTCGACCCCCACCGGCATCGTGGACGGCGGCAGCGGCACGCCGACCCTGACGGTGGGCGACAATGACGCCTATAGCGAGTTCGATGGCGTCATCAAGAATTCCAGCGGCAGCCTCTCGCTGACCAAAATTGGCGCCGGCAATCTAAATCTCACCGGGACGAATACCTACACGGGCAACACCACCGTCAATGCCGGGACCTTGGAAATCGCGCAGCCGTACCTGTCAACCAATTCCACCGTGACGGTGGCCGGCGGGGCCACGCTGCAGCTGGATTTTTCAGTGACCAACACCGTGGCCGGCCTCAACCTCAACGGCGTCAGCTATACCAACGGCGTGTTCAACAACACCACCAGCCCGTCCTATCTTGCCGGTTCCGGCAGCCTGCTGGTCGTCCCCGTGGTGACCCTGCCCAACACCCCGACCAACCTCACCTTCAGCGTCACCGGCAGCACCCTGACCCTCAGCTGGCCCGCCAGCTACCTGGGCTGGATCCTCCAGGTCCAAACCAATGCCCTCAATACCGGCCTCCAGACCAGCTCCAATGCCTGGTCCGATGTCGCCGGCTCCGCCGGCGTCATCACCACCAACCTCCCCATCAACCCGGCCATCCCCACCGCCTTCTACCGCCTCCGCCATCCTTGATCGCCAAATCGCATCATCACGCTGGCGCGCCATAAATGGCACGCCAGCGTTTTTGATGTAATGATTTATCAATGGGTATGATTTCCACTCGCGGCCCATCCAGATAGTCAATGTCACTGACGTAACTATATTTTCTATTAATACTTGTTGAAATTTGTATGGGCAATTAGCCATGGTAATTAATTTCTAGTTGGATGGCGGCGAAGAAGAGCGGTAATCTTATATTCCATAGAGCAATAACCTCGGGTCTACGTTTTTTGGTGGATAATAAACTGCTGAATCCTGCTTCAGTGCGCCGAAAATACGAAAGTCAAATCCCAAAACTAATAACGACATATCGAAGGAACCAAGCTAGGCTCGCGATTGTAACCCCTAGTTTAGCCACATCAACAGCAATGTATTTTGCTTGGTCGTTATTAACGTCAATAACACTGCATATTAATACTATGAAAACTCTCACAATAAAAGCAATAACCTCGATTGCCCCGGGACTGGTAATGATGGCGGTCCTAGCGCTCATGGGCGGAAGGGCGCAGGCGGCGGACACCTGGGCCGGAAACACGTCTGCAAATTGGAACGCCAGCAACTGGACGGGTAGCCACAATCCGCCGGTTAGCGGAGACTCGCTCATTTTCGGCGCGGCAGGCTCGAGCGGGACGGCGTTGAACGACGATTTGACGACGTCGGGATTCAATATCGCCGGCATCACCTATAATTCGGGTGCGGCGGCCTTCACGGTGACCAACAATACCTTTGTACTTACCGGTCCCGTCGCCAACAATAGCTCGAGTTTGGAGACGATCAATAATGCCTTTAGCATGACGTCCCCGCAAACCTTCACGACGACGAATGGCGGCGGCATTGCTCTCGGTGGCATCATCAGCGGCGCTGGCGGCATCACTGCTGCCGGTTCTGGTACGTTGACCCTTTCCGGTGTCAATACGTACACCGGCGCGACGACGGTTTCCGGTGGCACGCTGGTACTCTCAAAGACCAACGGCTACGTTTATACGGGCGGAACCCTCTCCATCAATGGCAGCTCGACACTGAAATTGACGGGGCTCACATCCGGTGCGCAACTCCATTTCAGCGACAAGACTTTCAGCTTCGACAGCACCGGTGGGGGAACTCTTATCTCGGATGCCAGCGGTGGGGGCAGCCCGAACTTCGTGGCTAGTACTTGCACCTACCAGACTCTGGGCGGTGCCCAGGACACGATTGGCAGCATGGGAGCCAATGGAATCAATCTCAACGGCAATTATTCGACCTTCAACGTCGCCAGCGGGACCAGCGGCAGCAGCGACTTGCTCATAACGTCCGCCATTGAAAATGCCGGCGGCATCACCAAGACCGGTGCCGGAACTCTGGCCCTCACCGGTGCCAATACTTACACCGGCACGACGACGGTTTCCGGTGGCACGCTGGTATTCTCGGAGACCAACGGCTACGTTTACACGGGCGGAACCCTCTCCATCAATGGCAGCTCCACACTGAAATTGACGGGAACCACATCCGGTGCCCAACTTCATTTCAGCGATAAGACTTTCAGCTTCGACAGCACCGGTGGGGGAACGCTTACCTCCGATGCCAGCGGCGGGGGCAGCCCGAACTTCGTGGCTAGTACTTGCACCTATCAGACTCTGGGCGGTGCTCAGGACACGATTCGCAACATGGGGGCCAATGGGATCAATCTCAATGGCAATTATTCGACCTTCAACGTCGCCAGCGGGACCAGCGGCAGCAGCGACTTGCTTGGGCGGTAGAATCCTTTTTCAGTGGGCTGAAACGGACGATGGGTTCAACCCTGACCTCCCGCAAACCGAGCCAACTGCTGGCCGAAGCCGCCTTCAAAGTGCTGGCTTACACCCTCCGCCGTTAGGCGATCCAATGCAGTCACGGATGTTTTCAACAGAGCATTTCGACCTCAAAACCGGGACGCCCTGGCCGGGAACCACCAACGGGTGGCAGAATGAGGATGAAATTGACGTGATGGAGTATGACCAGACTGCCAAGACAAGCTATGGGGGAACCAGCCACAGTTGGTATGGCATATTAAATGACGCCACCAATGATGTCCACAGTACGAATAATACCATCAATTATCCTGATGGTCTAATTCCCACCAATATCTGGACATATACGGTTGCCTCATGGTTCCCGCCTGGCAGACGGCCAACAATACCGGGTATCGTCGGATGTTCATCGACAATGTGGGGGCGACAAACATTGATACCATAACATGGACAAATTCAACCAACCTATATACGAACAACCCAGACGCCGAACCCAAGCCTTCCGGAACCACCACGTTTTCAGCAAGCGAGATATGGCATCGTATCATTTGCGTCGGCACGGCTGATACCGGCAACCCGTTGGATGTTGACTGGGTGCGCGTGTGGCAGGTCGGGACGAACTTCGACCAAGGCCTGCTCAAAAAGCTCTCCAAAAACTTGATAGGTTTACCCAACTCCCCCACGAACATCACGGTCTTGGCCAGCGGCAACCAATTGATGCTTTCATGGCCACGCAGTTATACTGGCTGGCAATTGCAGGTACAAACCAGTTCCATTAACACCGGTCTTGGGACCAACTGGCAGACGATCATCGGCTCGGATGCGACCAATGTGATGACTTTCGGGATTAACCCAACAAACACGGCAGTGTTTTACAGGCTGGCGCATCCTTAATTTGTGTTTGGGCTGGAAATAAAACATGAATAAACGAGCGGCAATTAAATGTGGGTTCGCAGTAATTACCGCTCTTTTAAACTTAACAGCATCTACTTATTGCCAAACGGTTTCAGGCTACAAGCCGAATGCACCCTTGGTCGTCTCTCCGGAGCTTTCCCCTGACGGCCACATTGCATTTCGCATCTTTGCTGCCAATGCCAGGACAGTCCGGCTGATCGCCAAGGAAATTCCAGGCGGTTCGAGCTTTGAGATGACAAAAGGCACCAATGGCGTCTGGGAGAGACTAATAGGTCCCGTTGATCCAGGAGCATACCGATACAGTTACGATGTGGACGATGTTGCGGTCATTGATCCCGCGAATCACTTAATAAGCGAGTCGAACAACCATGTGTCCAGTCTTGTATACGTCCCGGGTTCTGAGTTCATGGACACAAAAAATGTGCCGCATGGTTCCGTGTCAACGGCAACTTACTACTCAACAGCACTTGAACAATTCCGCCGCATGCATGTTTATACTCCTCCAGGCTATGAATTGGGCAAAGGAAAGTTCCCGGTACTGTATTTATTGCACGGTGCTGGTGACAATGATGATGCATGGACCTCCATTGGCCGGGCCGGTTTTATTCTGGATAACCTGATCGCGGCCAAAAAAGCCAGCCCCATGATTATAGTCATGCCCGCCGGCCACACGACGGGGGGAAAGAACGGTTTTATTGAGGATTTCTTACAGGACATTATGCCCTATACGGAAAATAATTATCGCGTCTTTAAGGATAGCCGGCACCGGGCCATTGCCGGCCTTTCCATGGGAGGTGCACAAACCCTGAACATTGCCATCCCCCACTTGGAGGAATTCGGTTATATTGGCATTTTCAGCTCGGGAATTTTAGGAATTGTTGACCATGACCGCGGCGGATTTCCAGCCACGACCGAAGGGCAGTCATGGGAAGT
>Ga0302274_10004274_pt1 | contig 12461 bp, 10 predicted proteins | sample III_Bog_N2_1_FD_198755 | JGI IMG/M metagenome (GOLD analysis project Ga0302274, IMG submission 198755) | Peat permafrost microbial communities from Stordalen Mire near Abisko, Sweden - III_Bog_N2_1 | ecosystem: Environmental > Terrestrial > Soil > Wetlands > Peat | place: Sweden: Abisko...
TTTGAGGATGGCACGCGGTTATCGCGTAGCGGCCGCGATTTAGACCGAGAATTCTGGAAAAACTCAACCGAACCGGAAGTGAGGCTCTTGCAGGCGGAGCTGGTGTCACGCTCCTTCCAGGGCATTATTTCGCTGCACACGGACAGTCGGAGCCAGGCCTTTTCCGGTTTTGCTCAAGGTTGGACACTGACGAAAAATCTGATTGAGCCCGCGCTGGCGGCGGCGGAGGAGTTTCTGCCGCGCGGAGAATTTTCGGCCTCCGGCGCGCTCAGGAGCGGCCGGGCCAACCCACACGCCGTGGTGGAGGGAATTTTGTCCGCACCGCCGAAAGTCCGGCCGCGCCCATTTGAAATTATTTTGGAGACTCCTGCATCCCCGCCGGAATATTTGAAAGCCACCGCGTTCGTGGTTGCCTTACAAACCATTTTGACCGAATACCGTAAATTTATCGCGTACGCACCTAACCTATAAACCGCAACCTGTAATTGTTCAATTAAACTCAAATGAGCAGAATCTACAACGATATCACAGAAACCATCGGGAACACACCGCTCGTGCGACTAAACCGTACGGCCAAGAAGCACGGCGCCGTCGCGGAGGTGTTGCTCAAACTAGAATTCTTCAATCCGCTTTCCAGCGTCAAGGATCGTATCGGGGTGGCGATGATTGACGACGCGCTAAAATCCGGTGCCATCCAAAGCGAAACTATTTTGATCGAGCCGACCAGCGGCAACACCGGGATTGCGCTGGCTTTTGTGGCGGCCGCCCGGGGGTTGAAGTTGATTTTGACCATGCCGGAGACCATGAGCACAGAACGGCGCAAACTATTGAAGATCCTCGGGGCGAAGCTGGTCTTGACCGAAGGAGCCAAGGGCATGAAGGGTGCGATCGCCAAGGCCGAGGAGCTCCACGCCAAAATTCCGAACAGCGTCATCCTGCAACAATTCAGCAACCCGTCCAATCCGGCGATCCATCGGCGTACGACTGCCGAAGAAATCTGGCGGGATACGGATGGCAAGGTGGATTTCGTGGTCGCGGGCGTGGGCACCGGGGGAACCATCACCGGGGTGGCTGAAACCATTAAAAAGTTGAAACCGCAGTTCAAGGCGGTTGCCGTGGAACCTGCCAAATCACCAGTGATATCCGGAGGACAGCCCGGCCCGCACAAATTGCAAGGCATCGGAGCGGGATTTATTCCGGTGAACCTCAACACGAAGATTCTGGACGAGACCATCAAGGTGAACGAGGAGGATTCCGGCCCGGTGTCGAAGGAAGTAAACCAATTGGATGGTATTCCTGTGGGGGTTTCCAGCGGCGCGATCATCTGGGCCGCGTTGCAGGTGGCCAAGCGTCCGGAAAACGCCGGCAAAACCATTGTCGCCGTCGTGCCCTCCTCGAGTGAACGCTACCTTTCGACGTGGCTGTTTGCCGACATCGACACGGATAGCGACGATCTCAACGGCTTGATTTCCACGAACTAAAATTATTCGTCGCTGAGACTTGGTGCAAATTTCCAACGGTAGAGCTGTGCTGCGAAGTGGCCGCTATGGCGGTAACTCGATAGTGCCCGCATTTTAGAAGCATCATTTTCGCAGGGTATGTGGAGCCGGGTGCGACCGTAAAACGCGGCTGCATATGGTAACACATTTGTCCGCTTTGACGAGGGATTGTGTCGCTAAAGTGTTTTGGTCTAATATTCCGGCAGGTTACAGATATGACGCGCCTACGGTGCCAAGGAAGTAATTTCGAATTTAGCCCCGGGTTTTACCGGTCCATTTTCGAGCCCGTCACGTTTTTCAGCTCCGCCGGATGACAGCTGATTTCCGGTAGGTTAAAGTGGCAATTATTAGGTGCCAGCTAAAACTTCAAGGTCAAATCAACCTGAAACAAGTCAAAGTCCTGAATCGGATTAATTTGGGGAATATCTGTGCCGGTACCACCCGTGCCCAAAAGACTATCGATGCGGCTGGCATGGGCGTAGCGGAAACTTCCAACGAGGTTATCGGTGAAACCGTAAGCCGCTGCAAAATAAATGCCTTGAAGATTAAGTGCCCCGGAAAAAAAGTTAACATCCACGAGGTTGGGATCCAAGGCATATTGCTCCACATGCTGCCAGTAGGTTCTTAATTCCCAACCGTGTCGTTTGGATGCAGAATCATCCACCAACCCGATACCACCGCTACTCGCCAGGGCAAACCCGACCTGATATGCCTTGTTCTCTCCGGTTTGCGGGGCGAAGGCAGTTGGGTTGGGTTGCAGACCAAGATTGTTCAGATAAACCTGGTAACCGGCAGCGGCGGCCTCAGCCCGCTGGGTTCCTTGAAGATTGTACGCCACATCGCCAAAGATCCGGGCGTCCAGCTTCTTGAACTTGTAATTTACTTCAAACGGGATTTCCAGCACGAGCAGATCATTCAGGCCAACTTGATTATTGGGGTAGTTTAAACTCAGATTGCCGGGCTGGGAGCCGGCATTCCCATACCCGCTATTACCCAAAGCAACCCCAGCTTGAGGATATGCCCCCTCGCCCACGAAAGGATCACCGTAATAGGGAGATGTCCCCACTTCGTCCAATTGGCTGCTTTGCCGTAGTCCGAAGTATTGGTAGACGGTGGCGGCTATCTTGGCGGAGAAGTTCGTGGTGATATTGTAAGTCGCGCCCCCCTGCCAAGCGACTTGGAAAATATTATTGGCAGTTTGCCCGAGTGGATTACTACTAACCAAATCAGCCGATTCAGATACTGGATTTTCATCCTGATACACAAACTGGCCAAAATTGGCGAAAAAATCCACTTCTCCAACAGCGTATTTGAAATGCTCTGCCGCGCCTTCCGGATTGATGTTGGGGCTCCAAACCATCGTGGTGGTGTAGAGGGGATTGGGCATTTTGCCGAGGGTTAAGTCAAACCATGACTCCGGTCGCCAGCCCAGATAAGCCTGACCAATATTCACGCCCGCAGCAGACTTGCCGTAAGGTCCAGGGCTTGAGCCCCCCATCGTAACCCAGTTCGAGCGCGGACTACTTCCGGTCTCCAAGCGAACGCCATAATAATAATCATCAAACAATTCGCCGCGAATTCCTATTCTTACGGCATAGCGATAACGGTTCAAATCGATGCTACCACCACCTCCCGGCGCTGTCGCGGAGCGATCCTCATAACGGACCCGGACATCCCCAAAGACCTCAAGATTTTTAACTGCGTCGTTGAGCTTCCATTTGGAGGTCGGTAGTTGTTCCGCCGTATTGTTGGTGTTCGCTGCCAATTGGGATTGAAATTTTGACGCCTCACTCTCAGTAATGATCCCTTTGTCGAGCATCAGATTCAACAATTGCAGCACCGGACTGGTGGCGGAATTGGTGGAAACATCGTCCGCTTTCACTTTGGCGGCCGGGTAAGCAAAGCAGGCGGCAGCTGTTACAACGGATAGTTTTGTCAAACAATTTTTCATTACTGATTTAATGTTGTTAAAAATTCTTGCGGTTAGTAAAGGAATCACCAGCGGTTCAAACGGTAAAATCGCTGCGGTACACCGGCGGCCGTGGGATCACTCAATTCCAGGATCCCGCCGTTCCCGGCACACAGGGGCAGTTGAGACCAGTCAGGATTGTTCAGGGAGCCCACATATTCAAGTTGATAAACCCGGCCGGCCTGACTGGGCACAGTCAGGTTGAAGGTATTGGAAGTTATTCCATACACGGTCAGCGGGGCAGTCACTGTTGGTGGACTGCCTCGTTGCCTGATCAAACTATGATACATACCTGCTGCCATCTGGACCACATTGGTTAAGCCGGGTGGCACAACATCCTGCCCACGCTCAACCGGGCCCCGGTTGCCGGTGCCCGCGCCCCAGCCCACGATTGTTCCACCTTTGGTCAGCGCCAGCGTGTGCCAGCTCCCGGCGACAATCGCCACGATGTTGCTCAAGCCGGCTGGTATATTCGTTTCGCCGTAAGTGCTGGTTCCCCATGAGGTAAGGGTTCCATCGCGCGTAAGGACAATATTGTTCTCGGCACCGGTCGCAATGGCCACAGCATTGGAGAGGCCGGACGGAATATTCCCTCCCCAACTGGCTTGATCCCCCCATTCGGTCAAGGTTCCGTCGGCCCCAAGTGCAAAGCTGTGATAGCCTCCGGCCGCAATCGCCACCACATTCGTAAGGCCGGCAGGAACGACGGTCTGGCCATAGTTGGGAATCTGTCCGACCGGAAACAAATCGGCATCCGCTCCCCAGGCCGTTACGGTGCCATCGGATTTCAAGGCGAGGCTGTGGTAAAAGCCGCAAGCAATCGCCACGACATTGCTTAAATTCGCGGGAACATACGACTGGCCATAGCTGGTGTCACCAAAAGCGACTACCAATCCGTTGGCTTGAAGCGCGAGGCTGTGAATGGCCCCACAGGCAACGGCCACGAAATTGCTCCCAGACGGAGCATCCGCCTGCCCTAAATCATCACGCCCCCACCCCTGCAGAGTGCCATCCGCCTTGAGGGCCAGACTGTGCCACCCGCCGCCGGCGAGTTGGATGGCATTTGTTAAATTAGCCGGGACAATGGACTGCCCAAAATCGTAGCCGTCGGAGGGGTTGTCGATGGTTCCCGCCCCCCAAGCGTAGACATTGTTGCCCGCTTGAGTTGAAGAAGGCGATAACATCATCACCAAGGCGAAAACCGCAATGAGGATCGTGTCAAATTTATTTGTGAGGCGGGCCATTGTGATTCTTGCCGACAGCTGATCTATTTAAACGCTTGAACAGGTAAAGCGTGACCAAGCCAGTTTTTTCCAGGTTAAGGTTCCCGACGTTGATGAATTCATCTTCAGTTGACTCAGTTTTATACTACTCGACTGCCCATCCTCATATGCCCGCATTGTCATTCACTAAATTGGCGCGGAGTTTCAGGCCTCAAAGTCTGCAAATTTCCGCAGTCCAAAGGACCAATCCCCATTCCGTTAAAGCACCGACCACGAACTATATATACGATTTTACAAGTAGACAATCAATAAAATTATTAATGACGACCGATGTGATAGCTATTTAAAAGGATTATTTTTTCAGAAAACACCTTAACAAGGATGCCATTCATCTCTTTTTAGTTATTCCATACTTCTCTGCCTGAACACTTTACAATATTTTGTGTATTTTATTAAGCGCTCTCAAAAAAACCTTTGACAGGGGCAAATAAATGGTGTTATATGATGGTGTTGCCTATATGCATCAACGACTTGTCAACTTGAGTTATGTAATATGTTAGCAACATTTAAACATAAACATAAACAAACAAAATAGAGAAAAAACCAAATCAAAATGAAAAATACATATAAAGCGACCTTGCTGATCGCGCTCGGATTGGCAAGCGTTTCCGCAGCACGAGCTGGAACGTCGGACCTGTTACTCGGGTTCAATGATGCATTGGGCTCCCAATCGGCTCAGAATGACTACGTCATTGACCTGGGCTTGACTGGCAATGCCTTGCTCGCGGAAACAGCACCAGGCCAAACGACGACCCTGAGCGGTCTTGACTTAACCACCTTCAATTCGGCCTACTCAGCTGACCCCAACGCGTTGAATGACGTTGCCGCCGGAGTGGTTGGCGCGTTGAGCGGGAATCCGACCTCCTATCTGTTTCAAACTTCCCTGGTAACGCCCGCCGTTCCTACCTCCGGTCAATTTGCCAACTCGATTAGTGACGCAGGAACACCAAGCCTGGGAGTAAATGCTTCGGCCGGCAGCTCTGGCTGGACCGCGCTGGTGGCCACGTCACCGTCGCTCCCTGGAACAATCGTCAGCGGCACCGATATCGCCGACGAAACCGGCAATCCGCTGGGCCAACTCAGTGGCGGTGTCCTTAATCTGGCTCTCTGGGAAAACACCTCGATCAAGTCCGGCTTGCATCAGACAGTGCAAGGCTGGGTTGATGACGGCACGATTGCAATCAATCTCAACACCGACACCGTAAGTTTCACGGCCGTTCCGGAACCTTCAGCTTACGGTCTCTTTGCGGGTGCCGGCCTCCTAGCCGTGGCCATCCGTCGTAAAGCAAACTTAAAAAATAACTAACCCCAAACTGGACACACAACATAAACAAAGAAAACAGCAGCAAAAATAAACCAAAATGAAAACAAACAAGAAAAGCAACTTTACCGCCGCGCTGATCGCTCTTGGAGTGATCTCTCTCGCCAGCGCTGCTCAAGCAAATACAACGGTGTATCTGGTCGGCGCCTCGGCTCTGCGCACCACCATTTACGCCGCCGCCACAACGCCGGGAGTGATCTTCACTGGGGCGGGTACGATCGTCTCGCCCTCACCCAATAATACCTCAAGCGCCACCTACATCACTTATGAGGGAATCATCAACGGCCAAACGGTGGATATTGATGCCTACTTCACCGGAGCCGAGGCTGCGGTGGCGGACGTTGCCGGCAACCCGCTCCCCGAAACGCTCAACAACACGACGATCCCTGGCGGTGGCGGCGTTGGCACCTTCCCCGTGCCGGGCACTCCGGCAACGTTTCTAACACCCGCGTCGGGCTGGAAAACGACGGCCACACTGGCCAACATACCGGGCGCTCCTGCTCTGCCTGACCTGGCCCTCGACGACACGTCCCAGGCGGTCTCGCTGACCTCGAAAGCCCAATATCCGCTGACGGACTTTGGGGCCCTCGCCATTGTGCCATTCGGTTTCTTGAAAGGATACGAGAAGACCCCGGATGCCACTTGGAGCAATGTGGTCAACGTCACGACTGCTCAAATCAATCAGCTTTACTCAGCTCCGCACGCGGCCAGCTTTGTAACCGGCATCTCTAGCGACAGCAGCGAATCCGTTGCCCTGACGGGTCGCAACTTCAGTTCCGGCACACGCGTCAATGCATTGCTGACCGCCCAACGGCCCATCACCTCGACGGTTGACCAGTATTTTTATGACGTCAACTATAATACCCCTGGAACGCTTGGCGCGGGAACCAACTACGGTAATCCCGGGGCTATTCTTGATGGCCTGAATGATGGTTTCAATACTGCGGGCCCGGCTGCGGCCCAGTTGAACTTTGACGGCACCGGTCAAGGCGTCGTCTTGGTTGAACCGCTGGCGGTTCCGGATGCTGTCAGTGCCTATCAACCTGCCTCCTCCGTTATCGCCGCTGGCGGTGGACCGGCAACCTACCTGTCGTATAATGGCGTTTATGAATCCGATCAGGGAGTCATCAACGGCTCCTATCCGTTCTGGGGTTATGAACATATCTTCGGCAGCGTTGGCCAATCGCCGACCAGCATTCAATATTTGACTGGCCAGGCACTGGCGAACGGAGTCAAGACCTTCATCGCCACCAATGGTTCAGGCACGGCGACCGGCGCGGTCGGCCCGGTTTATCATGCTCAAAGCTCGGTAATTCCGGTAAGCCTTTTGCAGGTGACCCGTGCGGGCGATGGTGGTTTCCCGGTCCCCAATAACTAATTAGTGGTAATGCCAAATTAGTTAAAAGGCCTTACGCAACCAGTGCGAACGTAATGTTCGCACTGGTTTTTAGGTTCGGGAATAATTATCAGCAGTGCTCAACACGACCACATTCAGATAAGAGTGAAAATTCTCGCGATAACTCGACACGGTGGCTCGCCACGACATTTCTGGCACCAGATTTAGAGCCCCGGCAAAAGGGCTGTTGGATTAATTGTAACGTTTACTTGTTTTAGTATGAAAATATTCCATATCACCCTCATGGGGGGCGTCATCGCAGGCTATTGGTACGGCCAGGTGGTGCGGGCCGACGTCACGCCGGACACCAATCCTTTCTTTACTATTGCCTCCCGAAATATGTTTGGATTGTTGCCGATTCCCACAAATCAACCGGCGGCTACCACGTCAATGATCCCAACGGCTACAATCACACCCAATGGAATAACAACGATTTTCGGAAGTCCGCAGGTTTTGTTCAAAGTTATGGCCGCGCCAGTTCCAGGTCAACCAACGACCCGGGAGCAGTCTTATATCTTGGGGGAGGGAGAGAGTCAGGATGGTATTAAAGTTCAAAAGATTGACGTAGAATCAGCCATGGTCACGTTTGATAATAATGGAATCATTCAGAAGTTGTGCTTGCTCAGCGCCACGGACACAAGCGAAACCAGCTCATCCACCACCGGGTCAGCTGGGTTGACCACGCGTGCGACGGGAGGATATGAGCCCTTGTGGCTGCGCGCCCGCAGAAACAGAATGCACGACACGTCCCAGCCAACCATTCCGCAGGGTTTCTCGTCGGTAACGCAAGAGCTTCCAGTAGGAGCCAATCCCTGAAAACCGAGCGAGGGAACTCTGGCAGATCCCTTTTTCGTGCCACAGATAGTGAGTGTCTCTGATTCGCGGATCCACATGCAATTCAGGTAGACATCGAATCGAAATTTAACCTCGGGCTTCGGCTAAGGATTCTCCCTGGATTAATGCGTGCCCGCAATTTCCCACCTCAAATCAGTTAGCCGCCGCTCCGCTTGATTCAATTGTGCCGGAGTCAGCGGGTCAAGGGATTGCAGCTCAGAGAAATTCGAATCACCCAGCGGGTTTCCCTTCTCGGCGCTTAATTTAAACCACGCATAAGCTTCCGGCAGATCTTTATTTACGCCCTGACCAAACCGGTAAAGCAAGCCGATGTTCGCCTGGGCTTGGGCATCCCCCCGGATGGCAGCGGCACGGTACCACTTAGCAGCCTCGCTAAAATCACGCTGTACTCCCAAGCCATGCTCAAAGGCCACACCCAGGTTATTCATAGCCTCGACAGATCCCTGATCAGCCGCTTTTCGTAGCCAGGGGATCGCTTCGAAAACATTCAAATAGCGGGTACCATAAGGCGCTGCTGGTATTAGATAAAGTTGGCCAAGGGCCGCCTCCGCATCCACCTGGTTCTGCGCAGCGGCTTTTTGCCACCAGGCAATGGCCAGATCAAAGTCGTTGGTGACTCCATGGCCGGTATAGTAAAAATTGCCGATGGCATATTCGGCGAGTGCGTTCCCTTGATCAGCGGCTTTAAAATACCAAAAAATCGCCTGCTTCAGATCTTTGGGCACCCCCCGGCCTTTGCCATAAAGCGAGCCAAGAACCACCTGGGCGTCTCCATAGCCTTCATCGGCCGACAAACGCAAATATTTCGCGGCCTTGGCATCATCCCGGTTCACGCCAGAGCCTCTCAAAAAATTGCGGCCAAGTTCATATAACGCCTTGGGATCACTTGGTTCGCCTGCGATCGTGCTCACTACGAGGTTCGTACCCGGGTCTTGCGCCTGAGAGACACTGACAATCGCTGATAATAAAAATATCGTTGCAGCGAATCGGCTGGATTTAATTATAATCGCGATTGAATGCATAGTTATTTAATTACAATAATTGCCAATTAATTGAGCAGCAAGAAAAATAATTTATCCAACCATCAAACAATTCCTAATAAAATGGGTTTTATTGAAAGGACACCGTCGAGCCGTGTTCAGCATAGCTAACTTGTGGCCAACGACTTGTCAATTTCCAATAAGATTTTTTAAAAATCATCGAAATCTTTTGTATTTTAGTTGCAACGACGGCGCAATCCCACTATTTTATGCATACGAATAACAACCACTTTGGTCGTTATATAAATAATATGAAACTTAAAACACTCGCGTTGAAATTTGGATTGATCGCCATGCTGATACTTCCGGAGGTGGCAAGCGCCCAGCAATTCAAATATAACTCCATCGGTGATGTACTAGCCGGATTCCGCAAGACGACGAATGCAGGTCTCAATGAGCTGGTGGTAGATTTGGGGAGCGTCACAAATTTCTTGGCGCTACCCGCCGGCTCGACCATCACCGTTTCAAATTACTCCACGACGCAGATCACGAATGCATTCGCCGATACTGGTGGATTTGACAACCTTAACTGGTCGGCGTTCTCTCAATTTCAAATCAATATCGGTTCCTGGACCACTCCAGTGGGAGCATTTCCTAAGAACACCATTTGGTACACGCTTCCGGCGACAGATGTGAATACCCAGACGCAGCCTCCGGCCCGGCTTACCGGCGGTGAACAAAGCAATATAAAGTCACTGATAAACGGCGTTGGCGAAGGAGCCGTGACTATCTCCTCAGAATTGCAGATTTCCAACATTGATAACGATGCCACCGTGGTAGTCGAACCCGTATCTTATTATGAGGCCGGCGAAGGTACGACGCTTTCGGTCTTTATCGGCAACAGTGCTTCGGATGGCCAGCCTTTTAACATCGGCAATTTTGGTTCATCCGGCACGCCTTTGCCCAATGTGGTTGAGAATACTACTCCGAGTCCGTTTTCCTCCCCCCAGCGTGACGATTTTTACCAGTCAGTTCCCCTCGGGTCAGTTGATCCGATCACAGGCTTAACGACGGGAAATGCTTATTTGGTGGGTTACTTTATTCTGAACCCCGATGGTTCGGAGACCTTTACCCGCGCCTCAGCCTCCGCCCCTCCTTCTGCGGGCTCGATCATCAGCTCAGTCACAAATGGTTTTTCACCTTTGACGGTAGTCTTTACGAACAGCGCCAGCGGCACCATTACTAACTATGTTTGGAGCTTTGGCAATGGCACGAGCGTGACCAACACCACTGGTGCCAGCGTGACCAACACCTATGTCGCGGGTGGCAGTTATACAGTCACCTTGACGGTCTACGGACCGGGTGGATCCAGCACAATCACCGTGGCCAACTTCATCGTTGCCTCGCCCACTCCACAAATAAGCGTGGCCCGTTCGGGGGGTAACTTTGTGCTGAGCGGCACCAATGATCCCGCCGGCGTGCAATACCGTATTTTGACCTCGCCCACGGTGACTTTGCCACTCTCAAGCTGGCAGCCAGTGGTGACCAACACTTTCACCAGTGGAGGGACTTTCAGCTACACCACCTCAACCACCAATACAGCCAGTTTCTTTCAGTTGGTTTCGCCCTAAACCTGCAAAATTACGATTGACTGGCTGCCCTTCGGCAGCCAGCCTTTTTTAGGGCCTGCCAGCCAGCTTGGAATTTCCCTCCGTTTAAGAGTATGTCTGAAAAAGAAAACCTGGGTGTTTTTGGAACCGTGACCGCCGAATAAATGAATAAAACACTTGATTTGACTGGTTGTTTTTGCGGCTTTCATTCGCGGTAGCGCCAGTGAGGCGATGAAAATCGCTGCTTACGACACCAATCTCACCGACGCCCAATGGGCTTACCTTAAACCGATGCTTCCCAAACCCGCCAAACGCGGACGTCCGCCCCAAGATCGGCGGCGCATCATTGATGCTATTCTCTATCTGGTCAAGTGTGGCTGTCCCTGGCGCTATCTGCCCGCCGATTTTCCCCAGTGGCAAACCGTGTATCACGTCTTCCGGCAATGGGTCCACAACCATCAATGGGCTTTGCTCAACGACACGCTGCGCATTCTCGTGCGAAAGACCCACGCCAGGCGCAGCCGGCCCACCGCCGCCATTCTGGACAGTCAAAGCGTCAAGTCCGCCGGCCACGGTGGTCACGTTGGGTATGACGCCGGCAAGCGAATCAAGGGCCGTAAACGCCATCTGCTGGTGGATACTTTGGGGCTGGTGCTCGGCGTGGCGGTGACCCCGGCCAACACCACGGAACGCGACGGAGGCCAACTGCTTTTGGGTCGGGTTCTGGGCTGGTTCACCTGGTTGCGCATCCTGTGGGTCGATGGCGGCTACACCGGCGTGGCCTTCGCCCAATGGGTCAAGGGGCTCCGCCCTAAACTGGACGTCGCAGTCGTCAAACGTTCCGATGACCTCTCTGGCTTCAAAGTATTGCCACACCGCTGGGTCATCGAGCGCACCTTCGGCTGGTTGATGCGTCAGCGGCGACTGGTGCGCGATTACGAAACCACCGAGACCAGCGCCGAGGCTTGGATCTATATCGCGATGATACGAATTCAGCTCCGCCGACTGGCTTGATTCCTTACCATTCATGAATTTTCAGACATACTCTAAAGTCGGGTCCGGCCCTTTTGCCGGCCATTGCTACGGCTCAGCACGAGAAAAAGCAAGCCGGTCAACTTTAGGAGCGGAATGAGAATACTCGCTAAAAACACAATGATAGCGACGGCTTGCATGCCATCGGTCCACAATGTCCGCACCCCGCCCCACACGGTGTTTTCCGTTTCGCGACCAAGGTAATTCATTGTCATCACCGGATATAGGTTGGCCGACAGGTAAAGAAACAGCGCCGCCAGGGAGAAGGCGGCAGTGCGGGCGCGGCTGAACGGGCGGTCGCGTGCTAGAACTTCACCGCAACGTCCGCATTCCACCTGGTGGCGACGCGGCAGACCTTCCCACTGTTGAACCAGGCCGCAGGTTCGGCAGGAAATCAATCCATTCATTTTACCCCTCTTTTGCATAAAAAGTGCCAAGAAGGATGGTTTTTATGGGAGCCGCGATTTCTGGTCCCGGATGCAATTTGCAAACTGCAGCGCGGCAATTCCATGCAGC
>Ga0302274_10004278_pt1 | contig 12447 bp, 19 predicted proteins | sample III_Bog_N2_1_FD_198755 | JGI IMG/M metagenome (GOLD analysis project Ga0302274, IMG submission 198755) | Peat permafrost microbial communities from Stordalen Mire near Abisko, Sweden - III_Bog_N2_1 | ecosystem: Environmental > Terrestrial > Soil > Wetlands > Peat | place: Sweden: Abisko...
TAGGTTACACTGACAACAACATTTAATTTACTTCGTGATGCAAATTTTGACAATAACTCATACAATACCCTTCGTGAAGAACTCGACGGCGTAACAGATGATGATGCACCTATCAATCTGCTTACAATCCTTGAGTTATGCGGTATTAAGGAAGCGATATGGGCTTTGCGTGTCACAGAACAAAATTGTAATAAAGTATCACAATTGATGGCGGCTGATTTCGCGCAAGAGGCATTGCCGACTTGGAAGAAATATTACCCAAATGACAATCGACCTGCTAAGGCGATTCAAGCTGCAAGGGATTTTGCAAATGGGTTAATCACAAAAGAACAATTAAATATTGCTCGTGCTGCTGCGTATGCTGCTTCGAATGCTGCTTCTTATGCTTCTGCTGCTGCTTCTGCTGCTGCTGCTTCTTATGTTGCTGCTGATGCTGCTTCTGCTGCTTATTATGTTGCTTCTTATGCTTCTTATGCTGCCGGTAAGGAAAAGCGGGAACAAATTTTTCGTTCATATCTTCAGTAGTAAAATTAATTGAAGATATTTTGCCCGGTTGGTGAAATTGGCAGACACTATGGACTTAAAATCCATCGATGAAAATCATATCGGTTCGACCCCGATACCGGGCACCAACCTTCTTGAAACTGTTCACAGTAAAGAAGTCCAAAACTGATGAGTAAAATAATGCGACGCTGGGACATATTTCTCGACCAAGTAAAGCCGGATACATGGCTGAAAATTTCATATGGTCGGTATGAAAATAGCACAAAAGTGCTTAAATATATCGGCAAAATACCTTGGCCGATGGATTGCCGATATTATATGGACACCTACACCCTGCAACCTATCGTATGGTATAAGATGCTGGAACCAAAAAGCAATACCTTCTTTAACTTAGTACACCTTTATGAATATGTTGGCCTCACTAATGCGGAAATCATGACAAATGAAGAAGTTGTTCAATATTTTCTGGAGGCATGATGGCATTTCGTAGAGAAGAATTCATAACTAAAAAATTTGGATCTGGAAAAGGGTTGAGAATAGCAATGCTTGACTGCCCAAAGGATGGCCGCGTGCAATGCGCATTATGTGAATCTTCAACCGGTTCAAAATCTATTGAAGATTTGGCACTGTATCGATATTTAACAAATGAAGAACTTGTACAATATTTTCTGGAGGCATAATTTGAAAATCGATCATTACTATCGAGTAACGATGTGTACTAATGAAGTCTACTATATGAAATGTCTTTCACAACAGTTTGGCTACTGGTATTGTGCGTCATTACACTTTAAATACGACGATACTGCATTCCAATTGACGAAAATAGGTACAATGCTTTTGGAATTAGTAAGGTCGAAGAACTAACAAACGAAGAAATAGTTCAAGTTATGTTGGAGATATAATATGAACAATTTCTATCTTTTCTGGAAGCACGAATTTGGGCAATGGACCATGGCAGACATTGTGGATGCTAATGGTATTGAATATAATTGTTGTGAACAATACATGATGTTTCAAAAAGCAGTTTTATTTGGCGATGCCACTTCTGCGATGAATATCATGAGTGAACTTGATCCAGCCAAGCAACGGAAACTTGGAAGACTTATCAAAAATTACGATGAGAAGATTTGGGAAATGAATCGTCTTCCAATTGTGATACATGGAAATTATTTGAAATTCACTCAGCATCAAAAACTGAAAGAACGGTTACTTGAAACTGCCGATAAAATTTTGGTTGAGGCATCTCCCTATGATTTGATATGGGGAGTGGGATTAGCAAAAAATGACCCTCTCATCATGAATATCAATAATTGGAAAGGCTTGAATCTTCTTGGTATTGCTCTAATGACTGTGAGGAGTATATTGTGCTAGATATTTCGACATTGAAACCGAATACGTGGCTGAAAATTTCATTTGGAAATTATGTAAAAGTCATTAAATATGTCGGAGAAATATCTTTTGGCTGCTATGGTAGCTATCTTATGCTAGAACCAAAAAGCAATAACTGCTTTAGTGTAAGATCGTTGTTTGACTATGTTGGATGCGCTAAGGCAGAAATCATGACAAATGAAGAAGTAGTTCAATACTATTTGGAGACATGAAAAACATTATTTTCGAATGCTAAATATCTCTATGAGACAAGTTAGAATTACAACAAAAAATATCGACTATCCTTCCGACAATGATTGTTTCATTCCAGAAGATGATCCAATTCATGCGATCAAGAAAGCAAATATGCTTGGCGGATTGGGAATGGAAAAAATTATTGATGACTACACTAGAACTCTTCCAAAAATCGAAACCAATAACAAAGGCAAAGAAGCTTCTGAAAAAGGTTTAAAACCCGGAACCGAAGAATGGTTCAAACATTGGTTTGGTGACAAACGCTAAAAGGCTCGTAGAGGGATCGCCATCATGGATAGATACTACGAGTCCAATTCATCCTAGAAATGGCTCCTAGCCCCCTTCCAGCGTCAGCAATACGGCATACAACTATCCAAATGAAAAGCAAATGATCCATTTTGACTTTTTAAGTATTGATTTGCAATTTTTCTACTGTTATCATAAGAAGATAGATATAGTGTCAGGAGAAAAATTTGAAACGATTAACAACAAATGAGTTCATAGAGAAGGCTATTAAAATTCATGGGAATAATTATAGTTATCTTAATGTTGATTATTTAAATTCAATATCAAAAATATCAATCACCTGTAATATACATGGCGATTTCTTCCAAATACCAAATTACCATTTAAGTGGCCATGGTTGCCCCAAATGCGGTATAGATAAACTATCGTCATTATTCTCCTCCAATACAAGCGAGTTCATACAAAAAGCCACTCTAATACACGATTCTTTGTACACTTATGATACTGTAAATTACGTTTCTAGTGGTACTAAGGTATCTATCACTTGCAATCTTCATGGCGATTTCTTTCAAACACCCGCTAGTCATTTAAGTGGCAGAGGTTGTCCAAAATGTGGCAGAGACAAACGAGCTTTATCAAAAACTCTTACAACACATGAGTTCATAGAGAAAGCTATTAAAATTCACGGAAATGTCTACTATTACCTTAATGTTGTTTACTTAACTGCAAGATCAAAAATATCAATTACTTGTAATATACATGGTGATTTCCTTCAAACACCAAATTCTCATTTAAGTGGCCATGGTTGCCCTAAATGTGGTAAAGATAAACTAGCGTCGTCATTATCCTCCAATACTAGCGAGTTCATAGAGAAAGCCAATCAAATACACGGGAATAAGTATAGTTATCTTAATGTAAATTATACTAACAGTGACACTAAGGTATCTATCACCTGCAATCTTCATGGTGATTTTCTGCAAACTCCTGAAGGTCATTTATCAGGGGCCGGGTGTCCTCGATGTGGTATGCTAGCAAAAATAAAATCATTATCCTCCAACACTAGCGAGTTCATACAAAAAGCCACTCTAATACATGATTCTTTGTACACTTATGAAAATGTAAATTACATTTCTAGTGGTACTAAGGTATCTATCACTTGCAATCTTCATGGCGATTTTTCTCAAATTCCAGAAAGTCATTTATCTGGTGCCGGGTGTCCTGCCTGTAAAAGTAGTAAAGGCGAAAAATTAATTTACGAGTGTCTGGCCGCAGGTAAGATTGCTTTTCAGCCTCAATATTCATTTCCTGATTGTAAGTATGTTCTTCCATTAAGATATGATTTTGGAATATTCGATAATGATACAATAATTGGTTTAATCGAATTTAATGGAATACAACATTACAAAGCAATTGAATATTTTGGCGGAAAAGAATCACTATTATTGTCGCAACAGAAAGACGAAATTAAACAGAAATATTGCAAAGATAATGATATTCCTTTATTAATAATCCCATATTGGGAGAAACACAAAATACCCGAAATAATACACGGATGGTTAATGAAATGCAAAAAACAAAATTAATTATATTAGATGAAGTGAATTGTAAATTTGAAGGATTAGATGCGAGTATCATACGAGAATTAGTAAAGAGAAATGAAATATTTGATCCTGCAAATAAGTATATTCCTAGCGTTCGAATGGGACGCTGGAGCGGAAATAAACAATACTTTTTTTTAAATGGCCACTCATTCGTAAATTTGTTGCCAGAAATTATCGATTATCTAATATCACAGAATATTGAAATTGAATTGGAAGATACTAGAACCTATAATAGAGAGTTTTCTTTTGATCCCATCGACAAAAATTATCTAGCAAATGATGGAATTGTTTGGCCGGATGGTCATCAATTGGCTGGTCAGCCAGTAGTATTGAGGGACCATCAGGTTGATGCAGTCAATGCATTTCTTGACAATAAGCAAGGAATTGCGGTACTTCCAACTTCAAGTGGAAAGACGTTGGATGTTTGTGTTTTGTCAAAGAAAGTTGAAAAATATGGCAGAAGTATTGTTATTGTTCCAAATAAAGATTTGATAACCCAAACTGAGGAGTATTATAGAACCTTTGGGTTAGATGTTGGTGTATACTATGGAGATAGAAAACAGTTCTTTACTAAGCATGTAATTTCAACATGGCAATCTCTTGAAAAACTCCGACAAAAACCAATCGATATTGGTCTTGATGAACCAATTACCTTTGAAAAATTTATGGATGGTATGGTTGCAGTAATTGTTGATGAATGTCATGGTATTGCTGCCGATAAATTGAGTTCTCTACTCACAAAAGAATTATCCAAAGTGCCTATAAGATGGGCGTTGAGTGGCACTCTTCCAAAGGATAAACATAATCTCATCAATCTTACAATTGCAATTGGAGACGAGTTTCATAAAATCTATACTACAGATTTGCAAGATAAAGGTATTCTCAGCAAATGTGATGTTAATGTTCTTCAATTGATTGATAGTAAAGAATTTTCAAGTTATGCGAATGAATATGATTTTCTTGTAACCAATAAACCAAGACTAGAATATATTTCTAAACTCATTCAAGAATCCGGGAAGACTGGAAATGTATTGGTATTAGTTGGTAGGAAAGAAACTGGAAGAGAACTTGAAAAATTGATTGCTGGTAGTATATTCTTATCGGGTAGTAATAATTCCAAAGAAAGAAAATCTCATTATGATGAAGTGAAAACATCAGATTCAAAAATTATTATTGCCACCTTTGGTATTGCGGCAGTTGGATTGGATTTGCCTCGTCTCTCATCGTTGTATCTGATTGAGTGTGGGAAAAGTTATATAAAAGTGGTTCAAAGCATTGGAAGAATTTTGCGAACAGCCTTTGATAAAAACTATGCTCTGGTGTGGGATATATGTTCATCTTGTAGATATTCAAAAACCCATCTTACTCAACGAAAAAAATGGTACAAAGAGCAAGGATTCCCATTCACCATAACAAAAATAAATTGGCAACAATAATTTCCATTGAAATCTATTTAAAGATATAGTAATCTAACTATAGAGGGTATTATATGTACATTTTAGACGAAGAAAATAGAGCAATTGATTTGAATCTTATACCAGATGAGTGTGATATTCATTTTTGGGTTTATGATGCTGCGAAGGATATTAGAGATTATCATGTTGCACCATTGATTATGTTGGAGAGTTTTTATTCTCCTATTGTAAAGTTGAAATTCACCGAAGATACCAATAGAAATCCACGGGAATATTCAATGAATATTCCTGCTGAATATCAGCTTTTGATTGGTGATCCTACATATGGAGAACTTGAATTAGTTCCAGTTACAAGTCTCTCAAAAAGGGGATTTATGACTTTTGAAAATAATCCACTTAGTAGTTTTCGAGTGAAGTATCTACACGTTGATGTATCTGACATTTTGCCAAATGTAAAATGGTTTATGCCAAAGATTCAAATTGGTCAACTATTGTGTATTCCATTATCTACTGAGCCGAAGTCTCCATGTATTTACATCGCTCGTGATATGCCAAAATCTATGGAATGTATACCAGTCAAGGCCATGCTCTAAGCAGCAGGAGAAAATATGGCAGTGAAAGATAAAGATGATCCATTGAATATTTTCAATGTGTTGAAGCAGATTGATAATAAGAATTACGATTTTTATGATTCATTGGATGAAAATCAGAAAAAAACAATTGCGCCATACGTTATTATGAAATGGGATGCAAGTGTTTATGGATCATATGACCTTCAGGGATATCATGTGGTGGCAAATAATACCTATGTAAATGAAGATTTCTTTTCATTATACAATCATAAGAAACTGCAATATCTTTTATGTTGTGTTCCAAGTCCGGGTTTGGGAAATCAAAAACATTATTGGTTGGGTTCACAAAAAGGAAAAAGAAAATCACCATTGAAAAATTATCTACTGGAAAAATTTTCATTATGTAAAGAGTCTGATATTGATGTTATGTTAGCAACTACTAGTAGAGAGGAAATGGAAGTATGGTTGAAATCAAACGGTCTGGAAGAAAAACAAATAAAAGAGTTCCTGAAATAATTCGAGGGGAGTTTCCTTGCCAATGGTGCAATAAAACTTTTTCAAAGGAAACAATTCTCATCAACCATTTTTGTGAACAGCGAAGAAGACATAACCAGAAAGATACTCCATATGGTAGATATGGATTCAAAGCATATTCGGCAATCAAGAAAAGTATGCAAAGTAAAACTGTTCTTACAGAAGAAGAATTTAGACAATGTGATTTTTATCTGGCGTGTATGCGATGGGCAAGATATGTGATCGATTCGAAATGTCTAAAACCTTTTGTATATTTGGACTGGTTATTAAAAAACAATATTCCCATTGATCAATGGACAAATGATACTATCTATAATCGTTGGACACAATTTTATACTCTTGATGAAGATCCTTGGATAGCATTTGAAAGAGGTATGGAAACTATTGTAAATTGGGGCGCTACACAGGGAAAAGATGTGTCTGAATATTTCAAACAAGTAAATGGAGTTGTTCTAACAGATGTTCAAAATGTAAAAATTTCTGGTTGGATGATATACTGTAGCAAGTCAGGAAAAAATTGGCTTAGCTCCTTGGAAAATGGCGATCTTGAACTTGTTTGGCCATGGTTGAATGCCAGTAAATGGAACATCAAATTGGAAAAATATAAAGACGTGATGGAAGACATTTCTACAATTTGTGATGAGGCTGGATTATGACGTTCGATATTGATCTAGATTTTGGAAATCGAGATGAAATTCTCTCATACATTTCACACACCCCTGCTTCCCTTGAGAACGGTCGCAAACATAATTCCGGGGTATACTGTACCATCGTCCCAACAAACCCCTTGACGGGGCAATGTAGCCTTTCCTATCATGATGCAGATGAGGCTGGATTCTTCAAATTGGACTTTCTAAATCAATCGGTGTATTCAAAAGTAAAAAGTCCAGAACATATGGAAAAATTGATGAATATGCCTATCGACTGGAAACGCTTGAATACCGATAGAGAATTTGTGGAACAATTGCCACATATCGGAACATATTTTGACAAAATTGTTTCATTGCCAGAACCAATTACAAATATTGAAGAATTATCCTTCTTTCTGGCAGCATTAAGACCAGCAAAAAAATATCTCATGGGGTTATCATGGGATAAAGTTAGACAGCACATTTGGAAAAAAGAAGAGAACGGGCAATATCAATACAAAAAATCCCATTCGATTTCTTATAGTACACTTTGTACACTTGCAATGAGAATTATTTGTGATATGGAAAACACTAAATAATAATATGAAGATTTGTGAAGTTATTTCAAATATCGATGCAACTACCTTGGGAAATGCAGTTAAGAAATTTTGTGCATCAAATGAATCTTACCAACTTTTAAGTAATATTGATCCAGAAATTTCAACATGGTCGTCTGGTGGATGTTGGATTCTGGCTGATGCCATTCAAAAAGGCTTTGGTGGAACGTTAGTTGCTATTTACGACAATGGTATTGCTCAGCATGTTTTAATTGAGATGAATGGAACATTTATTGATTCCGATGGAGCAGCAACTAGCATTAAATTGCTCCATAGATGGAAGAGATGGGAAATGCGAAGAAATCCAAAAATCGGTCCATTTGATCCAATTACAATTTCAGAAGATATTCCAAGACCAAAAGATCCAACCGACATTATCCATGGAATTTCACAATATCTAAAAGGTAAATCATGATAGCATCGGGCGCATTATTCTTTTCAATTCATACAAAACGATTTCTTTTTCTGCTTCGAAATAATACTCGAACCAAAAACACTTGGGGATTGTGTGGAGGAAAATTGATTGAAGGTGAGTCTGTCATTGAAGGTTTGAATCGAGAAATAGAAGAGGAAATTGGGTTCCTTCCAAAAACAGAAAAGATTATTCCTTTGGATAAATTTGTAAGCTTTGATGGAGGGTTTGAATATCATTCCTTCATCTTCGTTCTTGAAAATGAATTCATTCCCATTCTCAATGATGAACACGATGGATATTGTTGGGTTTCGTTGGAGAAACATCCAAAGCCATTACATCCGGGATTATGGAATTCAATTTCAACCAAAGAGATTCTTGAAAAAATCAAATACGTTGAAGGTGCCTACTAATTATTTCTTCTCAAAGAAACTCTTGAATAGACCAGCAATTTTTGAAGGACTATATACAACACAAACTAATAATGCCGAGAACATACCAAGAGTCATCAGATTCATTGGAATGGCCTTGTTGATATAAATCAAATATCCTGCGAAAATTAATGTTGCAATTATAATACATAAAGTAGATACTCGTGAAGTGCTCCCACTTCCATTCTCAGAAGATACTACTGACCGCCAAAATGGTTTGGTCCAATTATCCATATGAGAATATGAAACCTTCTCAGACTTAACTACGGGTTGGGCATTATTATCTTCCATCATACATATATTTATACAAAAACACAAAAACAAGAGATTTAAATCTCTTGTTTTTGTGTTTTTGTATGAAATTAAATTGTATCTAGATATGCAACGGGAATACTACCACCAGTCCAAGAAGTCATACCACGATGTATCCAGCGATAACGAGTACCATCAAAAGTATGAAGATAATGGGCATCATTGATAATCTTCACATTTGACGTTGTTCCCAGAGTCTCTTCAACAATTACCGGAACTGGTAAGGCGGTAAATGATCCAGAAGAAGAAATAGTCAATTGCTGAACTGCAATATTACCACCAACAACGGTGGGCGCAACAACAACAGGTTCAACTAACTCACCGGGATATGCCATAACAGGTGATACATATCCAACACCGGAACTAGTGATAAATGAAGTATCCAAACCAAATACACCAGAAAGAAGTGCTCCAGTACCATTGCCATTTGTTGTAACAGATAGATTGGCAATATTCGAAGGAAGCGCTGTATATTTCTGGGTTCCAAGAGCATTCACAAGCGTAGTAGTTAAAATTGCACCAGAACCATTTACAGTTGCAACCTGAAGATTGCCAGATACTGCGGCAGTTCCGCCTACAACAACCACATAATCATTGACTGCATAACCCTTGCCACCAATAGAAGGCGTTGCACTAACCAAACCAAGAGTTGCATTGGCCGTTGCTACAGTTGTTGGACCAGTTCCCTCTGGAAATGCCTTTACATAAACTTGGCCAGATGCAGTTGGTGTTCCGTTTGAAAGAGTACAAACACTTGTACCATTTACGGTTTTAGCTTTGACACGAGTTGGACTATTTTGACCCACCAATACTCCAGCAGTTGGTCCGGAATCTTTTGGACCCCATGCAACACACTGAATTTGATGAGAAACTACTACATCGTTTGCGTTAAGGTTGAAAAATTTCGATGACAAAGGACGACCCATTTTGTATTACTCCTTCGGTTCTAACCGACTACGAAAACGTTGAGCGTTTTCATAAACCAAATAAATATATCTGGTAACAGTATTTAGTCTACTTAGTATTTTCCGGCAATTTGTCTTCATGCTAAATACAAACATGAAGATACATGAAATTTTAGAAAGTTCTGGCTACATTCCTAAAAACGAAAAAGAGGCAAAAGACCCTCGCTGGATAATGTCCCAAACTTGTGATGTTGGTCCAGAAGAAGGAAAGAAACAAGCCAAAAAATTGAACTTTGAACTCGATGACCGAGGTATGCCTCCAATCATGGGATCTAATGGTCTACTTAAATAGTTGGTAAATCGATTTACCAACCTCTCAGAGAGGTTTTCAAACCGGGTTGATGGTTAGATACCATTAAAGAACTCCGAGAGCATTACCGGAACTTTTTTCAGTTCTGTGTATGGAATGGCCAAGAGTGGAATATTGTTATCTAAACAATATTTTCGTTTAATGGCATCATTCCGCTGAACAACTTCAAGATTGACATCACCGCCAAAAATTTCAATTGAACAATAATGCTGTCTTCCTTGAAATTCGATCAATGCCACTAAATTTTTGTTCTTGTCAAATACTGCGAAGTCGAAAGGTAAAGTATTTATATGTTTGCATTCTGCGAATCGTTGTTGAGGTTCAAAAATAATTCCAGAATTTTTCAAATATTTTCTAATTGCATTTTCTCCTCTTGTTTCATTACATCCCTTGCATCCGAAGCCTTGAACGTGAACAACAGGTTTTTGCCAAAATTCGCCATGCTTTGGACAAATAATACAAACTTTTTCGGCTCCAATAATATATTCTGTTTTAGCATATGAATATTTTCCATCATGCACTTTGCTGGCCTCTTCGACAAATTCATTTAACGTTTTTGTTTGAGTAATAGCTCTCCGCGCTATTCCACACTCATTACATCCCCTTCCAGATAGATGACTATTCGGTTTTTGAAAAAATTCACCATGTTCTGGGCAAATAATACAAACATTCATTTTGCTGCCAATATATAAGGTTTTCGAATAATCATAGATATTGCCATGCTTCTCAATAGATTGCTGAATGAAGACACTGGTTGATTTTCTGCTACCTCGCAATTTTTTAATATAAGGGATCAATCTCCGTTCTTCGGCAGAACATTTTGAACAGGGATTACCTTGTAGATGATATTTTGGAGTATGAAAAAATTCACCATGTTCTGGACAAATAATACAAACTGGAGCATTGCAATAAGTGTATATGGCTTTTGAATAGTCATACCTATCCCCGAATTTTTCCATTGCGGCGATGATGAACTTCTGTCCATTTTCTTCCATCTGTTTTTTTCTATTGACAATTTTGCGACAAGCTGGACATGCAATTGAAAATTTCTTCAGTTTCTTAATGGTGGAATCAAAAGGACCATGCTCACCACAATTCATAGTAAGAATTTCTTCTAAAATAATTTCTGGCGCAGCGCTTTTAGCTTTTTCCAAGGGTTTTAATCTGTTGCGTTCAAATGTTGCCTCTTTGCAACATTTCTTACATCCTTCGTGATTTTGGAGATGATTAAAAGGAGTTTGTATGAAAAGGGTGTGATGTTTCACACATTCAATTTCTATACGAACATGAGTACCAATATATGGATTTGAATATCTATATCTATTCGGCCCATATATAGCGATAGCTCTTTTTACAAATTCTTCGGTGGTTAAGGACCGTGGATTTGGTCGTAATTTCTTGCAAGCTGGGCATCCCTTCTTCCTGTCAAGTGATAAATGTTTATCTGGCCTCACTTTGAAAGCTAAATTGCATTCATTGCATTTTAGCCAAACAACTTTTGTTGTAACGACATACTCCGTTTGACCATAGTCAAATGTGTTTTCGCCATGTATGCGTTTTGATTTCACAATGAATTTATTGGTATTTTCACTAGTCATATTTTGAAAGTATTTATCTTGAGTCTTATCTGGGGTATTTTACGCATCAATGATAAATACTTCTAGGAAAAGAAATTTTCCAATTCAAAAGTTGTAAAGGAGAATAACAAATGAGTCAGCTTTATAAGACAAATCCGGCAGTTGATTATACAGGACCAGTGTTTCTGTTCGGAAAGACACCCATTGATACACTAGAATTAAATTTTGGCACTGTTGCTTCAACAGCCAACCTAACCTCACCTTGGAACCTTGGCCCCAACGGTGTATATGCAGTTGTAAATCAGGTCATCCAGCAGAACGCAACTGTTGAAATTCTGGGAACTCTTGCCAATTCTGTTTCATTTGTAAATGGAACTACTGGCAACTTGCTCTTGAAGGTCTTCACAAGTGGCGCAAATGCTGAAGTTGGTCTTCAAAGTGCAATTCAGGCACTTGGCGTATTGAATACTTCCAATCTGTCTCTTGGTTGGACCAATGCTGCTGTTAATCTGGCTGGTGTAACTGTAACATCATTCAGTCTGTAATTTTTAAAAACAAAAAACCCAGCCAAAAGGCTGGGTTTTTTGTTTTTATGTTCTGGCGACGATTCGTGGTCACAAATCTATAATCCACCCGGCGCAGTGCCACACGTACAGTCCCACAATGGAAACCAAAATTAAAGCCAAGACAGGAAAGAAT
>Ga0302274_10004281_pt1 | contig 12445 bp, 7 predicted proteins | sample III_Bog_N2_1_FD_198755 | JGI IMG/M metagenome (GOLD analysis project Ga0302274, IMG submission 198755) | Peat permafrost microbial communities from Stordalen Mire near Abisko, Sweden - III_Bog_N2_1 | ecosystem: Environmental > Terrestrial > Soil > Wetlands > Peat | place: Sweden: Abisko...
GCTCCGGTTCTCTTCCGCATGGAGCAGGCCGGCGTGCGCATCGATCTGGGCGTGCTGGATGGCCTCTCGAAGAGCTTCGCGGTTGAGTTGGAGCGCGTGGGCGAGCGCATCTTTTCGCTGGCCGGCCGCCGTTTCAACATCAACTCGCCCAAGCAGCTTGGCGAAGTTTTGTTTACCGATCTCGCTCTTCCGGCTCCGGCGCGCCGCGGCAAAAGCAAGGCTGTTTCCACGGCGCAGAAGGTGCTGGAATTTCTGGCGGAAGAGCACGAAGTTCCGCGACAGGTGCTCGAATACCGGCACCTATCCAAGCTGAAATCGACTTATATTGACGCGCTGCCGTCGCTGGCCGACGCCGATTCGCGCGTGCATACCACCTTTCAGGAAGCCGCGACAGCCACCGGACGCCTCTCCAGCATCAATCCGAATTTGCAGAACATTCCCGTGCGCACGGAGCTGGGCCGCGAGATTCGCGCAGCCTTTACCGCCGCGCCGGGCACCGAACTGCTCTCGGCGGATTATTCGCAGATCGAGCTGCGCCTGCTGGCTCATTTCAGCGGCGATCCGTTGCTGGTTCATGCCTACCAGACCAACGAGGACATCCACACGCTGACCGCCAGCGAGGTCTTCGGCGTGCCCGTCGAGAAGATGGACAAGGAAACGCGCAACCGCGCCAAGGCCGTCAATTTCGGAATCGTGTATGGCATCTCGGCTTTCGGCCTGGCGCAGCAGTTGGGCATTCCGATGAGCGAGGCAAAGGAATATATCGCGCGCTACTTTGCGCGCTACGCGGGCGTGCAGGCGTTCATTGAAAAGACGCTGGAAGAGACCCGCAAAACGGGCAGCGTGCGCACACTCTTCGGCCGCGTCCGCCCCATTCCCGAGATGGAGAGCCGCAATCCCAATCAGCGCGGATTTGCCGAACGCACCGCCGTCAACACGCCTCTCCAAGGCACCGCCGCCGACCTCATCAAGCTGGCCATGATCTCCATCGACCGCAAGCTCACAGAGCGAAAGCTCAAGACCCGCATGGTTCTACAGGTCCACGACGAGCTGATCTTCGAGGTTCCCGCGGACGAGAAGGCCGAAGTGGAAACGCTGGTCCGTACGGAGATGGAGGGCGTGGTGAAGCTGAATGTGCCGCTGGTGGCCGACCTGAAGTCCGGCGCGAACTGGCGGGATTTGTAGAGGGCTTACAGCAAGATTTAGTGCATCGAGTTCATGCTTTCCCACCCATTTCACAAAGAACGTGAAATGGATGGGGCACGGAGCTTCCTTACACTCTCAGTAAAAACCCTCTAATTTGCTACGCGCCCAGTTCCGCGCGAATGGCGTTGACGTGGAGCTTCATCGCCGCTTTGAACATTACGCGGCGAAATCGTGCTCCGCTCAGTTCCACTTGATCACACGCAACAGATTCGAATAATCGTCTGTCCACACCTGCGTTTTGGAAGGCACGTTCACGGGCATCCAGCGAGGGTCCGTCGCCAGCAAGCCCAGATCGCTCCGGCTTCGCGCCATGACCACCCAACTCGAAGACAGTTTCCCTGCGTCGGATTGCGCCTGCGTGGCAAGATCGTCCCGCCTCAGGCAAACCAATCCGGCATCGTGCGCCAGGGCGCCGAGCGTGGGGCCAAGCTGCATGTAAATGTTGCTGATATGAAAGGCCATCATGCCCCCCGGCGCAAGCTTGCTCACGTATAGCGCGATTGCTTCCCTGGTCATCAGGTGCATGGGAATCATATCTCCACTGAAGGCGTCGAGCACGATCAGATCGTAGCTTGAGTCTGGCGCGCCGCGGAGTTTGAGCCGCGCATCTCCAAGAACAACCTGTGCCGAGGGCGCGCATTGCTGGAGGTATGTAAAGTAATGCGGGTCCAATGCGATGCGCTTCACCAAAGGATCAATCTCGTAGTAAGTCAGTGACTCTCCCGGTTGCAGATAGCAGGCCATCGCGCCCGCTCCCAGACCCACAACAGCCCAGCTTGGCTTGCGAGTTTCCCCGTTGTCCCCATAGAACGCTTTGGCCTGCATGGCTGTCAGGATGCTCCCCACCGGACCCGATCGGGTATAGTACGCAAGCGGCTCGCGGCTCTGGAGGGCATCGAGGCTCTGCGACCCGTGAACAGTTCCGCCGTGGAGCAGAAACCGCAGCCTGCCGTTCGGACTGTCAGTCACGCGCAGAACGCCAAAGAAGTTCCGCTCCGTATGCAGTATCTGTCCGACGTTTGGGGTGTAGAGCGAGCTGGCCACCAGCAGTGCGGCCACCCCCGCGGCAAAGCGCAAGGGCCGTTTGCCGAAGCTCAGGCACCAGACCATGGAGTAGCCAAAAATGAGAATGAGCAGAGATCGTCCCAACTCAACTTTTGCATGCGCCAGGCCGCCTAATACAGCGGCCAGGCACAGCCCCAGCGCGATGGGCAGCAGCCAGTCGTTGCGTTTCACCCTTGCGGCTTTAGCCGGAGGCGCCGGCGTTTGGTCGATGGGAGGACGCAACAGCGCCGCCAGAACAAGGGCCAGCGGAAACTCCACCACCGTTGAGAAGATCACGGGCGCCAGCAGCGCATTGAAGATGCCGCCGAGCACGCCGCCAAAGGAGATCCACAGGTAAAACTCTGTCAAATGGCTGATCTCCGGCCGGCTGCGGGCAAGTTGGCCGTGACACGCCAGGGCAATGGCGAACAAGATGAGCAAGTACAGCGGGATCAAGGCCATCAATGGGAATTTGACCTTCAAGACGGTAGGAATGAGCGCAACCAGGATGAGAAATGGAAGCCTTCGAATCAGCCACTCATGCGAAATCGGCGGCCGCTTGGCGAAGACGAGCACGAAGCTCAACAGGTAAAAACCAAGGGGCAAAACCCAGAGGAAGGGGATGGCGGGAACGTCAGTGGTCAACGCCGTGGTTACGCCCATCATCAGGCTGGAGGGAACAAAGGCCAGAGCGATCCAATGCAGGCGTTGGCGCCAGGCTGTACGGTGGGCAACTTCTCCGGAGTCTTTGCCAGGAACCGCGCGCGCAACCGTGGCGCTGGCTTGTGCCCGCCAAACCAGCGCGCCACAGGACGCCGTCAGAACCAGGAATGCCGCATAGCCGTAACTCCAGAGATGGCTCTGCGCGCTCAGGCGCAGGGTGGGCTCCAGGAACAGCGGATACCCCAACAGTCCCACCAGGCTGCCCGCGTTGCTGGCGGCGTAGAGAAAATAGGGATCGTTTGCGGATTTGTGCCCCGACAGCGAGAACCATCGTTGCAGCAGAGGCGTCGAACTCGATAGGACGAAAAAGGGCAAGCCCACTGCCACCGAGAGCATACACAGCATCCACAGGACCGGACTATTCTGCGCCGGCGGTTCCCAGCCGGTCGGGATGTGCAGGGGCAGCACGGCAACGGGCATAAGCACAAGGCCGATTTGCAGAGCAATCTGAGTTCGGCGGCTTAGCCATTTTGTGGCGGCGTAGGCGTATAGGTAACCAGTCAGCAACACCGCCTGAAAGAAAACAAGGCACGTGTTCCAGACTGCTGGAGTTCCGCCGAGCATGGGCAGCGCCATCTTGGCCACCATAGGCTCGACCAGGAACAGCAGCGTTGCGCTGACGAACATGGAAAGAGTGAAGACAATCAATAGCACTTGATTTTCAGCTCCCCTGGCAAGTTATCTGGCGATTAGCTGAAAAGTATCGTAAGGTGAGCGCGCAATGTCAAATGTCCAATGAACGTGGAACGTGCTCAGCTCACTCCCAGTTCCGCGCGAATCGCGTCGGCGATGGCGTTGGCGTGCCGCTTCATCGCCGCTTCGCTTTCGGCTTCAATCATCACGCGGGCCAGCGGCTCGGTGCCGCTGTAGCGAATGACCACGCGGCCTGAATCCTTCAACTCCTCTTCGGCAGCGCGGATGGCGGCGACAACGGCTGGAAAGCCTTCGAGCGGCTTCTTCTCGCGGACCTTCACATTGACGATAACCTGCGGGAAGACCTTCAAATCGGCGGTCAGCTCTTCGATGGACTTCTTGCTGCGGGCAACCAGATCCAAAACGACGAGCGATGTGAGCAGGCCGTCGCCGGTCGTGGCCAGATGCGGCATCAGAATGTGGCCGGACTGCTCGCCGCCCAGGGCTGCATTGTGCTCGAGCATCTGTTCGAGGACGTAGCGGTCGCCCACCGGAGCGCGCAGCATACGGATGCCGCTCTGTTTGAGCGCCGCTTCCAGGCCCATGTTGGACATGGTGGTGGCCACAACCAGATCGCCGGTCAACATGCCGCGCGCCTTCAGGTCGCGGCCAACCATCAGCAGAATGGCGTCGCCGTTGATGACGTTCAGATGCGCGCCGGTCAACATGCAGCGGTCGGCGTCGCCGTCGAAGGTGAGGCCCAGATCCGCGCCGCGCGATTTGACTTCGGCGGCCACCCAGTTGGGATGCAGCGCGCCGCAGCCGTCGTTGATGTTGCGGCCGTTGGGAGCGATGTTGAGCAGCGTGACCTCGCCACCCAGGCGGCGGAAAAGCTCCGGCGCAACGGCAGCCGAAGCGCCATTGGCGCAGTCGGCCACGATGCGCAGCCCGGCCAGCGAAAGCCCCGGCACGCAGTCGATGAGAAATTGAAGATAGTCGGCATGGAAAGCGGCGTTGTCCTCGACTGGCGGCAGCTTGGCCGGATCGGGCGCGGCGATCTGCGCGGCCTGAAGCAGAATCTCCTCTTCCATGGCCAGTTCGACCGCATCGGGCAGCTTGAAGCCGTCGCCGCCGAAGATCTTGATGCCGTTGTCCTGCCAGGGATTGTGCGAGGCGGAAAGCACCACGCCCGCGTGGAAGCCGTGGGTGCGCGCCAGGAAGGCGACGGCCGGCGTGGTAATGACGCCCGCGCTTTCGACGCGCGCTCCGGTTTCACGCAGGCCGGCAGCCAGAGTGGCTGCGATCCAGGGGCCGGACTCGCGCGTGTCGCGGCCCAGAATCACCTTGGGCTTGGCAGCCGTTTTGCGCAGCGAGTGGCCCAGCGCCAAACCGCAGGCGTAGATGATGGTTGGGTCGAGAGGGAACTGGCCCGCGACGGCGCGAATGCCGTCGGTGCCGAAGAGTTTACGCTTGTTTTCTTTGCTCATAGTCTCACTTTTTGACTTTCTTTTTAGCAGCCGTTTTGTTGGGCGCGGTAGCTTCAACGCGGCTGGTGAAGGCGCCGTCAGAGAGGCGCGTGGTGACCTGGTCGCCGGGGGAAATCTGCGTGGTTGAGCGCACCAACCCGCCCTGGGCGTCGAGTACCAGCGCGTAGCCGCGATCGAGAACAGCGAGCGGCGAAAGCGATTGCAGGCGCGCATTGAGGGCTCTGACGTTGGCGGCGGAATTGTGGAGCAGCCGTTCCAGTGCGCGGTCGAGGCGCGTGCGGCTGGCGGCAAGCCGCTCGCGGGCCTGGGCAAGTCCCTGACGCGGATCGTGGCGCAGAACAGCGGCTGTGAGGTCGGCGACGTAGCGCTGATAGCCGCGAAGCTGGCCGCTCAGGGCGGCTTCCCGACGCAAGCTGAGGTCGTCCAGCCGCTGTTCCAGGATGCGCCCTTCGGTACGGCTGACGGGCAGGCGTGTGAGCCGCTGGCGGGCTTGCAGCAACTGGAAGCGCGCGGCGCGTTCCAGGCGGTGTTCCAGCTCGGCCAGGTGCTCGGCAATTCTGTGCTGCGCCTCGGTAATCAGTTCGGCGGCGGCTGAGGGTGTGGGGGCGCGCAGGTCGGCGACGAAATCGGCGATGGTGAAGTCGGTTTCGTGGCCCACCGCGGAAACGACGGGCAACTTGGATGAGGAGATCGCGCGGGCCACGCGCTCGCTGTTGAAGGCGGCCAGATCTTCCAGCGAGCCTCCGCCGCGGGCCAGGACGATTACGTCCACCATGCCAGAATCGGCGAGACTCGCGCCGTTCAGTTCGGCCAGCGCTGTTTCAATCTCTTCCGGCGCGGAATCGCCCTGCACGCTGACCGGATAGATGAGAATGTTGAGGCCGGAGTCGCGGCGGCCAACGATGTTCAGAAAGTCGCGAATCACCGCGCCCGTGGGCGAAGTGACAATGCCCACCGTTCGGGGAAAGGCGGGCAGCGGCCGCTTGCGCTCCGGGTCGAAAAGGCCTTCAGCCTTGAGCCGCGCCTTGAGCTGCTCGAAGGCCAGTTGCAGCGAACCCGCGCCGACCGGCTCCATGGTTTCGGCCACCAGTTGCATCTGGCCGCGCTGCTCGTAGACGCTGACCCGGCCGCGGACCAGCACGTGCAGTCCGTCCTCGGGGCGGAAGCGCAGCAGCATCGCCTGGCGGCGGAAAAGCACCACGGGCAGTTGCGCGTCGGCGTCCTTCAGCGTGAAGTAGACGTGGCCGGAGGGCGCGGGGCGGAAGTTGGAGATTTCGCCTTCGACCCAGACGTCGCCCCACTCCTGCTCGACCAGCTCGCGGACCTGGCCGACCAGCTCGCGCACCGGCCAGATGCGGCGGGCGTGGCGCGGCTCTTCAAAGCTGAGGTCAAGCTGCGGCGCGAATCTGTCTTCCCTGGTCACTTGTAAAAGTGTAATTGCGCGGGCCGGTGCGGGGGCGCGCCAAAAGGAACGGGGCGTCCGCTTCGATGGGGCGCCCCGGCTTTTTGGCTGGTTCGCTAGTTATGCAGGTCGGTATTGCCCAGCATGTCGAGAAACTGGCGCTGGGTGCACTGGTCGATGCTTTCACCCACCAGTTTGCCCTCGCGATTGAAGATAAAGGTCTTGGGAATGCCGTTGACGTGGAACTGCTTGGCGACCTTGCCGCCGGCGTCGATCAGCACCGGAGGATCGTAGCCAGCCTTGACGACGAAGGGGCCAACCGTGAAGACGTCTTCGCTGGTAATCGAAAGAATGACCAGACCCTGGGATTTGTAGTGGTCATAAATCCAGTTGAGGTCGGGCATTTCCAGGCGGCAGGGCGGGCACCAGGTCGCCCAGAAGTTGACCACCACGATCTTTCCGCGCAGCTCCGAGAGCGTGACCTTCTTGTTGTGCAGATCCTTGAGCGTGAAGTCGGCCTTTTCGACATCAGCATCGTTGGCGATCAGAACCTGACCGGCTTTGACAAAGAGAGGATCTTTCAGCGTTGTCGTTACATTCTTGTAGCGGACCAGGCTGGCCAGTTCAAGGTAGGCAGCCGGCGGCTGATCGCCCTTGGCAGGAACAGGCGACTCCGCCAGCGCTTGCGAAAGCGCATCGGCGACAGCCTGTAGCGCCGCGGCGCCTTGATCGCCCTCGGTGACCCGGCTGGCCAGGTTGTTGGCAAGGTCCACCTTCTTTGCGCCGGCGGGCAGGGTGCGAATGTCGGCGGCGAGCTTGATGGTGGCCGCGGGCCGCTGTTGAGTGTTAAGGGCGCGAAGTTTTTCGAGCTGCTTGTTGATGGCCGACTCGGAGGCCTGCGCGTTTAGAAAAGGCGCGGTGAGAAGGACTGTGGCAGCGACAAGAAGGATGTGACGGATCGAGTTCATTGGATCTCGCTGAAGTGAAGAATTGAGTACATAGAAGCTTCGGCAAGATTATATTCTTCGACCCAATGTCAAGGAGCCGTTATGCCTTCGCCGCGGTGGCTAGCACGGCCAGCCGCTCGGCGACGGCCTCGACGATTTGTTCGTGGACCTCGTCGATGCTCAGGTCGCCTTCAATCAGGACCACGCGCTCCTGCTCGCGGGCGGCGATTTCGCGGTACTTCTGCCAGACGCGTTCGTAGAAGGCATCCTGCTCAGCCTCGAAGCGGCCTTCGTCCTTGCCATTCTCTTCGGCAGTGCGCTCGTTGCGGCGGCGGGCGCGGGCCAGCGAGGCCTCCAATGATGGCAGCAGCAGCAGTGTGAGGCCGGGCTGAAGATTGCCGCAGAGCAGGCGATGGAGTGCGAGAACGACTGCGGAGCCCAGCTCCCGTCCGCCGCCCTGGTAAGCCTCGGTGGAGTCCGTGAAGCGGTCGCAGAGCACGATCTTACCCGCCGCCAGGGCGGGCAGCAGAACCTCGGCAATGGTCTGGGCGCGGCTGGCAAACATGAGGGCCATTTCGGCCATGGGAGCCACGCCCGTCGAGCGCGAATCGAGCACCAGCGCGCGAATGCGTTCGCCGGTCTCGGTGCCGCCGGGCTCGCGCGTGACGAGGACGCTGTGGCCGCGCTTCTTGAGCCATGCGGCCAGGCGGTTGATTTGCGTGGTTTTGCCCGAACCGTCCAAACCTTCGAGAGTGATGAAAAGACCGCGCGGCATGGGCTGAGTTTACCACCCAGGCAGACTTAAGACGAAGCTGTTCTACTGGTACTACAAGGGATTGAATCCCGAATGTCACGAAGGGGCAGGCCTGCCCCATCACCGGAGTTGAAAAAACAATTGAATCTAGACAAATTCCACAAACTTTTTGTTTGCGGCTTCCTGGCCGTAGCCATGCTCGCCACCCGGCAGCTCAACGCCCAACACCTGACGCTGGAGGGACAAACCGGCGGCTTCCTGACGCCTACCGCCTACGTTGTCTATTCGGACAAGGGCAAGACTTTCTCTCATCCGGCCGTCGGTTATCACTTCATCGAAGCCTCGAAGGTCATCGGCGATATCCAGACCTTCAGCATCGAGGAGGGCTACGCAAACCGGGCCGAAGCGGGCTACACGCGCAGCTTGCATACCTTCGGTAACAGCGGCTCGTCCACTCCACTGGATTTGAGCAGCCTTTGGAACAGCAACGGCATGAACATCTTCAATGGCAAGGTGGTGGCGATCAAGGACGGGCAGTTCGGCCCCTGGACGCCGGGTCTGGCGGCGGGCTTTGTGGTGCGCGCGGGCGACAAATTCGTCTCCAGCGCGGTCAGCCAGAAGGTCGGCGGCAGCGGCAGTTCTTACACCAACGAGGATGTTTTTGTGGCCGTCACCAAGACCTGGCTGCATCTGCCGGTGCCTTTCCTCGTGAACCTGGGCTGGAAGGCTACCAACGCTACGATCTTCGGCATCGGCGGCCAGAGCACGCGCTTTGGCGGACGGTTCTTCGGCGGATTGGGGATTCCGTTGCCCGGTCCGTTCAAAACGGCCATCGTGCCGTCGGTGGGATTTACGCAGGAGCCGCGCACGGCGAAGAATCTGAACTTCATCCTTCCGGGCGGAGCGCACCTGCCGACGACGCTGGATTACGCAGTGCGCGTGACGCAGAAGGAAGCTCCGCACTTCAGCTTCGATATTGGTGTTGGACAAGTGGCGGGAAACATAGGCACGACTGCTCCGCGGATGGGCAGTTTGCCGGTGAATCTGGGGGCGCGCCACGTTCTGGGCATGGGGCTGAGTTTCCGCTACTGAGCGGCCATGCCGCCAAGGTAGAGCAGAAATCTTTTTGCGCGCGGAATTCAGAGGACGCAGAGGGAGCCTTGGAGGTAGACTTGGGCTGGTTGAAAAGAGCGGCAGCGGGAGACCGCTGTTTCTCGGCGATGCCACTGAAGGCCGGTTCGCAGCGCGTCTGGATTGCGCGTTCGCGGTAACAGTGAATTATTCCCTTGCCTCACGGGCAACTTTTGACTGAGGCGCGGGTTTCAACTGAATATGTCGGGCGGATGGATCGCGTTGATCGCCTCTCGCCGCCAAGATATTGGAGGATTTTTCCATGCGACTTTTGCGCTCTGTGCGCTGGCTTTTGCTGGCGCTGGTTGTCACACTGATTCCCGTGTCTTCCCAGGCTGGCGTCTTTATCAGCGTAGGGGTTGCGCCGCCGATGCTGCCGGTCTATGAGCAGCCCCCATGTCCCGAGCCCGGTCTGATGTGGACGCCTGGCTACTGGGCCTATGGCCCAGACGGCTACTACTGGGTTCCCGGCGCGTGGGTTCCAGCTCCCTATGAAGGCGCGCTGTGGACGCCCGGCTACTGGGGCTGGAACAACGGCATGTATGTCTTCCACGATGGCTATTGGGGCCGGCACATCGGCTACTACGGCGGCGTGAACTACGGCGGCGGCTACTTCGGCATCGGCTTTGCCGGCGGCGAGTGGCGCGGCCACGACTTCTTCTACAACACCGCGGTCATGCATGTGGACCGCGGACGCATCCACGGAGTTTTTGAGGACCGCGGGCGCATGGATAGAGGCTTCGTTGACAGGAATAGCCACGTGGCCTTCAGCGGCGGCCCCGGCGGCATTCGCCATGACCCGCGCCCCGAGGAGCGGATGGCCGAACACGAGCAGCACGTCGGCAGAAGCCCGTTCCAGCAGCAGCACGAGTCTTCGGCCAGAACCGACCGGGGCTCCTATGTCAAGAATAACGGCGGGCACCCGCAGAACCTGGCTGTGGACAAGCCACTCGGCGGGGGATCGCGCATGCAGCCCGGAAACAACGCAGTAAGGGGCGGCGCTCAGAATGATGCCAACCCGCAGTCGAATGTGCGGCGTGGTGCGCAGACACCGGAATTTCAGCAGCGTAATGCGCAGCCCCAGTTTCAACAGCAACGCAGTTTGCAGCCTCAGCAGCAGCGCAGCGTGCAGCCGCAGCAGCCCAATGCGCAGCCGCAGCCTCAGCAGCAGCGCAATGCTCAACCGCAGCCACAGCAACAGCGCAATGCCCAGCCTCAGCAGTTCCAGCAGCCACAGCAGCGCAATGCCCAACCTCAGCCTCAGCAGCGCCCCGCGGCCCAGCCTCAGGCGCATCAGCCGGCAGCCTCCTCCCATGCCGCGCCCAAACCGCAAGCCGCGCCCAAGGAAAAAGACAAGCGCTGATTGCATAGAAACTCACGCCAACCAGACAGGCCCACGGTCAACCGTGGGCCTGTTTGCGTCTGGGATGCTGGAGAAAATCCGCAAGAAACGGAAGCGGGTTTTGCAGAGCGCGCAAAAACGGAAAGAGCCGCCCGGCAACAGGGCGGCTCTCTCCTCAGGGAGAATAGTTCCAACGGAGGCAAAACCATCAGAACTTTCTGGCTGCATAGTAGGGGCGTGGGAAGGGAGTGTCAAGAAGAAATCTGGAAAGAAATAAGTGGTTTTAATTGAATGATTTGCAAAATGCCTGTTGAGAAAAACCCGCACTGTGTCTTCGGTGTTTGTTCGCCTTTTCCTGCCCGCAATATACCGCCTTTTCAGGGTGTTTCCTGGGCCTTTTCCGGTTTTCCACCGGTTTTGTTCCCCCATTTACCTTTCGGATGCGCCCCTGCGATTCCCAGGGGATTCTTTCCCCGTCAATCCCGCTGGTTGAGATTGAGGCTGATGAACTCCTCATCGTAGACCGAGGAAATCGGCTTGCCGCGCGCAAGGCGGTAAAGCGCCCTGAAGCCGCCCACAAAAAAGCCCAGAAAAATAGCCAACCCTGCGCCAATGACGATCAGCAGAGAGATTCCCACCAGGAACTTCCCGGTTTTCATGGCGTTGGAATCCGTCTGTTGCGGCACTGACATCAGCTCCGAGTCGTAGTGCACCGTGGCCAGCAGCCTGTGGCTTTCCTCGGGAATGGCGTCGCCGCTCACCAGCGCCACCAGCGGCCCGGTTCGCCGCACTTCCAGCGAGGCCTGATCGGAATCCTGAAGCGGCTTGGGCCAGGGCGGCTGGGCCTTGCCGCCCGCCCTGATGTAATCGCGAATCCTGGCCTCCTGCGCCATGGCCATCTGCGGCGTGGGATAGTCGATGATGGTCAGCGTGGCCGGGTTGGAGAGCAGCGAGTAATTGGCGGTCAGAACCTCCGCGCCGCGCTCGAAGCCCACCAGCTCCGGCGGCAGCACGCCGCCCGCGCCTGCATAGCCCGCCGGTCCCAGCGCATAGTGCGTGCTTTGCTTGTCCAGCGAGCCCTGCGGCAGATTGGCCAGGATGGGAGGCGCCAGAGCCTTGCCGCCCTCCGGCTGGGGCAACTGGCTGGCCAGCTCGCGCAGTTCCGCGCCCGACATGGGGCCAATGCGCGAGAAAGTCGCGTCCACCAGGGTCGTGCCCACCCAGAAGAGCACGCGGTTGTGGTCCGATGTCGCGCCCGCGCCGATCTCTTCTTTGGGCCAGCCATTGTGACGGTAAAACGAATATGCGCCGTATGCGCCCGTGGCGTCGTGGAAGCTGAGCGCGCGCAGACTCAGCGTGTCGCCCTCCCGCTTGTAATTGGCCGCCATGCCGGTGGCATAGCCGTACTCATTCAGAGCCGCCGCATTGGCCGGGTCGGCCTGCGCCGCATCGGTCAGCGCCTTCGGCGCTGCCTCGGCCACCCATCCAGCCAGCGCATCCGGCAGCAATGCCTTGGGCACGGGAGGAAGCGTCAGGTGCGTCACGCCCTGCGGGGCCTGGGCCTTGGAAGGGTTGGCGGCGGTGGATTGCGCCTGTGCGGCCCCAGCGCCGCCGATGAGCGCCGCCGAGCAAATCAGAATGGAAATCCAACGCATCAAAACACTCCCATCTTCAGGGTACACGTTAACGAGCCCGCGCGTCGCTGGGCGAAGCCCCTGTTTACTTGGACACTGGCGGGGGTGGAAAGGTTCCTGAAGTGACATCTCGCACGTTTTC
>Ga0302274_10004283_pt1 | contig 12445 bp, 6 predicted proteins | sample III_Bog_N2_1_FD_198755 | JGI IMG/M metagenome (GOLD analysis project Ga0302274, IMG submission 198755) | Peat permafrost microbial communities from Stordalen Mire near Abisko, Sweden - III_Bog_N2_1 | ecosystem: Environmental > Terrestrial > Soil > Wetlands > Peat | place: Sweden: Abisko...
ATAAAGTGAATATTGAATTTGATATGATCGGGAAATACGTGGCAAGGTTAAAAAGATATTCCTGAACTTCCAAATATCAACCTCCTTAATATCATGAATTTTACAGGAAATACCGATTCGGAAAAAAAACATATTCCACAATTAGATGGATTACGGGGGATTGCAATTTTATTTGTTATCTCTTATCATTATTTTGGTTTTATGAAAGTGTTCGGATTGGGATGGTCTGGAGTGGATCTTTTTTTTGTTCTCTCTGGGTATCTCATTACTTCTAGATTGCTCGATTCACGAAATACATCAAGCTATTTCTGGCGCTTCTACAAAAACAGGATACTCAGGATTTTCCCGCTATATTATTTGGTTCTGATAACATTTTTAGTAGCTATCCTGACACTTCCAAAAAATCAACACCTAGTTACACTATCATATTATACACAACATTGGGCAGGTTTTTTCTTTTTCTTTCAAAACTGGATAATGATTTTTTTTGGTCAGCCAAAAGAACAATATCTAATCCATTTTTGGTCTCTCGCCTTAGAAGAACAGTTTTATATTGTCTGGCCTTTGATTATCGCTCTCTTCGGGGACAATAAAAAGTTGCTTAAAATTCTTCCGGCGATTATTTGTGCTGCAATTATAATGAGACTTTCTATTTATTTTTATTACCCACACAACTGGCAATATGCTTTTAATTATTTTTATAATTCATTCTGCAGAATGGACACGTTCATCATCGGAGCAATAATCTCCATTGCTCATCAACAAAAAATTGTTTTAACAGAAAAGATACTGAACTACCTGCTTATTAGTTCTTTTTTTTTAGTTCTGTCAGGAATACTTGTTTTTCGTGATCTTTCATTTTTCAGTCCCTTTTTTTCCACATTCGGCTATACAATTGTAGCAGTTTTATACGCTGTTATACTTATCAAATCCCTAATTGAACATAGCATATTACATAAAAAACTTAAAAACCCTTTTTTTCTGTTTTGTGGTAAAATATCCTATGGGTTATATATCTTTCACTGGCCAATTTTATTGATTTTCAATACGAGGATGTATAATTGGCTATCAGCCCATTTAGTAGCTCCCTTACTTCTAGTGCGTTTTTTTTGTGCAGGTGTTTGTCTGATCCTAACGTTTGTAGTCAGTTGGTTAAGCTATATATATTTTGAGTCCTATTTTTTACGTTTGAAATATGCCCATAATTAAAAAAGGAATCACTAAAGTAATTGAAATACCGTTTAAAAGACTTGGATATATTTGATTTAAAAGGCAAGAAATTTTCTTTCAGGTTTGATTTACCCAAACTCATAACCTTTACTTTATGGCTGGTGGTGAACATTTTTTTTCTGCTTAAAAATGGTATGGTTACCACAGGTGAAGCTGAAAAATATATCGGCCAAGCTAATCTATTTAGTCAATCAGGCCATTTAAGCGCGTCAAATCTATGGATGTACTTTACACAAATAGCATTGCTTTCGTTTTGTATAAAATTTAAATTAGACTTTGTATGTGCAGTTATTGTTCAACTCTTCTTTAACTTCTTTTCATTGCTTTATTTTTATAACACATTAGTTTGCCTTCTCAAATCTTCCGTTATCGCATTAATTGGCGCTTTGATTTTATTGCTGAACCAGCCTTATCAGGAGTTCAATACTTTTTTACAAACAGAATCTCTTTTTTACAGCTTCAGTTTGATTTTAAGCTGCTACGTCATTCGGGTTGAAAAACTATCTTTAAAAAAATTTACCATAATTATATTGCTATTATTCCTGGTTTGCATAACAAGACCAACTGGTTTACTTTTTATCCCTCCTGTGTTCCTCTATCTGTTCTTCATTTATTTTAGAAAGCTAGGTGCGCTAAAGAAGTTAAGCATCCTTGGAGCAACCAGCTTTTTATTTCTTTTTCTTATTAATAAAGCTTTGTCAAGTGGAGGAGAGTTCGACTTTATGCTGCCTTTCCGTAATGAGGATATTATTTGCGGACTGCCTTCACTAACGCATGCTGCTTCGATTACAACAAGCAGCGAAAGTAACTCAATATTTGGCCTCCTTTATTATGTTACACATAATTTCGGGCAATTCATTCGCCTTGCATGGGATAAAACAATTGCCTTTTTCGGGCTTTACAGAACTTATTATAGCACATGGCATAACATTTATTTAATTGCCTATTTTTCCCTGATCCATATTTTCACACTTGCAGGCATATCTTTTTGGATAAAAAAAGACTTGTACAAATTTCTATATTTTCTTTCCGCTATATTTATGACATGGCTGACGGTGATGCTTACCTGTGATGACTGGCACAATCGGTTTTACTTAAGCATTTCGCCTTACCTGATTATTTTAAGCCTGGGATTCATTAAAAAACTCTCAGCAAGATAAATGCGGCTATATTTTTTTGCCCCTCATAGATTTGCTGATGGCAATATCCATAATGCGTTCTGCATAAGGTCTTGAAATATCGTTGAGCTGTTCGATTTTTGAATGGATTGCATCTTTAGCATCTGATGAAATTATTTGCAGCAGCTCTTTTATTGACTTTTGTGTTCTTTCAATTTCCTCCTGATTCAGATAAGCGGCATTCTTTTCAATAAATTTTTCAGTTGTTTGGATCAGCAAAGTAGCTTCTGTGCGTGCTTCTAATAAAGCACGTATCCTAATATCGTCTTTTGCGTTTGTGATAGAAGCCAATAGCATTTTTTCCACTTCATCATCTGTTAATCCATATTGAGGCTTTACTTCGATGACTTGCTCAATACCGCTTCTCAACTCTTTTGCTTTCACAATTAAAATACCGTCTGCATTGATCAAAAAAGAGACCTCCACTTTTGGAAATCCTGCAGGCATGCCAGGAATCCCTGTCAGACTAAATTCCGCAAGCTTACGATTATCCTTTACTAAATCACGCTCGCCCTGGTACACAGAGATGCGCATTCCTGACTGCGCGTCTTTTTGCGTTGTGTATTGTCTTCCTGCTTTTGCAGGGATTTTTGAATTGCGTGGAACCAGTACATCCATTAGTCCACCCATCGTTTCTATACCCAGCGAAAGAGGTGTAATGTCAAGCAATAAAAATTCTTTATTGTTGCCTGCAAGTATATCGGCCTGTATAGCTGCTCCTAAAGCAACCACCTCGTCAGGGTTCAGTTCATCATGTACTTTTTTATCAAAGAAACTTGAAACACTTTCTTTGACCAAGGGTATCCTTGTTGAACCACCAACCATAATAATCTCATCAATCTCGTCAGCATCAAGACCTGCATCTTCTAAAGCATTGGCGCAGCATTGAATTGTTTTATCTATCAGATGGCGAATGGCTTTTTCAAACTCTTCCTTCGTTATTTCGAAATGGATTTCATTAACCGACCCCGAGACAATATCTGTTGATGACAATTGTTTTTTTATTTCTTCTGCTTTCAGCCTGATCGCCTGTGCCAATTTTTTATCTGTAAACAAATCCCCTTGGACAATACCTGTTTTCTGGCAAATCACATTTTGCAAAGCTTGATCAAAATCGTCGCCTCCCAGATAGGTATCTCCGTTAGTCGAGAGTACTTCAAATATCCCATTGCTGATTTTTAATACCGAAATATCAAATGTACCGCCACCCAAATCATAGACTGCTATCGTTTTTTCTTCATTTTTCTTCATGCCAATACCGTAAGCGAGGCTTGCGGCTGTTGGCTCATTAATGATGCGCAACACATCCAACCCTGCAAGTTTACCAGCATCTCTTGTGGCCTGCCGTTGAGCATCATTAAAATAAGCAGGGACTGTTATAACAGCTCTTGAAACAGGAGTTTTGAGAATATGCTCTGCTCTTTGCCTTAATTCTTTCAAAATAAAAGACGACAATTCGATAGGTGTATAAAAGCTTTGTCCCACCTGTATTTTAACCAATCGTTCTGTATCGTCGTCAATAACTTTGTAGGTAAAATATGAAGACTTTTCTTTTAAATCTTTATATGATTTCCCCATTAATCTTTTCACAGAAAAAACAGTATTTTCTGGCTCTTCAATAAGATAATTTTTAGCTTCTTCTCCTACTTTGATACTGTTATTCATACCAAAATGCACAATAGATGGCACTAGTGAACTGCTGTTATGCTCCTTTAATGCGATTGGCTTGTTACTTTCGGGGTGAATGACTGCAACAAGACTATTGGTTGTGCCAAGATCAATGCCTACGATCATTTCTTCCTTCTGCAAACTACCCGTGGATATATTAATGCCTATTTTTGCCATTGAATTAATTTATAAATGCGTCTGCAAATCTAACAAACAAAAAAGGCCGTTGGTTAACCAGCCTTTCAAATAATTACATAAAACCATGAATTAAGGGATCAAATCGCCTTATCTCATCAGATACATTTTTCCATAACCTTTTGTGAAATACTGATCGGTATTGTCACCCTGAGATTGATATTTGTCCAAAGATTTCCCATTTAAATTGGTGACTACATGATATAAGTAAACACCGTTTGCAAGCTTTTGCCCATACATATCCGTGCCATTCCATTTATATTGAGTAATGTTTGTGCCTACATGCAATGGTCCCAACTCATCCTCTGTGATCTCTTTTACGACCTTACCAGTAATTGTCAGTATTTGTATCTTGATATTTTGAGGCACCTGACTTCCTGTGATTGTGAAAACAAATGCTGTTGAGGTTGAGAAAGGATTTGGATAATTCAGCATATTTGAAATCATTGCCTTGGTTATGACAGTAAAAGAAACCTGATATGGCGCAGCACCTGCTGGATTTCCGCTCTCATCCTTGCCTGTGACATACAAAGTATACTGATCGCCCTGTGGATTGTATTGTGTCAGGAAGGACGGATAGAAATCTACCGTTGCTGTATTGTTAGCGCCATTGGTGGCTGGTGTGAACCGCAGCGTGTCCGAACTGAAACTATAATTATGAAGAGAACCGTCAGGATATCTTATCTGAACTTTTATGAGAGATGTATCGGTCAATAGTTGATATTTTGATGCATCCGTAAGTTTGATCACAATATGAGGCTTTGCTGAAACGATATCCTGATTAAGTATGTGAACACCATCGAATGTAACGTCCAGCAATGGGTTAGTTGTATTGTTTTTTACATAAAAATTACGATACATAAAATTGTTGAAAGTAAACTGTTCCGGCTGAGCATTGTTAGGGTTCACATTTATATACAGTGTATTCTGCCCCGGATAATTATTGGTATTCAGTGTATAGGTAACTATTAATGTGTCTCCGCTTACTAAAGGTTTTTTCTTTGGCAAGGGGATTACATGGGTTACATTGTTATGATCGAGCACCGACATATAAACAGTCATGCTGTCAAAAGCAAATGGGCTAACATTCTTAAAAGCCACGGCAAATTGAAGTGGTTGCCCGATCTGAAGTGTGTCTGGCGATGTAAAATATAAATTTGGAGCAATTGCGCCCTCGGGAACAGGTATATAATTGGCTATCCAATATTTCAATTGATATGGAGTTGCATTCACATCGTCCCTTGCAGTCATTTGCAATTGCAAATAAGGATATTGCTTTGCATTGATAGCAGAAATATCAAAATCCTGATTGCTTAACCCTATTGTATTAAGAGTAGTGTAATTGCCAAGTGTGTCTATACCTATTATCTGGATATTAACGGAATCTGTGGACGGTGTTTCAAGGCTCTTACCCCGCCAATGCAATTGTTTCCATTGTTTGGCAGGCCCAAATTTTGGTGAAGTTACAGTTCCTATTGAATCGGGTGTCAGGTAATCAGTGTTAGTTATATATATCTGATCATAAATGCCCTGACTAAAAACAAATTGCGGTTGGAAAGTCGCTTGCATATTTTTTTGATATGTAAAAATCCAAGAACGAGGGAAGCTGAATGAATCAATACCTGTAAAACCTTGCTGCAGTAAACTCAGGTACATTGAATTACCAGAACCCAGATAGGAAGTATCACCTGCCCATGTTGATGCAAAAGTTGTAGAAGTACCATCAGTGCCGCTTATAATTCGGGCTACTACATAGTATCCATTTGGTACAACGTTATTCATGAAGTTCCAAATAGCTCTTCTGGAACCAGTATCAAGCGTACTAAATTGAAAATTATATATCCTTGCAGGGCCACATACAGGTATGCTTCCATACCTACCCGGCTGACCAGAAAGGGCGTTTAGCCAAGGCTTAAAATTAGTTGGGTTAAATACATTAAATACTATTCCATATCCACATACGCTGTTAATGGAATCTGTATTTCCGTTAATGGCAATTTGAAAATCTGATGCCTGGCTTGCAGCAGTCGGAAATACGCCGTTATGTATATACAGGTTATTATTTATTATTGAAAAATCCCAAATCCTGCTGGCCGAATCCAGGTTCATGGTTTGTGTAGTGGACTCTTTATGTTGAAAGTAGTGGGATTGGTTGAAACCAGGAGTACTGGTGCTCAGATAAACAAAAGAAGCTTCATCCCAATGATAAAGGCTACCCTGCGCAGGCACAATGGAAACCCTCCAATAATAAACCGTGCTATCTCTGTAAGAAATGCCGGGAGCAAATTGCAGAACACCACCTACTGAGTTTATAGTTTTGGTAACTAATGAAGGAGAATTAAACAACTCTGTTGTATCTATTTGCATCACATATTGCGTCATTGGCGCAAGCGGGTCTGCAGTGGAAGCGTATAATATCTGGTTTTGCGTATTTACAATACCAAAATCATAGGGATAGATGGGCCTTGCTTCATCAACATAAACATAAACACCCACCCTAACAGAATTATTAACCCTGGTTACTTCAGGTATGCTATTATCCGCATTTACTACAATGTTCAAATAATTCTGACCCTGATCACGGGAAGCCAAAATAGGCACTGATATTAAAATAGAATCCATAGTTGCTATCGGAGCAACTCGTTGCTGGAACAATACTCCAGTGGTGCCATTGGGGTAAGTTCTTGTGACAACTACTAGTACCGAATCATTTACAAATTTTCCCAGATTCCAAATATGTTCATTTATAGTAAAATTTGTGTCCGCCACTGAGATATAAGATGGGGAAATGACCACCTGCGGTATCTCGATATCATAATCGGGTAGAGCTTCATTATTAATTCTCAATGCCGGGTCTCCATCAGTAGTCATTTGTTCGGCATGAACCCTTGCATAAAAATCTCCTGGCGCTGCATTTATGAGATTTTGCAACGCATCTGCTTCTGTTATTCCTATTGATTTTCCATAATCCTGAGTAGCAATAAAATTATATAGCCCATTTATAAGTATATTCAGATAGTTAACTATACCAAAGGAAGTACTTGCAACAAATGCAATAGAGCCGCTTTCTTTGGCAAGAATATAAGTTTCCGAAAGAGTCATGGCACTGGCAATAACACGTCCATCGTTATATTCAAATATATCACCGGCATCGCATCCGTTCACATAAAAAACGGGATACTTGCCCACATTCGCATAAGTAGAAGGATTATCAAGATTGTATTCCAGCGTTGAAGAGGAAGAATGACCAAAATAAGTTAAAATACTAAACCCTGTCGTGAATAACTGGGTCAGTTGCTGATCAGCAATGGCATCAATTGTAGTAGGAGTTGCTTTGCAAAAAGTGGAGACTGTGCCCCCAAATAAAGTGTCCTGAATTATTTGCTGGTAATTGTACATATAATTGCAAAGGACTGTGCCGAGATAAGGATCGCTTGCTCCGGTAACGTGCACTACATTTTTCATCCACCCTCTTCCTGCTATCGTGTTTGGAGCAGTTTGTTGCACTTGCTCATATTCTTTGACCTTTTGAAGATACAATTCCAATTCAGGCCCTGTAACGACTGACAAACGGCCAATTGGTGTAATAGGTACAGCCGAAGTTACATTTCCGGCACTGAGTTTATTGTCGGATGCAGGGTAACCAAATGTTGGCACCAGATCTACCAAACTCACATATGGATCGCTTTCGTTTGCCCTGAATTGATCGTATGTAGTTCCGTGACCAATCAGTAAAACGTATTGTGGTTTTACAACAAAATTATTGCGTGCATAGTTAAGAAAATTCATGATGGAAAAAGGGTGAATCTTTATTCCAAAAGCAAACTGATCAACAAGTTCATTTATATCGATCACAGAAGCATTGAATCCCCCGCCTGCTGCTGAACTGCGGTAACTTCTATAGTCAAACACCGGGTTATTGCCACTGCTACCTGTATATAATAATGGGTTGCTGATGATCAGGTAGTTGCCCTGGTTACTGCTATTCGCAAAATTGATGAAATTTTTGGTAGTCAGGCTATTCACAGTATTGATGTTTGAAGGGTCTTCACTTACCAAGACCATCCTTCTGACAGAAGTGGATCCCGGCAATTCAAAGTATAAAGTGCCTGACCCTACAATCGCTGTATATCTTGCACCATTTGTCAAATCATATAAAATGGGCGTTGCGCTGCCTGCATTGAAATTTGCAATATTCAAATAATAGCCTGCTGGTTTAGCAGCAAGCTCAAAATAAAAATTCGGCTGCCCGTTAAAATTGAATTGACGAGGGTAATTGATCTCATAGTAAGAAACAACAGTTCTGTCTATAGAACTGGCTACACAGTTATCCTGAAACAGAACTGTTGCAGTTCCTGCGCTGATAAGGCTAAGTGGTATTGTTGTCGAGGTTACCAGATCATTGAAGCTATTCATTATGGTGTCCTTGACAACGGTGTTATTTATAATAGCCTGAAAGGATGGCCTGGGGTTATCAGCACATCCTACTGCGCCAAAGCGAAAATAGGCTGTTGACGGCCCATTATTGTAAACATATAGGTTGTTCTGCACGTCAGGAGTAGTCGGTACTCCAGAAGCCGGCGGATATATAAAATTGCTGCTCCAGAATTCACCCAGATCATAAGAAGAAGAAAATATATACTCGCCAACTATTTGCGCATAGCCAGGATTAATCATCTGTTTATAATAAGTAGCAGCCTTGTACATGAAATAAGGCTCCACAGGCAAAATATTACCAGTGGTATCATTCATTGAATTAGTATAATGAAAAGTTGTCGCTGTCGGATTTACAGTCAGGAAGTAAACTGCTGTATCTGTTTCTAGGCTCCAGTGTGTTGTATGCTGATAAGCCGGATTAAGATAAAGAGGCTTGTCAGGTTTGCCATCGTTCATTTGTGCCCAAAATTCAATATAGTCGTTGGTGCCTAAAGGGCCGCTTGCTACAGAGGTATAAATCGGCACTTCCTGACCATTGCGAAATAACTGAAAATATTGTGCAGGCGTACTTCCCAAACCTGCATTGGCAATTGTAGATTGAGGTATTCTATAGAGACCATCTGCACCTACCTTAAATTTATAATAGGTCTTGCTGAAATCAATCCATTCATTATTATACACCTGAGCTTCGAGCCCAGAAGCCGCAAATAACAATAATAAGATAAAAATTTTCTTCATAGTGTTCCGTTTCTTTGTCATATCATGAATCAGTTCTTCTTTTTGGTCTTTTTTCTGAGGTCTACCTTTAGGGAAATTACATTTGTATATAAAGGGTTTGACTGATTAGCAAGATTTGTAAATGCATAATCAATCTGCACATCGCCAATCTTAAAACCTGCCCCAATGCTCGGTTGGTAAATCCAAATCTTTCTTTGGTTAGTAGTATCATTGTCATCGATGACCTGCTGAAAATTATTAACTCCTGCCCGCACAAAAAATATGTTGCCGTAGGACAACTCTAAACCGAGCTTCGGGTCAATGCTAACAGGATTGGTGCTCACCACTTCGTCTCGCTTGCCATCAAATGTCACATCCAGATCTGCCTCCGCAAGAAGACTGATTTTTTTATTTATCTTAAAATTATACGAGTATCCAAGTATTAATTGTGGCGCAGTCAGTTCGATGGAATTACCAGGGATCTCATTTTGGGTGACATAAAAAACCTCCTGCATTTGCTGACTAATATTGAAACTCCATGCATTAAATGTTGTCGTGATGTCCTTTGCCATGATACCGAGTTTCCACCGCTTGCCTTCAATCAATGCCCCCGCATCAAAACCAAAACCCCATGATGAAGCATACGGGCCTGCGGTTTGATGAATGATCTTTGCGTTGATCCCAAGACTGATTTTTTTATCCCCGCTTGCCTTTATTTGTTGCGCCAAGGAAAGCAAAAGAGCATAATCAGCAGATGAAAAAGTAGTGATATTGCTAAAATTGATACTGCCATCCGGCTGTACTAAAAAAACAGTGTTGGGGATGTCATCAACCGCAAACCGCACTAAGGTCAATCCCAAAACTCTTTTATTATCTTTTAAAGGAAGCGTAAGATTTGCAAAATCATATTTTCCAATGCCGGCAAAATATTCAGCGTGCATCAAATTGAGTTGGGGCAGATCTTTGACATAAACCAAAGCGGCAGGATTCCAATATCCAGCGGTTCCATCAGTTACTGATGCAACCTGTGCATTGCCCATTGACATGCCCCTTGCGCCAGCGCCGATATTCAAAAATTCATTCGAATATTGTGTGAATTGTGCAGATGCAGCAATGCATAGCAGTAAGCCTGTCAGGGTAAAAAAGAAGTAAAATTTTTTCATCCGGTTTAGTTTATGCTGTCGTCTGCATAGTTAAAAATCAATTAAATCATAAGCTCTGATTTGCTTTGTAATCTTACAATATATTTATAAAGACAATTTTCAGCAAACGCTGGCTGCTCTGCCGTACTCTGTAAAAATCAGATGCTTTTTGAATCTATAGAAATATTCCAGCTCTAACCTAACGTCTTTTTATACCGATTATTGCATCTTTTTAAGTATCCATAATCCTTTACTTTTGCCAAAAACGGGCTAAGCGCTATGATGAATCTTATAGAAGAACTTCAATGGAGGGGCATGGTACAGGATATAATGCCGGGTACAGCGGAACAACTGTCAAATGAAATAACAGCAGGCTATATTGGTTTTGACCCGACGGCAGAGAGCCTTCATATTGGAAGCCTGGTGCCCATTTTATTATTAGTGCACTTGCAGAAAGCGGGACATAAACCCATTGCACTGGTTGGTGGTGCAACAGGAATGGTAGGCGACCCAAGCGGCAAAAGTGAAGAGAGAAATTTATTAGATGAAGAAACTTTGAATAGAAATCTGGCAGGAGTAAAAAAACAACTTGAAAAATTTCTTGATTTTGATATCTCCAAACCAAATGCCGCAGAGATAGCCAACAATTATGATTGGTTTAAAGAAATGAGCTTCCTTCATTTTATCAGAGATGTGGGAAAGCACATTACCGTGAATTACATGATGGCCAAAGACAGCGTAAAAAAAAGATTAGAAGGCGAAACCGGAATGAGCTTCACCGAATTCACTTATCAATTAGTACAGGGCTATGATTTTTACTGGCTTTATAAAAATAAAAATTGCAAACTGCAAATGGGCGGCAGTGATCAGTGGGGAAATATAATAACCGGAACAGAGCTTATCAGAAGAAAAGCAAATGGAGAAGCGTTTGCATTCACTTGCCCATTGATCACAAAAACAGATGGAGGTAAATTTGGCAAAACAGAAAAAGGAAATATCTGGCTCGATGCAAATAAAACTTCCCCCTTTCAATTCTATCAATTTTGGTTAAACGCAAGCGATGCAGATGCAGAAAAATGGATTAAGATATTTACTTTTCTAAATAAAGATGAGATTGACGCATTAATAGCAAAACACCATGTAACCCCCGCTGTCCGGGATTTACAGAAAGCACTTGCAAAAGAAATCACCTTTTTTGTTCATGGCGAAGATGAATATTTGAATGCCATAAAAACAACTGAAAAATTATTTGCGAATCAATCTGCTCCGGCAGAATCATTAAGCGAAGAAGATTTAAAAAACATGGAAGGTCTTGTGCAATTTGATTACCCGGCAGAAAAAATTAATTCTGGAATTGACGTAGTAAGCTTTCTTGCAGAAACAAATATTTTTCCCAGCAAAGGCGAAGCAAGAAAAACCATTCAGGGAGGTGGCCTGAGCATCAACAGGAAAAAAGTTGACAATTTGCAATTTGCAATTAATAGTAATTTATTGCTGCATGAGAAATACTTGCTCGTGCAAAAAGGAAAGAAAAACTATTACCTTGTGAAAGCTATTTGAGTTTTATTCATGACAGTTCGATGGCAATATTTAGAGTAAAATTTTGAACTTGCTTTAAAAGTGAGCCAACTAATAACTATAATCCATCATAGGAACATCTAACTCAACAAATACTTCCTCTCTTTATACACTTTCACTACAAACTCCCCGAACAATGTGTTCGCCCATGCAAACCATTTTCTGGTGAAGTTAAAAGCATCATCCTTATGAAAGCTTTCATGCATAAAGCCAGTTCCGGCGTGAGATTTTTGCAGCATATCAAGACAAAATTTTATCTCATTATCATCATGGCTTGTTAGTCCACGCATTATAATACTC
>Ga0302274_10004286_pt1 | contig 12442 bp, 2 predicted proteins | sample III_Bog_N2_1_FD_198755 | JGI IMG/M metagenome (GOLD analysis project Ga0302274, IMG submission 198755) | Peat permafrost microbial communities from Stordalen Mire near Abisko, Sweden - III_Bog_N2_1 | ecosystem: Environmental > Terrestrial > Soil > Wetlands > Peat | place: Sweden: Abisko...
AGGTCATCAACTTTCTCGCCTCCACACGCCGGCGAACGGGTTTCAGCACTGCCACCAGCATGCTGGCCATGACATCCATTTCCTTCGACACCGCGGTCCTCGAGCTCTATCTTCCCTTGGCCTTCGGTGCGCGCGTGGTGCTGGCGCGGACCCACGAAGCACGCGACGGCAAAGAGCTCGGCCGCATCATTCGCGAGTCGCAGGTGACAATGATGCAGGCCACTCCATCTACCTACCGCCTCATCACCGAAGAGGATCCCGGCTCCCTGGCCCACGTCGAGGTGATCAGCGGCGGAGACGCGCTGCCCGCCGACTTGGGACGAGTTTTGGTGGCGCGCAGTAACGGCTTGCAGAATCTTTACGGTCCCACTGAGACCACCGTCTATTCCTCTTTCCACGACCTGCGAGGTGCCGGCATGTCTTCGGTGGGGCGCGAGGGCTATGTCCCACTCGGCAAGCCCATCGACAACACACGTCTCTACATCCTCGACAAAGAGGCGGTCAAAGCGGGATTCCTATCCCCGGTGGCAATCGGCATTCCGGGTGAGCTCTATATCGGAGGCGATGGCCTCGCACGAGGCTACCTGCTACGGCCCGGCCTCACCGCGGAGCGCTTTCTTCCTGATCCATTCACCGCTGTTCCCGGCGCCCGCGTCTACAGCTCCGGTGACCTTACAAGCTTTCGCCCGGATGGGGTCATCGACTTTCTCGGGCGCCTCGACTTCCAAGTCAAAGTGCGCGGGCATCGCATAGAGATCGGCGAAATCGAAGCAGTGCTCGCCCGCCATCCCGCAGTCAAGCAATGTGTAGTCACGGCGCAGAAGCGCGGCGCGGGCCAGTTTCGTCTCGTCAGTTATGTCGTGCCAGTGGACACGCCCCCCGGCGTATCGGCGTTACGCAGTTTTCTTGCCGAGGCTCTTCCCGCATACATGATCCCCGAAGTGTTCGTCATGCTCGACTCGTTGCCCATGACGCCCAACCGCAAGGTTGACCGGACGGCCCTGCCTGCGCCATCCGAATCCACACAGGTGACTGACCGTCCATACGTGGCCCCACGAACTCCAACCGAAGAGAAGGTAGCGAAAATCTACAGCGAAGTCCTTGAATTGAAACGCGTCGGCATTGACGATGGATTCTTCGAACTGGGCGGCCACTCCCTGCTCGCAACCAAGGTTCGTTCGCGCGTTCTCGACACCTTCCAAGTGGAACTTGAAGCACGGCGCGTCTTCGACTTACCCACCGTCGCCCTGCTCAGCAAACACATTGAGACGCTAGTCCAGCCGTACATACGATCGACCCCGGCGCTCATTCCGGTCGGAGAATCAGGTCCTCGGCCTTTGTCCTTCGCCCAGCAACGGCTGTGGTTTCTCCACCAGCATGACGGGCCCGGCGCCACCTTCAACATGGCCGGCGCTCTCTCGCTGAGAGGCCCACTCGATTTGCCCGCCTTGACTAAGAGCCTCGCGGAAGTCATACGCCGCCATGAGGTTCTGCGGACCACGTTCCCGCTCGGCGAAGACGGTCCAATCCAAGTTGTTTCACCGCCCCGCGAGCTACAACTGCCTGTCGTTGATCTGCGCCATCTCCCACCCGCGGAACAGTCCGCCGAGTTGAAGCGCCAGGCTGCCATCGCGGCTGCCCAACCTTTCGATCTTGAACAAGGCCCACTGCTCCGGCTCACGCTCTTTCAGTGCAGCGAAGACGCACATCGCACCGCCGCAGCAAATGGAAATGGCTCTCATTTGTCCACGCCGGTTCAACAGCCGCTGCATGTGCTGCTGGTGATTGTCCACCACATTGTTTTCGATGGATGGTCCATCGGCGTGCTCTTCAATGAGTTGTCTCGCCTCTATCAGGGACGCATCGAGGGCCTGCCTTCGCCCCTGCCGGAGTTGCCGATTCAGTACGGCGACTTCGCTCTCTGGCAGCGCCGATGGCTTGAGCCCGGCAGCGCCAACCTTGAGGCGCATCTCGCATGGGCCCGTCAACAATTCAGCGACCTTCCGACCCTCGAGTTTCCCACTGACCGGCCGCGTCCTCAATCGCCTAGCCATCGCGGCGCGCGCCACAACTTCACTCTCGCCGCGCAACTTACGCAGGATCTCCGCGCTCTTGCCTGCCGCGAAAACTGCACGCTCTTTGCTGCGCTTCTCACGGCCTTCAACGTCTTGCTGCACCGCCTCGGCGGACAGACGGATATTGTCGTCGGCACCGACGTCGCCAATCGCAACCGCAGCCAGGTTGAGCCTCTCATCGGCTTCTTCGTCAACCAACTCGTGTTGCGCACCGATCTTGCCGACGATCCATCCTTTCGCGCGTTGCTGGCAAGAACGCGCGAGGTGGTGTTGGCCGCCGAGGCGCATCAGGACCTTCCCTTTGACAAGCTGGTCGAAGCCCTGCGCCCGGAGCGCAACACCAACCGCGCACCGTTATTCCAGATAAAGGTCGTCTTCGCCGAAGCGCCCACTCCACCCCTTCGCTTGCCCGGACTCGACATGTCCCTGATCGAAATCGAAACCGTAACCACGCAGCTTGATCTGATTCTCTTTCTCGTCGACTCTCCGGACGGTGCCAAAGCTTCCATCGAGTACAGCACCGATCTATTTGATGCCAGCACCATCGCCCGCATAGCCGCAAACTACGAAACTCTGATCGCCAGCGGAACGGCCGCACCAGACACCCCAATCAGCACCCTGAACATGAGGTCGACAATGCAAATTGAGACACCTGCAATGCCCCGCCGCAAACGTCCCGGTGAGGACCTCGCGAAGCTGAAAAGTTTTCGCCCCAAGCCGGTTCAACTCGCCGAGCGCGACGCCTTCCGTGTGACTTCCCTGCACCCGGGCGAGAGACTACCGCTGGTCCTGAGCCCGCCCAGTGAAGATGCGGATTTGCCGGCCCTCGCTGCGCTCCACAAGGATTTCATCGAGAGCAAACTCGTTGAACATGGGGCCTTACTTTTCCGCGGCTTCGCCTGCGGCTCGGTCGCGGCCTTCGACACGTTTACACGCAGCGTTTGCTCGGAGCTTTTCATCGAGAACGGCGAGCACCCGCGGGAGAACGTCAAAGGCACCGTCTACACTCCAGTCTACTTTCCACCCGAGCGCAAACTGCTTTGGCACAATGAGAACACCTTCAACTACCGCTGGCCGAAAAAGATTTGGTTCTGCTGCGTCAAGCCCGCCGATCGCGGCGGGGAGACGCCCATCGTCGACAGCCGCAAGATCTACGAGAGAATGGACCCCGCCATCCTTGACCGCTTCATGCGCCACGGCGTCATGTACGTACGCAACTACGGGGAGGGCCCCGGCCGCTCCTGGCAGGATGTTTTCCGCACTACCGACCGCGAAGCCGTGGAAGATCAATGCCGCAAGAACCTTATCGAATTCGAATGGAAGGACGGCGACCGGCTGCGCACGCGCGCTACGCGACCAGCGGTGGTCAATCATCCCATCACAGGCGAGCCGTCCTGGTTCAACCAGGCACAGCACTGGCATCTCGCCTGCCTTGATTCTGCAACACGTGATTCGCTGCTTTCGATCTTCGCAGAAGAAGACCTGCCGCGCATCTGCTACTACGGCGACGGATCGCCCATCGCCGATTCCGATATGCATGCCATTTGCGATCTGTACCGTGACCTGGAGGTCAGCTTTCCCTGGCAGGAAGGGGATGTGCTGATGGTCGACAACATACTCACAGCGCACGGACGCAATCCATTTTCTGGTGAAAGAAAACTGCTTGTTGCCATGGGGGAACTTCGTAGTTATGCCAACGTCTCAGACCAGCAGCACAGAGTCCTCAACCACTAGCGGCGAGGGTTACCGCCTCTCGTATCAACAACAGCGTCTCTGGGCGGGCGCACAATCAGCAGATCGCAATGGGCAAACGATGTCGGTACCTGTCTCTCAGTGCGTCCTGCGCATCGAGGGCGAGGTTGATGCCGCGCGGTTGCAACAGGCGCTACAGCAGGTCGTTGATCGTCACGACATCCTCCGTACAACGTTCCGTGTCCCTGCTGGTCTCAGCCTCCCGGTGCAGGTTCTAGCCCCGCATGGCAGCGCTGAGTGGCGTGAACTTGACTTACTCCATAGCGAGCCTGAGCAGCGTCGTGCGCAAATCGATGCCTTCTGTGAAATGGATCTCCGCGGGCCTTTCCCACTCGCCGAAGGTCCGCTGCTGCGCGTCTCGCTTATCGCATTAGCGACAAGCGAACACGTATTAATTTTGACTCTGCCCGCGCTCTGTGCCGATTCTGCGAGCCTGCTAAACCTCGCGCAGGAGCTTCGCACCGCATTCGCCGGCGATCAGCGCGCAGAAGAACTCGAAGCACCGATCCAGTACATTCAGCTCACTGAATGGCAGCAATCTCAGCAGGATGGAGAAGACGCCGAGCCGGGCAAAGAGTACTGGCGAAGGCTAAGAGCCACGCCCGTTGTGGTGCTCCCGTTGCAAAATGCGCCTCGCGAATCAGCCGCCTTCGTTCCGTCCTATTGTGCAGTCCCTATTCCGCCAAGGATCGCAGCCAAACTGCGTCACACTGAGCGCGCAGACACCTTTCTGTTCGCATGCTGGCTAACCCTGCTATGGCGTGTGTCCGGGCAATCGCTATTCCGTGTCGGTATAACCTGCCACGGCAGAAGTTTCGAGGAACTCCAAGGAGCCATGGGCCCAGTTGCACGGGTCGTCCCTGTGAGCTGCGCATTGCAACAAGGCCTGCAATTTCGCGACCTCACAGCCTCCCTGGCCTCGAAGCTCGATGAGGCTGAAGACTGGCAGGAATACTACGAGCGCACAAGCAGCGAGGGTCGATGCGAAGCCGCCTGCTTCGAATGGAACGAATATCCTGACGAAGCCCATCTTCGCGGTCCACGCTTCGGCCTCGTCGATCTGAAGTCCGACTCCGACCGATGCCACATCCGCTTATCGATCACGCGCGCAGGCGAGGACCTATTCGCCCACCTCGTCTACGATCCTTTGATCCTGGCGTCCGATTACGTCGAGGGTCTTGCCGCGCAACTAAACACCCTTCTCTGCTTCGCAATCGACAATCCTGACACACTGATCGATCGGCTTCCGCTGCTTAGCGAAGACGAATGGCTTTTCGTAGTCAAGGAGTGCAATGACACTCGCTCCGCCTACCCCCATGACGCATGCCTGCACCAGCTTTTCGCCGCGCAGGCAGAACGCACTCCACATCGAATAGCAGTCACGTTCGGCGACGCAAGCCTGACATACGCTGAGTTGGACAAGCGCGCCAATCAACTCGCCCACCATCTTCGAGAACTGCACGTGGGCCCAGAAATTCGTGTAGGCATCTTCATGCACCGCTCACTGGAAATGATGATTGGCCTGCTAGCGATTCTCAAGGCGGGTGGCGCTTATGTTCCGCTCGATCCCGTCTATCCGCCCGATCGACTGGCCTTCATGCTGGCCGACTCGCAGGTGCCTGTGCTGCTCACCGATCGCCTCCTGCGTCCTCTTCTTCCAGAGGCGGACAGCCTTCACATCCTCTGCCTTGACGACGCAATCGATCAGGTCGCGGGAGCGTTTCCGGACCATGAGCCATACAGCGGAGTCGGCGCAGACAACCTGGCCTACACACTTTACACCTCGGGCTCAACAGGCAAGCCCAAAGGCGCTCTCATCCCCCATCGCGGTCTGGTCAATTATCTTTCCTGGTGCTCGAAAGCCTACTATGTCGAATCAGGCGCAGGAACAGCCGTGCATTCCTCCATCGGTTTCGACGCCACCATCACCGCCCTGTTTCCGCCGCTCCTGGTGGGCCGCAGCGTTGAGCTTGTTCGCGAGGCCGAAGGAATCGACGGCCTGCGCGAATCCATGGAGCGCAGCGAAGGATTCGGTCTTATCAAGATCACGCCAGCCCACCTGTCGCTGCTCAATGAAGCAATCGCCGAGGGCGACCTTGCAGACAAGGCGTGCCTGCTGGTGATCGGCGGCGATGCGCTGAACGGAGGGCGTCTGACCCAGTGGCACCAGCGCGCCCCGCAAACCCGCTTCGTCAACGAATACGGGCCCACTGAAACCGTAGTCGGCTGCTGCGTTCATCAGGCCTGCGAGACCGACTTCGCCAGCGACTCCGTACCCATCGGCCGTCCCATCGCCAACACTGAGCTCTACGTACTCGACGCAAACTTGAGGCCCCAACCCATCGGCATCCCCGGCGAACTCTACATCGGCGGCGACGGTGTTTCCCGCGGCTACCTGGGCCGTCCCGCGCTCACTGCCGAGCGATTCCTTCCCGACGCGTTCTCCGGCGTGTCTGGCGCCCGCCTTTATCGCACGGGCGACCTCACAGTCAGATTTCCAGACGGAGTTCTCGACTTTCTGGGCCGCCTCGATCACCAGGTCAAGATCCGCTCTTACCGCATTGAGCTTGGCGAAATTGAGGCACAGTTGGAGCAGCACTCGAACGTCGCCCGGAGCGTGGTCACTGCACACACTGAGAGCACCGGCGAAAAGTCCCTCGTCGCCTACATTCAATCGTCAACCGCCAAGCCGCCGTCGGACGAAGAACTGCGCTCCTTCCTGCGCACGCGGCTCCCCGAGCATATGGTGCCCGCAGTATTTGTCACGCTCAACGCCCTTCCGCTCACCGCCCACGGGAAGGTCGACCGGAACGCACTGCCCGATCCGAAGACGGTGCGCGCTTCCGCCACAGAGCCTTACGCCGCGCCACAAACACCAACCGAGCAGACCCTCGCCGAAATCTGGTGCAAGGTTCTGCGGCTCCACCGCATCGGCATCCACGACGACTTCTTCCGCTCCGGCGGCGACTCGATTCTCAGCATTCTCGTCGTCGCCCGCGCGGCCAAAGCGGGCATTCGTTTCACCACCCGCGATCTTTTTCAACATCCCACCATCGCCGGGCTCGCATCCCTTGCGCCCAGCGCCGCGCCCACGATTTCACAGTGCACCATCAGCGGCGAAGTGCCGCTCACCCCCATCCAACACTGGTTCTTTGAGCGTCAACTGCCAAACCCGCATCACTTCAACCAGTCGGTCCTGCTCGAAATGTCCCCTTGCCTAAGCATCGATACCCTGCGCCGCGCAACCGAGCAACTAGTAGCTCATCACGACGCACTGCGCCTGCGCTTCACCCAGGAACAACCTGACGATCCAGCTTCATGGCGGCAGACTCACGCAGGTCCCGAAGGCACGACCATCATCAGCGAAGTGAACCTCACCGGCATCGATGCGACCGAGCACCAGGCAACAATTGCTAAGCTTGCCGAAGAAGCACAATCCGGCCTCGACTTCTCCAAAGGACCCCTCTTGCGCGGCGTATTGATACGCTTCTCCGGCAACAATCCAAACCAACTACTTCTGGCAGTCCATCATCTAGTGGTCGATGGTGTTTCCTGGCGTATTCTTCTTGACGACCTGTCAACAATCTGCCGGCAACTCGCCAACCATGAGCCACTCCAACTCCCCGCCAAGACAGCATCATTCAAGGAATGGGCGACTCATCTGCGCGACTACAGCACTAGCGAAACACTGGCCGCAGATTCCGCCTACTGGCTTCGTCAACCCGAGAATACGGTCTCTCTTCCCATCGATTTCCCGTCCGAGTCCGAGCCCAATACCGTCAGTTCCGCTGCTCGCGTTAAAGCCGTTCTCAACCGCAGGCAGACGTCCGCACTGCTGCACGAAGTCTCCGAAGCATATCGAACCCAGATTGATGACCTGCTGTTGACCGCGCTCGTGCAAGCCTGCTCTGCCTGGACCGGATCACGTTCTCTTCTCATCGACCTCGAAGGCCACGGACGCCCCGGAGGGCAAAGCGACGAAAACTTCTTCAACAATATGGACGTCTCGCGCACAGTGGGCTGGTTCACTTCGATTTTCCCCGTGCATCTTGAGTTAGATAATCAATGTCCCGGCGAAGCGTTGAAATCGATCAAGGAGCAACTTCGCCGCGTTCCCAATCGAGGGCTCGGCTATGGAGTTCTTCGTTACCTTAGCCCCAACGCCGCAATGCGCGCGCAACTCGCAGCATCGCCACTTCCACAGCTCTGCTTCAATTACCTGGGCAGCGTAGACGGTCTCGCCGCCGAGCCCATACTCGGCGTCGCCAGTGAAACTCCGGGCGCCGACGTGAGCCCGGCGAGCAAGCGTCCTTATTTACTCGAAGTGCTGGCCCAGGTGAAGGATAGTTGCCTGCAGCTCGAAATCATCTACAGCAACGCCCTGCACCGCCGAACAACGATTCAGAATCTGGCCGACAACATGCTCGAATGTCTTGAGTCGTTGATCGATCATTGCCTTTCTCCCGATGCCGGCGGCTTCACGCCATCTGACTTCCCTGACGCCGGTCTGAGCCAGGAAGAGCTCGACAGATTGGTGGCCGACCTTGGCTAGTCTTGACGTCGCCCCACGCAGTCCAAGCCAGAACATCGAGAGCATCTGCGCCCTCTCACCCATGCAGGAAGGCCTGCTGTTCCACGCGTTGTTGGCGCCTGAGTCGGCAGTTTATTTCGAGCAAGTGAGTTGCCGCCTTAACGGTCTCGAGCACGCTCCCAAATTCCGCCGCGCATGGCAGCAAGTTGTCGACCGCCATTCCTCGCTTCGAACCTGCTTCCACTGGAAGAACCAGAAGCGGCCGCTACAGATTGCGCGCCAGCATTCCGAACTTCCCTGGACCGAATACGACTGGCGAGCCATCGAGTCCGATGAGCGGCAGGAGCGGCTCAAAGCCCTAGCGGAGGAGGATCGACGCTCCGGCTTCGACCTCGCCAAAGCCCCGCTCATGCGCTGCACCCTCATTCGACTCGACGATACCGACTATCACTTCCTCTGGAGCCACCACCACCTCATCCTCGATGGTTGGTCTGCCTCGCTCGTCGTGAAAGAAGTCTTCAACATATATGAAGCCCTCTGCACCGGCGAAACATTGCGCGTCCCCGCGCCTCCCGCTTTCCGTGATTACATCGCGTGGCTTGCCAAACGAGATCCCAGCCACGACGAAGCCTTCTGGCGCGAAAACTTGAGTGGCTTCTCCGAGCCCACCCGCATCGCGGGCACCCATCGAGGCCGAGCCCTCGACGAACCAGAAGCCGAATACGACGAGCGGGAACTGCGACTTTCTCCCGACGTCACAGCGATGCTCCAGCAACTGGCCGCCCAGCATCGGCTCACACTCAATTGCATGGTGCAAGGCGCCTGGGCGCTGCTGCTCAGTCGCATCGGTGTTGGCCGCGATGTGGTCTTCGGCAGCACCGTCTCCGGCCGCCCTCCCGAACTCTCCGGTGTCGAATCGATGGTTGGCGTCTTCATCAATGCCCTGCCCGTCCGCGTCCGCGTGCCGTCAACAGTTAGGCTGCTCCCCTGGCTTCAGGGGCTCATGGCAGAACAGATTGAGCGTGAACAGCACGCTTACAGGTCACTTGCAGAGATCCAGAGCTTCAGTAACATCCGGCCCGGCGATCCGCTCTTCGAAACTCTGGTCATCTTTGAAAACTACCCCCTCCGAGACTCCGCCGGCACTTTCGAAATCGATGAACTGCGCCTCTTCCGTCGCGCCAATTATCCGCTGACCCTGGTCGTCGTTCCAGAGACCTGCCTGCATCTCGCCATCAGCTTCGATACTTCCCGCCACGAGAGTGAAACCATCGAGCGGATCCTCAGCCGTCTTCGCCTGCTGCTCGAGCAGTTCGCCGCCAATCCGGATCAGCAACTCTGCGAATTCGCACTGCTCACTAGCAAGGACCGCCAACAACTCGCCGCATGGAATGACACATTCGCGACTTCCCCGGCGGACAAGACAATCCATGAAGTGTTCGCTGACTGGGCATTACGAACGCCCGACGCCACAGCATTAGTTCTGGGCCAGCAATCGCTAACATATCGCGAACTCGATGCTCGCTCCAACCAACTCGCGCGCTCCCTTCGAGAAATTGGAGTCGGGCCGGAAACCCTCGTCGGCATCTGCGTGGAACGTTCCCTCGAAATGGTGATTGCTGTCCTCGGCGTCCTCAAAGCCGGCGGTGCATACCTGCCTCTGGACCCCGACTATCCCGCAGACCGCTTGGCGTTCATGATTGAAGACGCCGCCATCCCCGTGCTTATCACCCAACAGTCCGTCGAAGATCGCATACCCTCCGTGTGGGCGCAGATTGTTCTCATCGACGCCGACTGGCCAAACATCGCATCCCACTCCGCAGTTCCTCTCGTGTGCACAGCGTCTCCCGAGAACCTCGCATACGTTATTTACACTTCCGGGTCCACTGGCAAACCTAAGGGCGTCCAGGTTACCCACCGCGGCCTTTGCAATCTCGCCGAAGCGCATCGCTTGCTCTTTGCGCCATTGGCCGGCGCTCACGTGCTGCAGTTCGCCTCGCTCAGCTTCGACGCGTCTATCTGGGAGATAGTCATGGCTCTCGGCTGCGGAGCGGCACTCCACCTCGGCACGGCTGACACCCTGCTGCCCGGCCCCGCGCTTGCCTATGAGCTCGACCGGCACGCAATAACCCACGTCACCCTCCCACCCTCCGCTTTAGAAATGCTTCCTGTGCATCCGCTCCCGGCCTTGCAAACCCTTATCGTTGCCGGCGAAGCGTGTTCCCCCGAACTCGTTGCTCGATGGTCACCCGGCCGCCGCTTCGTCAACGCCTACGGCCCCACAGAATCGACCGTCTGCGCCACCGCGTGGATCTGCGATGAAGAGCAACAGTCTCCTCCTATAGGCCATCCGCTCATCAACACACGCGCATACATACTCGATCGCGACCAGAACCCTCTGCCCATCGGCGTAGTCGGCGAACTGCACGTCGGCGGCGTCAATCTTGCGCGTGGCTACCAGCGCCGTCCAGCTCTAACCGCCGAGCGTTTCATTCCTGACGCAGTGAGCGGGCAGCCCGGGGCCCGGCTCTACGATACCGGCGACCTCGCCCGCTTCCGCCCCGATGGCGCTATCGTCTTCCTTGGCCGCAGCGACCACCAGGTGAAGATCCGCGGCCATCGCATTGAGTTGGGTGAAATCGAAGCCGCCCTCGCGCAGGTGCCAGGTGTAAAGCAAAGCGTCGTGGTCGCGCGCCCCGATGCCTCCGGTGCCAACTCTCTTGTCGCATACATCGTTGGCAATGCCAGCACGACCGACCCCGCCGCACTTCGCCGCCACCTTCAGTCTCAATTGCCCGATTACATGATCCCCGGCGTCTTCATCGCCCTCGAATCTCTCCCCTTGTCACCCAACGGCAAAGTCGACCGCAATGCTCTTCCCGCTCTTGAACCTTCCGGCCGCGTTGGCACGCGCGCCTTCCGCCCTCCCCGCGACGCCGTTGAGCAAAAACTCGTGGGCATCTGGCAAGATGTTCTCGATGTCAGGCCCATCGGCGTCGAAGACGACTTCTTTCTCCTCGGTGGCCACTCGCTTCTAGCCGTGCGTCTCATGGCATGGATTGAGCAACAGTTCGGTCGTCATCTGCCCATGGCCACGCTCTTCAAAGGTCCAACCATCGCCCAACTGGCTGCCATTCTGCGCCGTGAAAGCGAGCCTCACGCCTGGTCTTCGCTGGTCGCTGTGCAATCGGCAGGCACCGCGCGCCCCATCTTCTTCGTGCCCGGTGGCGGCGGTAACGTCTTCTACCTGTACCCCCTCGCCCACCATCTCGGCCTGGGCCGCCCTTTCTACGGATTGCAGGCCCGAGGTCTCGACGGTTTGTCCGCTGTTCACTCAAGCGTTGAAGAAATGGCTTCCGCCTACCTCGATGAAATTCTGACGGTCCAGCCTGAAGGTCCGTACCTGCTCGGCGGGCACTCCTCTGGAAGCTGGGTTGCCTTCGAAATGGCGCGTCAACTTGAAAGCCGTGGCCAGCAAGTGGCCCTGGTGGTTGTCATCGACACGCCTGCCCCCATCCCCGAAACCATCGCCTCCGACGTCGACCAGGACGAAGCTCTCTACCTCTACAAGATCGCAAGACTCATCGAGCGCTGGGCCAATAAGGGTCTCGGCATCACCTACGAGGCGTTGCAACCGCTTACATCCGCGGGCCAGATGGAATATCTCGAGGCTCGCCTCAAGACCGTTGACATCCTACCGCCTGAAGCCGGCCGCGCCCAAGTGCATGGCCTGGTTCAAGTCTTCAAAGCAAGCACCCGAAACAGTTCACGCTACCGCGCCCAAGGAACATATCACGGCACAGTAGCCTTGTTGCGCGCCAACGAAACTCACATCGAAGATACCGGCATCGCGATGAACCTTCGCGCCAACGACGATACCTGGGGATGGAATCAGCTCGCGCAAACCAACGTCGAAGTGCGCATCGTTCCCGGCGATCACGTAACCATGATGGCCGATCCCCATGTCCGTACATTGGCCTCTGAACTTGCCGCATGCATCAGCAAAGCCGAGGAGGCGCTGCGTCCGAATGGATAGCCAGGAACTTTATCTCCGACCGAATGTTGTTATTGAACCCCTCGTGGA
>Ga0302274_10004315_pt1 | contig 12390 bp, 8 predicted proteins | sample III_Bog_N2_1_FD_198755 | JGI IMG/M metagenome (GOLD analysis project Ga0302274, IMG submission 198755) | Peat permafrost microbial communities from Stordalen Mire near Abisko, Sweden - III_Bog_N2_1 | ecosystem: Environmental > Terrestrial > Soil > Wetlands > Peat | place: Sweden: Abisko...
GCACGTTTTGCAGAGATTCCTTAGAGCAGGCGCGGACCTAAAGAGTTACCTTCCAATTCCTGGTGTGCGGCCGGTCCAGCACGGCGGCTCCCGCGCGCCGCCGGTGATCAATGTAGCTCAGCGAATGCCCTCTGAATCCATCAGAATGATGTCGTAGAGCGGGGTGAATCTCGTCTGCCTTCATGCGAAGGTTCCGCACGATTTGGACGGCTTCCATGCGGGCGATCTGCATAGTGCAAGGCAACCTTCGAAGACTGCTCCTCTTCCAACTGATGGCGCGCTTTGTTCTCAGGCGCGTGTCTTTCACGAACTGGAATCGATAACGAACGAATACCGCTTCAATTACTCGGGCTTTCCCGGTCGAGAATCTTTCAAAGTCGAAGCGGATTCGCAGCAAACACTGGAGAAGACGAAATGCCGATTATCGCTGTTGTACTTACGCTTTTGGTCGTGGGCGTGCTGTTGTGGCTTATCAACACATACATTCCCATGCAGAGCACAATCAAGGGACTCTTGAATGCGGTTATAGTCATTCTTCTGGTTATATGGCTGCTCAACGTCTTCGGCCTGATGCACTATGTTACCGATTTCAAGGTCGGGCAACACTAAAGCTTGGAACCGAACGGACCTTCTCACACGGACGGCCGCACCGACTATTTCCGATGCGCATTGAGCTGGTCGATCACTCGCTTCAAGTCGTCGAGTTTTTGACCAGCTTCAGCCAGTTTGCCCTGCGACGTGAGCCGCTGGTAATCGCCGAAGTCTTTCCCCGCCTGCACAATCAGTGAGTCGGTATCCGCAACAGGCTTGACTCCGCCAGATGTATCAGCAGCGGCACGCGGCGCATCGGATGCGCTCAGCGTCGATGTCTCCGATCCAAACAGGGAAGCCAGCGCTGCCTCAAACGTAGGCGCGTACGCAAGCTTGTCCTGAAGCGCGAGGACTACCAGGCGCAACTCCGGCATGGGGCTTCGATCGGCCTGCAGATAGATGGGCTCCGCATATAAAAGCGCGCGTCCGCATGGAATGACCAGCAGGCTGCCGCGCCGCACATGCGATCCTTGCTGATTCCACAGCGTCAGTTGTCCTGAGAGCTGAGCATTTTGATCGATGCGCGCTTCGATCTGCTGCGGTCCGTCGACCAGCCTGCTCTTCGGGAAATCGTAGACCACCGATGTGCCATAGTGAGCGCCGTCGCTGCGTCCCGCAATCCAACCGATCAGATTGTTTCGGTTGGCTGGGGTAAACGGCAGAATCTCCACGAACTCCAGGCCTGCTTCATCGGGGAGCTTCATCAGCACAAAATTCGGCGCCATCGATATAGTGGTCTGCTCGCCTGCATCCGTAGAGCCGGTCTCCGTGGCTACTGTCCAAAGATCCTCGCGGTTGTAAAAGACCTCGGGATTCGTCATGTGGTAGAGGCCGTATGCTTCCGCCTGCAAACGGAGAAGCATCTCGGGGTAGCGCACGTGTTTACGCAGCCAGGCGGGCATTGCGGACGCATCTTTGAACAATCCGGGAAAGATGCCGCGATAGGCAGCCAGGATTGGATCTTCGTTGTCGAAAACATAGAAGGTCGCTGTCCCGTCATAGGCGTCCACCACCACTTTTACGCTGTTCCGCATGTAGTTGATTGAGTCGCCATCAAGGATGTAGTGACTTGAGTAGGGATAGCTGTCCGACGAGGTGAATCCATCCATCACCCAGGACAACCGGCCGTCGTCGCCCACCACAATATAAGGATCCTTGTCGAAAGTGAGGAAAGGCGCCAATGCCGCCACGCGATCGCGTACATTGCGACGCATCAGCAGGCGGCTCTGTGCGTTTACATCGTCGCTGAAGGGCAGCTTGGCAATGTCGCCGCGGTCAAATGCAAGCAGAAGCCGACGAAAGAACCCGCCAACAACGATGCCGCCAGTACCTTCATACGAGGTAAGGTTATTGGTCTGGCCTTCCGGGTAGTTGAATTCCTGCTGCCGCGTCTTTACATAAACATCGGTGTCGGTCATCTCGCCGAAGTAGATTTCCGGCCGCGTGACGCTCAGGCCCTTCACCGTGCTCTGCACCGGCATATTACTCAGCATCAAAGTCGGCAGCCCCTCGGGCGTGAAACCATTCACCGGGTTCATCGTGATGCCATAGCCGTGGGTGTAGATCAGCTTCTCATTGATCCAGTTGCGGCTGCTCTCCGGGAGTTTCTCCACATTCAGTTCGCGTGCCGCCAGCATCACTTCGCGCATTGAGCCATCAATTTCGTAGCGATCGATATCGATATCGGGAAAGTCGTAATAGGTGCGAATTTCCTGGATCTGGCGGAGTGTGTCCTTCAGCGCTTTCAGGTCCCACAGACGAATATTCTGCAGGGTGGGTTGGTTGTTCGCCGGATCGGTGGCTCCGACGGTGGTCTCCGCGGGAAACTCGCGCTGCGAGAACCGGTCGAGGCCCCAGGCTTGCCGGGTCATCTCAATGTTGTGCTCGATGTAGGGCTTCTCCCGCACCAGTTCGTTCGGCTTGACGACGAAACTGGTGATGTACCAGCCCACCAGCCCAACCGCGGCATAACAGACGAGCGCCGGGAAAAATGCCGCCACCAGCCATCGTCCGCGTGGCTTGAAGAAACCGCCGGCAAGGGCTATCGATGCTCCCAGAAGCAGGGCAATTGAAACCACGAGCATGCCGGGGAGGGTTACATGGGCATCGGTGTAGGTGGCTCCATCAAAGACGGTGTGCCGGTCAAAGAGCAACTCGAAGCGGCCAAGATAAGTGCGCACGGCGAGCATGGCCAGCAGAGTTGCGACGGCAAAAGAGAGCCCTCTCCAGGGCAACGACGTGGCCAGGGAAAAGCGGCCTGCAAGTGCGCGTGAGCTTCCGGCGATGAACAGGAAGAGGATGGCGAGCGCACAACCAAGCACGGACAGCGTCAGCAGCCATCCCGCAATCAATTGCCATGCGGGAAGGGCAAAGAGATAAAAGTTCAGCGGGAGCCCGAAGATGGGGTCGACTACGGCTCCCTGGCCATGCGGCGCATACCAGAAAAGCGCAAGTGTGGGCCACTGCGCCTTCATGGCGGCTGCGGTTGCCAAAGCGACCAAGAGTGAAAGCCCGGTTGCAATTACATGCATCGCCGGGCCAACCGGCAGGTTCACCGAATTCCCGGCAATGTATATGGTGTGATTGCTGGGCAGGTCAGCGGAATGCGCTCGCTTTAGGGCTGCAAACGTTCCGTACAGAATGAGGAATGTACCTACAAAGAACGCCGCAAAAATGCCCCACTCCAGGCCGAGGGTTTTCCAGAAAACACCTTCATATCCCAGCGAACGGTACCAGAGCAAATCGACCCAGGCGGCAATGGCGGTTCGTCCGGTGAGGATCACCAATGCAAAAAGAGCGATGAGTATAAAAAATGTGCGCCTGCGTGGCCGCGCGGGTTCCTGTTTCTTTGGCCAATCGATAGACTCGTGCAAACCTGTGCCTCGTCTCGGGGGTCGCCGCCGGCAGCGGAAATCAGGTGCAGCTCAGGGCCGGCATTGTGCGGCCGCTTGCCGCAGATCACCCCGTGCCTGGCAAACGCAACCCACTCCACTTTAGTCCTATTGAGGGCGCTTTGCATCCTTTGGCTCAGGCCGGGGGGTGCGGCCCAGGAGCGCCCGTCGCAGAACGGTGGGCAAGCCGTACGGAATCATTCAGCCCAAATGTTCCCCGGCTGCATCTCCAAGAAAAAAGGACACTTCTTTCCAGCGAATCCGGAGGCCCGAAATGTTGGTAACTAAATCATTAGTTGCACGTCTAATTTGGTAGTAGCGGGCGAAACGTGGCCGCAGGAGAATTAAGAAGCTCGATGCCGCCGAAGAGATCCATCACGCTTACCCCAGCCGAACTCAGGCTGATGAGAATCATTTGGGACCGCGGTGAATCGACCGTGGCCGAGATGGTGAGCACGATCCCCGAGAGTGAGGCGCTGGCCTACAACTCCGTCCTGACCACCATTCGGATTCTTGAAACCAAGGGGTATGTAAGCCACCGCCAGGAGGGCAGGGCATTTCTTTATACCACCTGCATAGGGGAAGAAGAGGCAAGCCGATCGGAAGTGCGGCATGTGCTGCAGCGCTTCTTCGGCAACTCGCGGGAGCGGCTCCTTCTCTCGATGCTTGGCGATGAGGAGATCAGCCTGGAGGAATTGAAGCGGTTGAAAGATGCGATTGCAAACGTGCCGGATGAAGTCCAGGAGGTTTCGTAGATGGAATCCCTGATTCATAGTGCATCGGTTCTCTCGGTAGCAGCTGTCACTTCCTTGATTGCCGCCGTTTGGGAGGGCGCCGTTCTGGCTGTTGTGGTGGCGCTTTGCATGAGGTTCCTTCCCCGGCTCAGCGCTGCCTCCCGCTCTGTGATTTGGCTGAATGTTTTTCTGCTTCTTGTGCTGCTGCATATTGTTCCTTCATTCAAAGGGCAGATCGGGATCGGGCAATCGGCTCACGCATCGCCAGTTCTTCTGCGCTCCGGGTTCGGCCTGCTCATTGCCGCCTTGTGGGTGGTTTTGTCGCTATGGAGAGGCGTGCAGTTGGTGCTTAGCGCTCTTCGTTTGCACCGACTGGTGCAGAGGGCAACGCCGATCCACGCGGACGAGCCGCTGCGGGCCTTGCTTCAGGGCAATGGCAATCGCGGCGCGCAGCTTTGCACCTCGGCGGAGATTGAGCGGCCGAGCGTCATCGGCTTTATTCACCCGCGCATTTTGCTGCCTCCGGCGCTCGTGGAGAAGCTCTCGGCTCTCGAACTGCAACAGGTGGTTTTGCATGAGATGGAGCATCTGCGCCGCGGGGACGATTGGTGCAACCTGCTGCAGAAGATTGGCTTGATGCTTTTTCCGCTGAATCCCGTTCTGTATTGGACCGAAGGGCGTTTGTGTGCGGAGCGTGAACTGGCCTGCGACGATCGTGTATTGCAAGCAAGTTACACGCGCAAGGCATACGCGATGTGCCTGACCCGGCTCGCGGAAGACTCCGTGCTTCGCCGGAAGCTGTCGCTTGCGCTTGGCGCCTGGGATCGACGGTCGGAGCTTGTGAAGCGCGTACAACGGCTGCTGATGCGCCCCGGACAATCGATGGGGGTCAGAGAGGCAAAGCTGGTAACCGGAGGCTTGATCCTGGCTATTTGTGGCGGAGCGCTGGTGCTTGCTCGCAGTCCGCAGTTGGTCGCTTTCGGGACGTTCAATGATTCAACGTCCCATGTTCCTGGTTTAACGGAAGCAGGTTTCCAGAGAGTTGGAATTCATGGAGCGCATACTGCTGAAGCCGGCGGTTCGTTGCAGTTGGTGAAGGCCGTGATGCCGCAGCGGCCGGTGCAAGCCACACTGAAACCGAAGCTTGCGCAACCACACGTAACAAGACGCACAGTTAGGCCGAGATTCGCACAGGATCGACAGGCGTGGCTGGTGCTTACGGATTGGAATGACAGCATGCCCCCTGCGCATCTCGTAATTGCAGTTGCCCCAGGGGATCGCAACACCTACGCAGCCGTGCCGATTGCCCATGGCTGGCTGATTCTTCAAATCTAGCCTCGTTGTGCCTGACGCGGTCGAGGTCAACTTCAACATCACAATTTCGAACAAGGAGAGAACTTCCCATGATTCAAGCAACTAATCAATTAGTAGCAACAGCGAAACGATTCATCGCACCTGCTGCGGTTGTTGGCGCCTTTGCACTTGGCGCGGCGCTCTTTGTCGGGCGCGGCAATGTTCATGCCGCATCGGCGATTGACGATAACAGCGTGTCGGCGCTCACCTCGCTCGACCACGCCATGGAAGCAGTTGCCTCGCGGGTCACTCCTGCGGTGGTCAACGTTGCGGTCACTTCAAAGGTTGCCGGCGAAGAGGGCGCCCCCGAGGGGATGATGCATGGGTTGCCTCCGGGACTGCAACAGTTTTTCGGCCAGATGCAGCCACAACAGCCTTCTCAGCCGCAGATTGAGCATGGCGTGGGCAGCGGCATTATCATCTCGCCGGATGGCTATATTGTGACCAACGATCACGTGGTGGATGGCGCAACCAACATCAAGGTCACGCTGAACGATCGACGCATCCTGAATGGGAAAGTCGTTGGCGTTGATAAGCTCAACGACATCGCAGTCATCAAGGTGAACGCGACCAACCTTCCGAGCATTGCCTGGGGCGACTCGACCAAACTGCAGCCAGGTCAGACTGTATTGGCTTTCGGCAGCCCATTCGGCTATTTCCAGTTCTCGGTGACGCGCGGAATCGTGAGCGCGGTCAACCGGCCAAACCCCTATTCGGATGACCCGCGCAAGCCAGGTAACTTCATCCAGACCGATGCGGCGATCAATCCCGGTAACTCAGGCGGGGCGCTGGTGAACGCGCATGGCGAGCTGATTGGCATCAATACCTTCATCATCTCCAACAACGGATCCTTTGCGGGAGCAGGGTTTGCGATTCCTTCGCAGATTGTGCGTGCGAGCGCTGAGCAGTTGATCAAGAGCGGGAAAGTGGAACACGGATATCTTGGCATCGGCATGAACGACGTCACGCCGGAAAACGCGCATTTCTTCAATCTTGAAGACGCGAGCGGCGCCATTGTCTCCCAGGTCACTCCCGATTCGCCGGCAAGTCGCGGCGGTCTTCAACAGGGCGACGTGATCACGCAGGTCAACGGGGAAAAGATACCGAACGATAGCGCATTGCAGGTTGCGGTGAGCGAGATGGCTCCGGGAACAAAGCTTTCGCTCGGCGTGATTCGCAACGGCAAACCCGCGACGCTGAGCCTTACGGTAGGCCAGTTCCACGGAAACTCGGAAGTGGCCGGCAATGACAGCCAGGGGGATTCGGACGGGACGAAAACCGGCAAGCTGGGCCTGGCGGTGAGCAATCTGACAGCGGACGCGCGGCAACAGATCAACGCGCCCGAGCAGGTGCATGGCGTGGTGGTCCAGAGCGTGCGTCCGGCCAGCCCCGCGGAAGATGCCGGAATTCAGCCGGGGGACGTCATCATGGAAGTCAACCGCAAGCCTGCGGATTCGGCAGCTCAGTTTGCCAACGAGGTGCACCAGAATCAGGATGGAAAGGATCTTCTGATCCTGGTCTGGTCGAAGGGGAACGCCAGCTACCGGACGATTCATCCGGCGGAGGATGAACCAAAGGGCTAAGCAGCATTTCCAGCTGGCGGCGTGGCAACATAACGTCGTCAGTCTGGCGAGGCTTCTGAGGGCCGGGAGGCCCTCAGGACAGCCGATCTGGAGATCGGCGCTACGCCCCCCACTTTAGATGCACTTGTATCTCATAATGCAATGGACTGCACAAGTCTGTCCATTGCTTCTTCCTGCTGCTCGATGGACTCAACCAATTTGAACTGTGTCCTGGAGCGGTCGAGGTTATGCCCGTCGCGATGGACTTTGTAATACACATCGGCGGCGAGGAAGTCGGTGAGAAAGCGGATGCCCATCTCGAAGGTGATCAACTTACCACTCACGGCAAGGTGCCGGATCTCCGGCTTAGTGAGAAAGCCGCTGGCAGAAGTTAGATAGCCGCGCACTAAAGCTTCGAACATTGGGAACTGCAGATTCACCTTGGAAAGGTCCCGCTCGTCTTCGGCTGCAGGGCAGGTCGCCGTCCGCACCATGTCCCCAAAATCGTAAGGAATCAAACCGGGCATGACAGTGTCGAGATCGATCACGCAGATGCCTTCGCCGGTTGTGTCGTCCAGTAGCACATTATTGATTTTCGTATCGTTGTGGGTGACCCGCTCCGGCAGGCCGGCATTCAGCAGGATGCTGGTCATCGGTTGACGCGTCAGGGCGAATACGATTTCAGGTTCAACGAACTTTGCCCGGTTCGCAACGTCGGCCTCGATCGCCTGTTCCAGGGCCATGAACCGTTTGGGAGTGTGGTGAAAGTCCGGAATCGTATCGTGCAATCGCGGTGCGGGCAGGTTCGCCAGCAACTGCTGAAATTTGCCAAAGGCCTTTGCCGCCTGGAATGCCTGTTCGGGAGATTCGACAGTGTCATAAGTGCGTGTTCCCTGAATAAATCGATATGCGCGCCAATAACTCCCCTCGTTATCCCGATGCCAGCTCTTTCCGTCGCGTGCTGGAATCAATGTCAGTACGCGCCTCTCGGTATCCGGCTCATGGGCAACCTGCGCGGCCAGATGAGTCGTTACCCGTTCGATGTTCTCCATCAGCGCAACGGGGTTCCTGAAGATGTGGTGATTGATGCGCTGCAGAATGTACTCGACCGGTGCGCCCACCTCAAGAAACATGAGGCGCCATGTGTCGTTGATGTGACCGCTGCCGTACGGCGTCGCGGCTGAGAAATTACCGCTGAACTGGAATTGCGGGATCACGGCGTCGAGGTTGTATCTGCTGGATGGTGTGCTCATTGCGGAGTTACATCAAGCGTCAGCACCTGAAATGGGGCCAGTTGAAACTTGTGCGGCTCTTTTGCGCGAAGCAGGAGCGAGGGCTGGCCTGCATCTTCTTTCCAGGGACTCTTCGACTGATAAACCTGGGCGGCTTCCTGCGGCAGTTCGAAAGCATCCTGCAGCTTGATGGAAAAAGCCTGGTTCTTGTCACTTGGATTGCGCAGCACGAGAATGCCCTTTTGTGCCGACCACGATGCCCATCCGTAGACCTCAAGCCATGCTGGATCGCCGCCGATCCAATGCGTATCCTTCAATACATCCGCATTGGCGCGCGACCACTTCGCAGCCTCGGCAAGGTCATCCCAGTTGGCCGTGGAAAGTAGCGAAGGGGTAATGTACATCTCCTGGAGTTGCGTGCCGGTGCCGAAGTACGAGCGAATCTCATTGCGGAAGTCGTTACCCGGATCCTTGTCGAGTTGGTGGTGATGCTGTGCATAAATCATGCCATGCAGCATGAGCGAGTTGAGCGGATACAGCGGTCCATGCTGCACCACGTGCTCATAGGTATCCGCGTCCCGGTAAGTAATCCAGCGCTCGCGATAGGGTCCCACGCCTGCCGTCGAATCATCCTCGCCTCCGCGCCAGATGGAATCGGAATAAATCAGCCAGAAAGGCGATGGCCAGGTTCCCGTTGTCAGGTTGATGAAGATGTCGGGCTTGGCTGCGCGCAACTCGCCGACCAGATGGATGGCGGCATCGAAATCGCTGTCGAACCGGCTTCCGGGGAAAACGGAATCCACATTGCCGGTGCCGTCAATCTTGAACTGGTTCACGCCATACTTCGCGATCATGTCCATGCACACATCGCGGAAGGCAGCGTAATACTTCGGCCCTGACAGTGCATAGCCGCCTTCGACGATCTCGTATCCCGCGGCGGTTCCAAACGCAATGCGCTCCTGCTTGGGCTTTGAATAGCCGCCCCATGGAGACATCCAGACACCGGGATGGGCGCGGTACTGCTCGGCGGCCTGCGTTATCGGAGTGAAGCCATTGGGAAATCCATCGTTGAACTTCCAGAGCGATCTGTGATTATCCCAGCCATCGTCGAAGAGGAATGAGTCCAGCGTGACCCCGCGCTTCTCTGTCAGTTCGCGACCGAATGTGTTCACACGGTCCAGCGCTCCGGCTTCATCGTATGGATTGAAATAGCCAAGGTCGTACCACGAGTTGTAGTGCAGAAAGGTCCGGTAAGGATGCGCACGCTCCCGCTCAAGGTATGCGAGAAACTCGCGGCGCATTTGGCCGGAGCGCGCTACGCCGATCACTGAGGAGTACGTGATGGTCTGGCCATTCCGCAAAGGCAGATCGCGATCGATCCACGCGGTGGCGCGGTCGCCCCGGACTTCGCTGTGCGAGAGCGGATGTTCGAATCCAAGAAAGAGATCGCCGGCCACAATCGGCGAACCATCGACGGAGCCGCTGACATGTGCATCAGGAAGCACAAGATCGATCAACTGGACCCTGCGAATGGGAATGTCTTTGTCCACGGCGCTGATCGTCAGAACCTGCCGCAGGTATGTCGAGTCGTCAAGAAGCACCAGCGACCACACCACGCGCAGGGAATGATCGGCGCTCTCCAGCGGAACATCGATCTCTTTCCCCATCAATCGATCTGCCAGGCGCGATGCATCGGGATGCGGGGTGAGTTCGCGCCGTGACGGCGCTCCTGCTATCGCCAACTTGCCGGGATTCAGAATTGTGCCGTCTTTCAGAAGAATGGCGAAGGGCATCGCAATGGGGACCGTCTTGTTATGGATGCGGTCTGTAATCACCAGGCCGTCCACGGTGCTCCCGGCAACATGGAACGTGGCGCTGATGGCATGGTTCGCGAGTTGCAGGTTGTCAGCGGTCTCTGCCGCATTCGCCGGAATGGAGAGCCAGGCTATGGCGAGCGCGGCAACGGTTGTTGCGTTCGCAAACAGGTATCGAAGGCCCACACCGGTCATTGCTTGACTCCCGCAGTCGGGTATCCCTGCCAGACGTATTCAAGCGCCTCGGCAAGCGTCTGCTGCTTCACGGCGTGGTCGACGTGTCCAGCATTGCGGGCAAAAACAAACTGGTAGCGATACCCCTTTGCCGCAAGCACTTTGGCCATTTCCTCATTGGCAACCACCCAATCGTGCATATGATCGCCCATGGGGTTGGGATTAAACAGATCGCGGTCGCCAACTTCCATCCAGAGGCGGATGGGCTTTACCGGACTTTCCGGGATCAGGTGCTCATGAAACTCCCACGCGCCGTGAGGGGTCTTCTCGCTATGCGGCCACTGCTGGTTCACATACGTGCCTGAGTAAGTCAGCACGCGGTGGTATAACTCCGGGTGGTACCAGGCCATAATCAGCGCGCAGGAACCGCCTGAACTGCCCCCCGTAGTCGCGCGGCCATCGGGGTCGTGCGTCAGCTTCACGTGGGCCTGAGCCTCGACCAGGGGCAGTACTTCCTTTTCAACCCATTCGGCATAAAGTCCCGACATGGTGTCGTATTCCAGGCCCCGCTCGCTGCCCTGGGCGTCGCCGCTTCCATTGCCGATGGAAATGGCAACCATCGCAGGCACCTTGTGCTCGGCGATCAGATTGTCCAGCACCGTAAACAAGAGCCTGTCCGGGCCGTCCGCCCCGACGATGAAAGGCGCGGCAGTTCCGGGGACGTATTGCCTGGGAACGTAAACCGCGACGTGGCGCGTGTAGGGAGCGGGATGGCTGGTGGTCAAGATCAACTTGCTCGGATCTGCTGGATCCGGCGTGCCAAAGGTGCCGGCGTCTCGCGCAATGCCGGGATAGATTTTGCTGTCAGCCGAATCCATGGTGAACTCGACAACCGTCCCATGCGGCACGCCGTCCTGCACGGATGCCTCCGGCGCGGGAGTATGCGTGGGGCCGATGATGAAGTTTCCATCTGCATTTGCGGGCGCATTCGCTCCGTCAGGTAAATCTTTTGCTAGAACATAGCCGGGCGTGCCGGGGTCGCGTGTGGGAGGCGTTGGACGCACCGGATGCGCAGGGACCTGGGCCGGCGGCACGGTTTGCGGGGCCGAGGGCGCCTGGGCCCATGTCAGGGTTGCGCCAAGGCAAACTGCAGCCGTCATGAGAATCAAAGGTACGGCGCATAGAAGACGAACCGTCACAGTCTCTCTTTCCTTCGTTGCCATCATTTTCCGCTCCCGTTCGAACCTGTTCGATTTTGTTCCCGCTGCGCAGGGACGCGCATATTTGGCGTTGGTGCCAGTCGGGGAAATATACCATTGCTGCCGCACCCGGCAAAAGGCCGGATATGATGAATGCGAGTGATCAGGCAAAACCCCTTCATTGAATTATCAAGGAGATCCATGCCCAGTTCGCGTAGAGAGTTTCTCGCTTATTCTTCAGTCGGAATTCTGGCCGCAGCCCTGGAGACAACGGCAACGGCACAAGCGGGCCAGACGCAGCAAGGATTGCCGCCCGGCGCTCCGCCGGCCTTTGGAACGTCCGCGCCGGTGGGGCCTGAAGTATCGCCCGCAACGTTTGCGGAGGCGGAAAAGCTGGTGCAACTGGAAATGACCGCGGCGGATCGTGCGACGGCTGCAGGGAACTGGCGTATGCAGATGGCGCCGTTGCTTGAAAGGAGAACCGGTCCACGAAAGATCGAACTTGAGGCGGCACTGGCGCCGGCTACGCTTTGGAACCCAGCGCTGCCGGCGTTTGTGAAGGTGCGGCAGAGCGGCAATCACTTCGTCCGCAGCAACGATCCGGAGGTGGCTCTCCCGGAAAGCGAAGAGGCAATCGCGTTCGCCCCGGTCTGGCAGCTTGCACGGTGGATTGAAAGCCGGAAACTGACCTCAACGCGGCTAACAGAGATCTACCTTCGCCGACTGGAGCGCTACAACACCCAGTTGCACTGCGTCATCACGCTCACACGCGAACATGCCCTGGTGCTGGCAGGGAAGGCAGACGCCGAGATTGCCGCAGGGAAGTATCGTGGCCCGCTG
>Ga0302274_10004328_pt1 | contig 12373 bp, 5 predicted proteins | sample III_Bog_N2_1_FD_198755 | JGI IMG/M metagenome (GOLD analysis project Ga0302274, IMG submission 198755) | Peat permafrost microbial communities from Stordalen Mire near Abisko, Sweden - III_Bog_N2_1 | ecosystem: Environmental > Terrestrial > Soil > Wetlands > Peat | place: Sweden: Abisko...
TTGCAAACTGGCGATATGTTCGGCGCAATCAACTACGGCACGGAAGTCTATCGCAACGAACTCGCCAAGCGTCTGCACCAAATTGGTTATGTCACCCGTCGCACCGGCTCGGCGTTTGAAATTGACGGTGTTGACACAAAATTGATTGAACGATTTTCCAAACGGTCACAGCAACGGGACATGGCCGTGAAGCGTCAGGAAGACAAGCTCGGTCGCAAGCTCACCAAAAAGGAGATTGCCCATGTCGTCCACCAGTCGCGGCCAAAAAAGCTCAAGGGGGTGTCCGATGAACAGGTGCGTGACCAGCAACTCGGCGAGATCGGGTTTTTCGAGAAACGGACATTGCGGCAAGTGGTCGCCGCCGCCGATGGTAAGCCCAAAGCTTTCGCCCAATACGTCAGGACGGATGATGCCCTCGCGCACGGCCTCGCCCATGTCTTTGAACGCCGCTCGGTCGCTCCGCAGCACAAGATTTTGGAAGCTGCTCTCATCAAGGGCTGCGGTCAACTGAACTTGGGACGGCTGAAGGATCAACTGGCCGCTGACGACAAATTGGTGCGCGTTGGTTCGGAGTTTTCCACGCGGGAAATTTTGTCCAAAGAGCTTTACCTGATTCGCGCTGTCAATGCCGGGGTCGAGGCAGTCGCGCCGTTTGTCCACCGTTACGAACCATCCGCCCGTCTCGGCCTCGACCAGCGCAAGGCACTGGCGCACGTCCTCACCAGTCCTGACCGTTTCACCGGCTTTCGTGGCCTCGCTGGTTCCGGCAAAAGCACGACCTTGGTGGAACTGGCGGGCATTATCCGCCGTGAGGGTTTTAAGCCGCTCTTTTGCGCGCCGACAGCCTCCGCTGCCGACACGCTCCGCAAAGACGGCATGGATGCCATGACACTCCAAAGACTGCATGGCAGCTTGGCGGCAGGCGGCAGACTTTCCCCTGGGGTCGTGATTGTCCTCGATGAAGCCGGGGCGGTTGGCCTTGATGACATGGTGAAACTGTTTGAACTCGCCCGCCGCGACGATTGCCGGGTAATTCTATCCGGCGACACCGGGCAACATTCGTCTGTTCCGCGCGGCGATGCACTCCGCATCATCGAGCAGTATTCGTCTTACCGTTTTGGCGAGCTGACGACCATCCGCCGCCAGAAACCGGAAGCGTTCCGGCAGGTCGTTGAACTCGCCGCCGCCAAGCAAACGGACAAGGCATTTGCCAAGCTCGTCGAACTCGGCGCGGTCAGCGAAATAGCAAATGATGACGGACAGCTTTACCAACGCGCCGCCGATGCGTATGTGTCCACCACGAAGCAGGGCAAATCCGCGCTGCTCGTCTCGCCGACGTGGGCGGAAATTGATGCCGTCACCGAAAAGGTGCGAGAGACGCTAAAGGCCAGTGGCGCAATCAGCCCGCAGGATGAATCCGTCGCCGTCTTCGATTCGCTTTCATGGACGGTTGCCCAAAAGAAAAATACCCGCGAATTTGAACCCGGCCAGCGTCTGCGTTTCGTCCGGCATACCAAAAAGTTTGAGCGCGGTGAAACGGTGGAAGTGGTCGCCACAGTTGAAAACGGTTTGCGTGTCCGTCGTCCTGACGGCACGGAAGTGGATTTTATCCCCGCCAGCGCCGCCGCGTCCTTCGACGTGGGCGAGTCCCGTGAATTGAAAGTGGCCGCTGGCGACTGGCTGCTGCTCCAAGCCAACCACGGCAGGGAATTCATCAACGGCGAACGGGTGCAAGTGAAAACGCTTCAGGATGGTCGCATCACGCTCGGCGATGGCCGCACGATGCCCGTCGGTTTCAACACGTTCACGCATGGCTACGCCGTCACGTCGCATTCATCGCAGGGCAAAACCGTGGATGAGGTGCTGCTGGTCGCGTCCTCAAAATCCTTTCCTGCCGTCAACCGCGAACAATTTTACGTTTCGATTTCGCGTGGCCGCGAGCGCGTCCACATTTTCACCGATGATTCGGAATTGCTTGCCCGGCGGGTCGCTGATTCGCACGAGCGCAAGGCCGCGATTGAGTTGCAGGCGTTGCGCGATGACCTGGCCAAGCTCGGTTTCAACCGCACCGAGCAGGAAAAAACCGCGCCGCTGCCGTCAACCGTTGCCCGCCAGCATCGTCCGGCGCGGCATTTCCGAGTCACCCGGCTCTCGGCCATTCAAAAGCTTGCCCAAATCGTCGAGGACGTGCGCCGCTGGCTTGGCCTCGAACGCACGGAAGCCGTCGCCAAAGAGCAGGTCGCTAAAACTGAAACAACCGAGGCCATGAAACCGGCTGAAAAAATTTCACCTGTGGCAAAAGAAACGCCACGGGTGCGCCCGAACATCCAACTAAACGTGCCGCCGCCCCGCCGCTCGCGTGGCATCGGCATCTAACCATCAACTCCAAAACATCATGTCCACGTTCCTGCAAGATAAATGTTACGAAACCGCCAACACCTATGCGGCCTACATTGAGTTCCAATTCGACGAACATCATCGCCGCGCCTTCAACGCCAGCCAGTTGATTGAATTTTCACTTGAACCAAACGCCGATGCCGACGCTGACAAAAATGAACCACCGCAAAAAATAACGCTCGTGTTTTCAACCGCCGATGTCGTCATTCTTGGCTGGCGGCTCGGCCTTATCGCCAACTACCTGCGAGGGAACACACTTGCTGCCGTTTGTATTCTGCCAAAACGCTATGCCGAACTTGAACGCAACGCGATTTATGTTTCGTCCATTAAAATCACCAAGCTGGCTGACAAAAGTTAATTGTAAAACGGCGATTTAATATAGAAGTAAAGGAAAAATTAGAACGACTTGACTATTGTCAACGTGATAAGATTGCCTTGCGGATGATCCATAGCGGAAAATTCGTAAGCGTAACGCAGTGAACCGCTCAATCCCCACTTTTCAGAATTTGCTCTGATTTCTGGACCGATGCCTGCCACATGAATCTTCTCATTTTTCCATGTTGGCCCGTTGAATGTTGGCCCTTCGGTATCGGTGACTTGCTGTTGATAGTATCCTGTGACACCAATATCTAGGCACTTAACAACTGTTTTACTGACAGCCCATTCAAGAGTGTAAACATCGCCGAGTGTCGTGTCCTCGGATGCGATGCCCAATGGATGTGCAGGTGACACAGGGACGACCACCAATGAGTTATATTGCGCCGTGTTAATGTCGTAGTGATTCAGCAACGAAATCGCCCATGTTTTTTCTGAATCAGGATACCATGTAATTCCGAGCATAAACGAGTGCGTCCAATAGCCTTGACCAAGATTGTAATTTATCTCGTTATTTTTGTTGTATTCACCAGTCGGAGCCCAAAACGAATAGCCGGTGCTGAAATCAATCTGATTCAGATGCCATGACAATAAAACTGGTTGCACTTCAATGTCAGACAACCCAAATTGGCTGACTGTAACCGACCTTGGTGGTGATCCGGGTGGAAGTCCCGGAAAGGTTCCACTGCCCGGTGCAAGTGGCGAACCGGCGGAAGCATTATGCGTGAGTTGCATATATTCTATTGGCACTCTTACAGCCATACCGAAATTGGCGTCTAAAATTTTCCAATCACTCATCCAAGTTAAACTTGGTGTTTGCATATAATTAAATCCAGACAGCACATTCAACTGTCCTCCAAAGCCAGGCGTATGATCATAAAAGTAAAATGAGTTTTCGTCCTTGAAAGTAAATCCTGACGATGGCAGTGAGCCACATTTGATGCCTTCACTTCCGGCGGGATAATGTTGCGCGCGAAGTTGAAAAACCGTGGTGGATAAAATACTAATTATTAAAAGGCATCGCATCGAACTAATTGTAATTTTCATTTTTAGTTGGCTCGTTATTTAATCTGTTAAGTTGAGACGAAAAATAAGGTCGTTAAAATCGTCGTCCGCCACTCCATCATTACACAAATAACGCCTGCCGTTGACAATATCTTCAACTATCATTGCGGCTCCATTATGCCAAGAATGAACAACTCCGTCGCCAGTGTCCCATACATTCTTTATTTGCAATTCACCCCTTTTTGTGGCGATTTTTATTTGAACCGTCTTGGGTGCTGTGTCATACCAAAGTATAATTGATTTATTTATAGTTTGATTATTTACAATGAATCCGCCATCAGTTGTTAAGCAGACTCCTTGACGCCAATCGCCATTTGCGCCCTCAAAAGTTATTTCTAACTTCTGGCCATCCTGCATAGGTAATCGGTCAACCATTTGAATTGTTTTATTATTAAAAACAACTGGTTTGCCCTTTGACTTCAAGAAAAGTTCTTCAAATGATGGCATATTAGTTAGTTTCCTTAGTTTCCTGTTTGCCGAAATGGGTCAACTGCGGCGTGTTCATCTGGCCATACTGGCTGAACATCAAATAAGCCGCCATTTCGTTGCGCTGGAGTATGATGAAGCTCCATGCTTTCTACATCTCCCGTTGTCGGATTTACCCGTTGAGGCGCCAGCCCCTGCTTCATGCGATCTAAATTTGCGTCACTGTAGTTTCCTGCATTGTTTTGAGCCTCATTTTTCCAATAGCGTTGGCGAACACTATCCCACGAAGGAACATTTCCTTTTGATGTTAGATTATTGATTGGATCGCCAGTTTTCCAGCCGCGCGTTGCATTTGGCCTTGTTGCGGCAGTTGGGCACGGAGTTGAACTTGGTTTTGATGTTATGGGAGCGGAACCTTTTCCGGGTGGGCGCAATCCGACCGGCGAATCTCCAAACGGAGCCTTCGCAGACGGCACACCCTCTAGTCCTGCGGACAAGACGCCTGCTGCCGTGGAAACATCTCGCGCTACTCCAGCGGCGTTTTCCCATGATGGATCAGCCGAGAATGTTCCTGAACCTTCTCCTAAATGGCCTATGGCCGCTGGCGTTGATGCCAAACCGCTGCCAAGATCAACTGCGGTGTCCACCGCCGCAGCAGCGGCGGGCGGCAACGAGTTGTTAATTATGTCCTTTGCTCGGCCTGCGCTATTGGCAACGTAACTTGCTAAATCGTCATACCAAATGAACCCGAAAGGGTCAATATAAAGCATTGGGGAATTGAGCGCATAAGCGTAAAGGTTCATGCCGCCTAGTTCTGCCAGCGGGTCGCGATTGACGAAGCGTTGAAGATTCGGGTCGTAAAACCGCCCGCCAAAATAGTAGAGTCCTGAAAGCGGGAGAAACTCCTTGGACGAAAAACGGTAGTGGTTGACATCCGCATAGCCGCCCCATTTTCCAATGGTGTTTCCGTAAGGATCGTAAAGGTATCTGGCTTCAAGCGTTTGGTATCTATCCACCAGCATTGTGACGTTTCCTAAAGCATCGCTGTGGTAATATACTGTCCCCTTGATGTCCGTCCGCGCCAGCAGTCCACCGATGCCGCCCGCATCTTGCAATGTGCCGCTCAAGTCCAACCCACGATCATAATATGCCAGAGCATTGTTGTTCGTGTCCCGCTCCTGAATCACCAATTTGCCGTCGTAAAGGTAATGGACTTCGCTCGTCAGAATCCATGAACTATTCCAAGTGTAGTCGCGGGTAATGCGCCGTCTGCCTAAACCGTCATACACAAAATCAGATTTTGACTGACCTGAAATCGTTACGTTTACCAACTGGTTTTCGTCGTCATAGCTCAAACTCCGCAGTCCGTCGTTTGTCAAATTACCGTTGGCGTCGTATTGATAGGTAACGGGGGTCGGCAGTTGGGAAACATTGACTTTTGTAATGCTATTTGAAGGAAACTGCACGACTGTTGTGAACGTATTTGTGCCATTAGCAAGGGTCAATCCCGCTGTTGTTGCAAAAGTTTTGTCTCCGTAGAGAGCCGCGTTCTGGCCGTTCACGGTAACGCTTGTTACAGCTTGCGCTGTATTGCCTGCGACTGTCAGTGTGCCGGTGCGGGTTACGTTGGTTAGCTGATTGACTGAATTGGCGCTGAAATTTTGTGTCAGTGTGTTGTTCGTCCGTGCCAACAAATTCCCCGCCGCATCGTAGGCGTAACCAAACTGCTCATTCAGGCGTGTGGTGCTGCCGGATTCTTTGGCACTGGCCGTCTTCAACTGGCCGATAGGGTTGTAAGTATAGGTGACGGTGCTGTTATCATAGCGCGTTTGGCTTGTCCGCCGATTGTCTGCGTCATAAACATATTTTTCTGAATCAAGGGCGACAAGATTAGAACTTAATAACACCGTGCCTGTCAGCCTTCCCCCAATGTCATAACCATTTGTGATAGACATCCCATAGGGCAAAGTAATGGTTTTGACCAGCGGTGAGCTATAACCGCCAGAATTGTAGGTGTAGCCGAATGACCCACCAGCACCTATCAAAGAATACAGCCTATGAGCCGCATCAAAGCCATAGGCAGTGGTCATGGAATTCAGCGTCAATGTGGAGCGAAGCCGATTGTTGTAAGTGCGACTTACGGTGTCGTTCGGCCAAAGACCGCCTTCGCTTTGCAACTGTCCCGCCGGGGAATAAGTAAATACAGTTGAACCGATACCATCCACCATGTTGGTTAATCTGCCATCATTATCGTAGGAAAAAGTAATTTGAGGATTTAGTGGATAGCTGTTCGTTCTGACACGGCCAACCGAATCGCGACCAAAAGTTGTTGTGCCTTTCTCCGGCGTCCAGCGGGTTGTAATCTGGCTGTTGGCATCATAGGTCAACTTCAGAACAGAGGCCAGTGTGTTGTCCAACTTGTTTGTTAATCGGCCAAACAAATCGAATTGGAACAGCGTCTTCTGCAATTTGCCGTCCACAAGGTTTGTCAGGTTGCCGGACGAATCATATTGAAATTGTGTCACCTCGTTATTGGCGTTGGTGCGTAACAGCACACGACCAAGAACATCGTTCTGGAGACGGGTCAAGTTGGTGCGTAATCCATCAGCGACTTGGGTAAGCCCATTGGCGGAATAGACAAAACTATTCGTTCCAACACCGACAACCACATTGGTCAGCACACGGTCAATTGCGTCATAGGCTAGGCTGGTAACGACGCCACGGCTATCGGTGACTGATTGCGGGCGGTCTAAAATATCGTAGCTGTTGGAACGAATGACGCCGACTGAATTTGCCGCTACGGTGACTAACCCTTGTAAGTCGAAACTATTTGTAATGTAGGCAACTGAATCCGCTGTTCTTACCAACTGACTTATCGCATTGTAATAATTAGTTACAGTGTATCCATCTGGATACTGCACGCTAGTCAATCTCCCGGCCAAATCGTAATTGTAATAGGTATAGTATCCCATTGGGTCACGAGACCAGTTTAACGCGCCACAGGTGCAATAAGAGGCGAGCGTAACTTCCTGATTGGCGTTCGTGATGGCTACAAGGTGTTGAAGCGGGTCATACCCATAATATGTCCAGTTGCCAAGCTTGTCACATGAAGCAGTCAAATCAAGTCTGTTATATACATTGGAAACATATCCTTCTGAATCGCTTTGCAACACAAGGCGATTTAGCTTGTCCCAGGCATAAGTGGTGGTGACGCCACGTTCGTTTTGCCATGTGTAAACCAACCCATTGGTATAGGCAAAAGTGTTAGTGCGGCCAATTTCAACATCCGTGACTTTTATCAGGAATCCTGTTGAATCGTAATTGTTCGTGGTGGTCAACCCCGCCGGAGAGTGGACGCTTGAGATTCGATTATTACTATTGTAATTGATAGAAGTCACATAGCCAACTGCATTTGTCATTTTAGTTGGCAGAGGAACCGTGTAAGTGTTGATTATTTCCTGATTCCACGGATTATCTATCCATAAATTCAAATCCCATTGCCATGCCGTGTAGGTGTTCCCTGCTATAACTTTTGAAATAGTGGAATACTTATAGCTGTTTGTAGCCCCCGATTCATCAATAGAAGCTACAAGCAGATTCGCGTAGTTCATGGCCGATGTGCCTGCCGGTGGAACTAATGACCAAGCACCGCAAGTGTTTGTTGTAGATTCCGCAAAATCAATCAGGGGATGATTTGGATAAGTTGGGCCAGATAAAACATTTCCGCTACCATCGTTAAGATCATAAATAAGGCTGTATTCACTTGCAATGCAGCTATTGCTTAATACAAAAGAAATTGTATTTGTCGCGTAAATAAAGGTATTTGTTCTCGTTCTAACGACGCCATCGGCAAGCGTGTATGTGGATATATCTTTTGTAACATATCCGTCTGAATTAAATTGTTTCCAATCATATTCAGTATTGCCGGATGGTTGGCGGCGAGCGATTACGGCAACCTGCGAGTTTGTGCCTTGAAGATAATTTAGGGTCTTGCCGTAATAATCGTAAAATGTCAATTGCCCCGGCGTGGTTCCATCGGGCGAAGGTTCTTGTTCTACTGAAATAAGGTCGGTTTGACTGACATTGTTGGCATCACCAAGCCAATGTTGCATCCGGCCTTTCAAATAATCACTAGCCGTAAAATTTGTAACTGCCAGAGTTGAAAGTGCGGCGCTTTGGCGGGTGTCCCAATGAAAACTATTGCGCCAAGATGCGGCTGCATAATCATGGCTGATCTCATTTGCCCCTGCATCCAAAGTTCCCAGAGGCGTTGATTGCGGAACTACACCGCTAGGAAATTGTTCGTTGGCAACTACGGCAGACGAATTAAAGCTATAACCGTAGATATTTATACCGCCATTTGGGTCAGTGACCGTCACTGCTCGGTTTAGCGTATAAGAATCGCCGTTTAACGTCGAATCATTCGTGCCGGGAAGATCTTGGTCGTAATAACTAAAGCTAGTGGTTCCATAAGGTGTATTTAGTGCATACACGCGACCGTTTGAATCCCAACTTATCCCGCTACTATTTGTGACGGCATCCGTGATGTTGGTCAAGTTTCCAGACCCATCGTAGGCAAATGTTGCGGTTTGGTTATAGGGAGTCGTTATTGTTTGCACTAAACCTGAAATTGGAGTGCTTGAAAAATATGCAAACTTGTTAGTTTTGTTATCGTAGTCAACAACTTGTTTAAGCCGAAAGAAAATTCCTATCGTGTTTGTGTAAAGTTCGTAGCTCAAGCTGGAAGAGTTTCCAATCGGATCGGTGCGCTGCGTAAGCAAGGCTTCACAATCATAGTAACCGGAAGTAGTGTTTGCTCGCCAATAAATAAGGCCGTAACGATCAACACTACCATCAGGATGAAAGATACGGAATCCGCTGGCTGCATCGTTCCAATAGATGTTGTCGTATTCGCTTGAAGTGCCGGCTGGCGGTGTGATGTTGAAATCAGGAGCTACGCCAGTCCCGCCAAATGGGTAGCCCGGAATTGAATATTGCGTTCCATCACCCACAACGCCGTAAGCTGGCTGGAGCGTCGTTTTGGTTTCTTCATCGTATGCCGAGCTTGAATTTGAACTTGAATTATAGGTCACTTGCCCGCCGGTTGGCAAATCCACCGTAGCCGTCCAAGTTGCAAAGCTATTGGTTTCGGCCACAGGAACATTGGTCGTCGTTACAACATGAGTTATGCTGTTTGTTATGTATTGCGTTAGTGTCAATGGCATACCTTGAATGTAAATGCGCGAATACCAGTTGTGCAGAAGTCCTGGGCGTGGATAGGCAAACAAGGTTCCTGTTGAATCGCGTTGTTTAATGGTGACGCGAAAAGCCATGTCCTCACCGCGCGATGTCGTGTAGCTCACTGGTTCGTCCGCAAGAAATACATTGATATATGGTTCCGTTACCCACCACGTCGGCATTCCCTTACAAGTCGGGCATTTCGCATTGGGACTGGTTGGATTTACTTTGCAGCCCTTGTCCTTGCTGTCATTGATGGTGTAAATGTAGCTGCGCCCCAATACTTGGGCGCATTCCTCATCGGAGACCAGTGGCCAAGACGCTGGCCGCTGGTATGCCGGAATGAGAAAATAGCCGCTTGCTTCGCTGTCAATGTCAGGCGCAGACATCCAATTTGGTTCGCCGAAAATCACACGGTAAGCGCCGAGATTTTGGCGGTATTCCAGCAACGCACCATAGTGATTTTGCGCCCAATGAACGATACACGGAACAGGCAAAGGCGTCCTGTCGGTGCGTTTCACCGCTACCATTCCCAAATCATATTGACGGCTCAACTGGACAAGCCGCAGCAATGAAATACCTTCTTTCGGCGATGGGTCTTCAATTAAAGCATTGATGACGGACGCGGGCTTGCCCTGCATTCGCGCGATTTCCGCCAGAACCAATGTGCCGCAGCGATAATTCAGGCTTGGATTTTGCCGCATGGTGATATAGCCCTCTTTTGCCGCCTCAATGCGACGGCGATCTTCGGGGTCGGTGATGGTGCGGTTCTGTGCAGCTTTCAACAAATCATGCAAGGTCTCGACACGGCCAAGACTTGTCAGCAATTCAAGTTGCCCCGCGAGTGCGTGGCTTGCCTCGCCATACGTTTCCGCGTTGGTGGCCGTCTTTAATTCCTGCCAAGTCGTTGACCAGTCGTTCAAGGCAGGCGTGATACGTCCGGCCTGTCGGTAGCCGGATGCAAGGGCGTTCCGCATCTGCGGCGCATATATTGAATTAGGATTGGTGGTGACGTATTGTTCCATCTGCTTTGGATCAGCGACGATGGTTTTCAATTCGTCAGGAACATTCGCAAGGTTCGCCGGTAAATTATTTTGCCAGCCTGGAACCTTTTCTTGGTTGGCGGGAAACTGGCTGGGCGTAGGCAAAGGGTTCTGGCCAGCCGTCGCCTTGACAATCAAAAGTCCTGACAGCAAAAAAAGTCCAATTGAATTTTTCATAGCTCTAATGAGTTCCATTTTTCGTTTCGTCAGCCAAAACAATGGGTAGAATCTTGCGGTTCCGGGAGCCGTCCTAAGTTGTGATACAAGGCGATTTCCATAGCTTTAAAGGTGCGAAAACCATACGAACGTCTGGTCACCACTCGAATTTTGTTATTCAGGCCCTCGACGGCACCGCTGGAGATTTCACCTTTGGCCTTGAACCAGTTCATCAGCAAGTTCTGATGGGAGCGCAACATGCGCGCAACTTTCTTCATCGGCTCCAGCCGACTGCGCAGGGCACGCTCAGTCCAGACACTCAGGAAGTAACCCGCCCAAGTGGTGGAGCGGTAGTGCCAGAAAGGTTGGAATGTCTCCTTGAGTATCCACGCTCTGGCGGTGGCCAGTTTGCTGGCAACCAAGTCATTGAGTTGGTGGCGGGCTTTGCCGCGCACCCGACTGCCTCGCCGCAGAAGTTTCCAACGCATGTTTTTAAGCCGGTCAGCCTGCGCGGAAGCGGTGGCCCGCAAGCGACTACTCTCGGCTCGGCGCACCTGATCCACCGCCTGATTCAAGTGTGTCGTGATGTGGAACCGATCCAACACATGCAACGCCTGACCGGCCTGGTCGGCGATGACGTTCAAGTAAGGTCGCCACATGTCGCTGCAGACAAACCGCAGGCCGCTGACCACTTCCTCGCCCAACGCGGCCAGTCCACGGCGCAAGGTGGCTTGCGTGCGTCGCTTACCCACCCACAACAGCCGCCGGCAATGGCCGTCAATCTGGTAGATCACCGTCAGGAAACTATCGGCGCCTTTGCTCCGGCCCCAATGAATCTCGTCCACCCCGATGGAATGGACGTTTTCCAGCTTCCGGTGTTCCAAGCCCCAGGCCACAAACCATTCGACCGAGCGATAGACGCATTCCCAACTGGTGCCAAAGACCTGGGCGGTCTCGCGCCACGACAGTCGCCGCGCCCAGCGAGAAAGGAAGCAAATCATGGCGATCGTCACCGGACGCTTACCAGCACTCCAGGGAACGTGCTCGACCACCACCCCATGTTCCGGGCAGTTGACCCGCCGCGCGGTGTAAATGAAATGCGTCACCAAACCCCACAGCGGCACAAAGAGCCAAGCCCGCTGCGGCAGGTGGTCGTAACCCGGGGCCGGTTGGCGACAATGGGAACACCGGGCCGGGCGACCAGCGTGGGGCACGAGAGTTACCTCCAAGCGGGGTTGGCCATTCCGCTCATCCAGGAGCCGGACGTCATGAAAAACAAAGCCGGGAAAATGTTGAATGGCGTTCAAAACAGTCTTAACTTTCAATTGCATCGCTGGTCACGGTTTCGTTGGTTTTCGTTTCTATTCAATTCGCAAACTAAACGAAGTCGCCGGGATCAGCGATGCCTTTTTTCCTTCCCCGTAATCCCTCCGCGCCGCTTCGAGCTAAAACGAGCAACCGGGCGAGCTCTCGAGCCTCTAGCTCGCGCCCGGTTGCGGTCGAACAACTCAACGCCCATCCCTAACACATCCCCTGTTCCTTATGCTTTTTACCCGCAAATTGTGCTACAGACCCTTATTTCTTTGCCACTAATTGGTCGCGCGGCGAGTGTTGTTTGGTAAAAAGTAAAATGGCCTCATATTCAATGGAGGACGGCGGAACGGCTTCGGGAA
>Ga0302274_10004329_pt1 | contig 12372 bp, 14 predicted proteins | sample III_Bog_N2_1_FD_198755 | JGI IMG/M metagenome (GOLD analysis project Ga0302274, IMG submission 198755) | Peat permafrost microbial communities from Stordalen Mire near Abisko, Sweden - III_Bog_N2_1 | ecosystem: Environmental > Terrestrial > Soil > Wetlands > Peat | place: Sweden: Abisko...
CTTCCGAGGGAGGGCTGGGAAGCAGGCATTCCCTGGATTCCTCCGGCGAGAGGAAGTTTTTAGTTGGCTGCTGCAACCGGAGCCGCCGGAAGCTCGACCACGATAGGATCGACATTCACTCGGCGACCGGCACGATCAAAGCGGACTTTGCCATCAACCAAGGAGAAAATGGTGTAGTCGCGACCGAGTCCGACATTGCGTCCGGGAAGAAACTTGGTGCCGCGCTGGCGGATGATGATATTGCCGGCAACGACGGTCTGATCGCCGAATTTTTTCACGCCAAGGCGTTTGCTGATGCTGTCGCGGCCGTTCTTGACGCTTCCCTGTCCTTTTTTATGAGCCATGGTAGTAGGGTGTTAAGAGTGATGAGGAATGAAGGGGCGCAAAATTATGCGGCAATCTTGGTGATCTTCAGCTTGGTAAGCTGACGGCGATGTCCGACGGTGCGATGATAGCCCTTGCGGCGTTTGAATTTGAAAGCGATGACCTTGTCATCTTTAAACTGGGAGACGACTTCAGCCTTCACACTGGCTCCGGAAACGAGTGGTGTGCCGAGGGTGATCTTGTCACCGTTGACGATGAGCAGCACCTCGCCGAGAGTGGTTTCTGTACCGGCGTCGACAGCCAGTTTCTCAACGTTCAGGAGGTCTCCCTCGGAGACGCGGTATTGCTTGCCGCCGGTTTGGATGATTGCGTAGGACATGGGAAATCTTTGGAAAAAGGAGAGTGAGGATGCCACGGAAGAACCTGTGAGACAACAGAAATATTCATTTTTTCTCTCTTGCGCCTGGACGAAGCAATCGTATGATGTCCCGCCCAGTAACAATTGGTGCATTGGATCACTTGCTCGGGTGGTGAAATGGCAGACACGTACGTTTGAGGGGCGTATGCCGAAAGGCATGGGGGTTCAAGTCCCCCCCCGAGCACTTTTTACTTTTCCATCAGAAGAGCTTCCCCTGGGTGATTCCAAATCCCCGCGAGATCGATAAATTTTCTGAGCAAGAGGAGTGATGCAAGAGCATCGGAGAGGGCTTCGTGCCAGCGGAAATCAGGCAGCAGAAGCCTCGCCTCCTCTTCCAGAGAAAACTCCCTGCCCAGATCCGAAAGGGCATAGGAAGCTCTGCCCGGAAGGATCTTCCGGCTCAATGTCAGCGTGTCAACCCACGGCCCGAATCCATGCAGCGGAAAAGCGCGCAAAAATCGTTTCTCCGTGCCGATGCCATGAGCGACGATCCAGCGATCGCCAAGGCGATTTTTTATCTCTGGCCAGAGAGAGAGAAGATCGGGTGCGTCTTGCAGATCTTTCGCCGATATGCCGTGAATCTGCCGGGCCGCCCAGGTGACAGGACGTTCCGCGCGCAGATAGCTACGGTAAAAGGAGGCTGACTCTGACACCAAATGTTTTGCCGCAAAACTCTGCCCATGCATTCCGGCAATACCGATCTGAACAGGAACGCCTGCTTCATTCGCCCGCTCTCCGGCGGATTCAAAATCAAGTGCCGCAAAGGGAATATCCCGTATGACAATACGTGAAGATCCCACGGAAGCCATGGAGGTGCTCTTACCTAGGAATTTCTGAGCAACTCGGCGGTGGTTTCCCAGTCGAGACAGGCATCCGTGATGGAGAGGCCGTAGCGAAGTTTGGAGGGATCACCCTCCAGCGACTGTGCACCCCTTTCGATATGACTCTCCAGCATGGCTCCGACGATGTCGGAGCGTCCGGCTGCCCGTTGTGCCAGGATGCTTGTCCAGACTTCGGGCTGCCTTGCAGGATCCTTGCCGCTGTTGGCGTGGCTGCAATCGATCATGATGGCGGTGGGCACCCCGGCAGCCTTCAGCTTCGCAGCGGCATCGCTGGTCTGATCGGGATGATAATTCACCCCGTCACGGCCTCCGCGCAGGACAAGGTGGCCATCAGGATTCCCCGCCGTCTTGATGATGCTGGTCATCCCCTCCTGATCGATGCCGAGGAAACTGTGCCCGTTTCGCGAGGAACGCATGGCATCCACAGCCGTCTGAACGCTGCCGTCGGTGCCGTTCTTGAAGCCTACCGGCATGGAGAGTCCGCTCGCCATTTCACGATGGGTCTGGGATTCGGTAGTGCGGGCTCCGATGGCCGTCCAACTCAGCAGATCGGCGATATACTGCGGGATGATCGGATCGAGAACCTCCGTGGCCGCAGGCAGGCCGAGAGCGGCCACATCAAGGAGCAGCTGCCGTGCGACCTTGATCCCATGGGCCATGTCCCCCGAATCATCGAGATACGGATCGTTGATGAGCCCCTTCCATCCGACGGTTGTGCGCGGCTTCTCGAAATAAACCCGCATTACGATAAAGAGCCGATCCTCGACTTCCCTGGAAAGTGCGGCCAGTCGCCGCGCATAATCAAGGGCGGAAACCGTGTCATGGATCGAGCAGGGACCGACGATCACAAGGAGGCGGGGATCCTCACCGCGCAGAATGCGGCGGCAGGTTTCACGATGGCCGGCGACCTGCGCTAAAAGTTCGGGACTGGCTGCCAGGAGTTCCTTCACCTCCCTTGGGGAAATCAAACGCGTCACTCCGCGAACACGAGTATCCTCGGTTCGGGGCAATGTCCCGGTTGATAGTTGTTCTGCTGTGGTTGCGCTCATCTACTGCTCTTGGTTCAAATCTTGGATATTCTTTCGGGGGTTGCATAAGATCCATGCAGAAGCCCCATTTGGCAACCCACAAGTCGATTCGGCGTAGCCGAACGGTAAAAATGTTTCCAAGTAGGAAAGTAATAAAAGTGCGGATGGTGACACCCATCCCTCCTGACACTGAATGTCGCCTCAGAACCTTTCCACATTATGACTTTCCGACATTACCCCCTTTGCTAGAATCAACAAATGCCCTCTTTTGACATTGTTTCTGAAATCGACCGGATGGAGATCGAAAATGCGGTCAATCAGGCAGTGAAGGAACTGGCGACCCGTTTCGACTTCAAGGGGAGTAGTGCCAAAATCGAACTGACCAAGCCGGAGCTGATCACCCTCTCCGCCGAGGATGGGAACAAGCTCAAGGGGATCCGTGAGATCATGATCGGAAAGCTGGCCAAGCGGGGCATCGATCTGAGGAATGTGGAGCAGAAGGAGCCCGCCATCTCATCGATTGGCAATGCGCGGCAGGAATTCGTCATTACCCAGGGGCTGGATGGAGCCCGGGCGAAGGATATCTCAGCGGCCATCAAGGGAGCAACTTTCAAGGTGCAATCCTCGCTTCAGGATCGCCAGGTTCGGGTCAACGGAACAAAACGGGACGAGCTTCAGGCGGTGATCGCCTTCCTTCGAACCAAGGACTTCGGGGTCTCCCTAAGCTTTAAGAACTTCCGCGACTGATTTCCAGAGAAATCAGAGGTCAGACGGCAGGAGAAGTTTCCTGATTCAATTGCTGGCTGATAGAATGCTGATCTCCGACTTCTGCCCTCCGACCCCTAGGTCTCGCCCTCCCCCTTCCACCCAAAAAATTTACGCGATTTGATGATTTCAGCGACCTGCGGCGGAACCTTGGTCTCCCAAACCGGATCTCCCTCTTCGAGCCTCGCGAGGACCTGTGCGGCAATGATGCCGAGGTATTCGAGATTGCATCCCGCCATCGGAATGACCAGACGGTTTTCCAGAAGGTAGGAATAGAGGGCACGCAGTGAGGATTCGACGCGGTAGGAAGCAGCCTCAACAATGCGTCCTTTCTCATCCTTGGTCGGGTACACGTAGAGTCGAACTCCCTTTTTGAAGAGGCGTCCGAGTCCCTCGAGAATACCGCCGTCGAGATTCACATAATATTTTTCATCAAAAATTTCCTGAAGCGTCGGGACGCCGAGCGGAAGGGCGATGGCACGATCCGTGTAGCGACTGAGATACTGGATCAGCCGGTAATACTCACCGTAGTTGGAGATCAACACGGTGCGACCCAGCGCACCGAGCATGTCGACGCGGTCGAGGAAATCCTGAAGGTCGAGCTGGCCGCTCCGCATGAGATGCTTCATGGTGATTTCGAGCAGGATCTCAGGTTGTTCACCATGGAGATCCTCCTCCAAAAGGAACATGGCATGGCCGCATTGGAGCATGTCATTGGCCACATTGGTCATCGGTCGGAAGCTGCCGCGCTCCACCAGCAGCGGTTTGTGATAGAAGGCATCGGCAGCCTGGATCACCTCGCCATCACCACGGAAGAGCACCGCCTGGGCGAGGCCCTGGGTCACAAGCTCCAGACACATGATGCGGTTGTCGATCATGCCGAAATCCGGACCGGAGAACCGGATCACATCAATCTCAAGCCGGGTGGCATCAAGATCATCGAGCAGCGAGGCGATGAAGGCCCTGGGACTGTTTCTCAGAAAAAAGGCCCCGTAGATCAGATTCACCCCGACAATGCCGAGGGCTTCCTGCTGTTCCAGATTCTGCTCATCGAGCATCCGCACATGGAGGATAATTTCGTTGGGTTGGGAGCGTGGAATCGTCTGAAAACGAATTCCCATCCAGCCATGCGATTCATTTTTGGCCTTGTAGGCGCGGGCGGAAACCGTATCGGCAAAGGCGAAGAAGGTCTGTTCCCCACCCGATTTCTCGTCCAGACGCTCAATCAGGAGGCCGTATTCGCGATCAAGCATCTCCCCCAGCCGCTGACGGCTGACGAAGCGGGAACTCTTTCCATAGATGGCGTCTGAAAAGGTCTTGTCATAAGCCGAGATTGTCTTGGCAACCGTGCCGGCAGCACCTCCAACATGAAAGAAACGCCTGGCCACTTCCTGTCCCGCCCCGATCTCCGCAAAGGTGCCGTAGATCGGCTTGGTCATATTAATTTCAAAGGCCTTCTTGTTCGCCTTCATCTCGAATGGATTGCTCATGATATGTAGAGTCTGCCTCAAATATCCACGCCTGGCGAGCAGAGAGGAAGTGGGGATATGAGCACGAAGTACGCGAGCAGGAGATCGATTCCCAAAGACAACGGGCGACAAAGTCCACGAACCCAGGGCCTGTCGAATACGTGAGTGGAAGACTTTCTTTCCTCTTAAGGAACCTGAAGAAACTCGCATCCGGTTCCAGGATCTGCGATCTAACAGAGCGTGAACTTATCCCAGATGAGAAGCAAGAGAACGATTCTTCTCCCGATTCCCGGCATCGCCCTTCTTGTTTTTCTGCAAGGCTGCGCCCATCCCCTGCCCCGATATGAGCCGCCGATGCGCCGCGCCGCCGTGGAGAAGGTGCGCACCACGGCGTATACGGAGACGGAAAGCGACCACCTGCGCTATGGCGCCCATTCCGCGCTCGGCACCAAACTGCGCTACGGTGCCATCAACAGTGCCGCCGCCGACTGGGCACGCTGGCCCTGCGGTACGATCTTCCGCATTCGATCAACCGGGGAACTCTTCCAGATCGACGACTATGGATTCGCCCTCGCCGGACGCAATACCATTGACCTGTACAAGCCATCGCGCCGTCTGATGAACGCATGGGGCGTCCGCCGCGTGACCATCGAGATCTATCACTGGGGCAATCCGTGGGAAAGCTATCAGAAGATGATCCGCGTCCGAACCTACCGTCACATCAGGCGCATGATGAAGGAAATCAAATCGTGGTTCGGCCACCACCGCCCTCCCGAGCCGGTGTACAAATCACCCGGATGGCCCTGGTAGATCACCCAAATCGGTAGAACTAGGATGGTCGGACTAGGCCAGTCAATAAGCAGGTCAAAGTTTTCCGAGAGTTCTTTTCTATTTTTGGGGAGGATTTGATCTTCCTCACAAAAAAACCCCGCCTCCGATGAAGGAGACGGGGTTTTGAAAAGATCAGCTGATGTGCGTATTATGCAGTCCTGCGGCGGAGTGCCTGGAGAACCAAAACTCCGGCAAAGGCCAGGCAGGCTGTCATGGGAGGGGCAGGGGCTCCCGGGGCTGACGGCACAAAAGAAGCTGGTGCCAAAGGTTTTCCGGATGGATTGACCGCAGCAATGGTGATGTTCTGCCCACTGGTGCTCAGATTAGTGATGCTGTCCGTGGTTGAAACACCTTTGGTTGTTGTCACCAAAGAGATGGCTGTTCCTGGCAGGGCACCATCGGTGACGGGATTCCAAGATTGCTGACGCGAAGTCCAATCATCGGATTCAAAGCCGGAACTCGCAGTATCTGTGAGTACGATTTGATTCCAAGAAGTTCCATTCAGACCCGAGAAATTCACGAAACCAAAAGGCTCGTTGGGATCCTGGTGCAAATTGAGAGGATTGGGATTCCCATCATACCCTTTTGGAAGTTTGTCCATTAAGGAAGCGGTCGAAAAGGATCCCACGAGGGTCTTACCATTGTAGAAGCTAAGCGTATTCGCAGCATCCCCCGCAGACCAGTACATCCCAAAGTAGGAGCTGTTTTGCTTCAAATTGATGGTCGTATTTTTCTGCCCCCCGAGAGAGGCACTTGCACTTTCCACGGAATAGGTTGTTGTGCCTGGGACGCCGCCATACTCGTTATCATTGACAAGACTTAAATCAGAGATATTTCCGACCCCGGTCCAATCGACATTTTGATAGACTCCAGCCTTCATTCCGGAGAAATCCTCCACCGACGTTCCCGAGAGGGTGGAATTAAAAATGCCAGGGTTCTCTGCCGCTGTGGCAATGGTGTCGGAAACAAGAATCCCAGACTGAGCCTGAGAGCTTGCCGTGAAGAGAGCACATGCGGCAGCCGCAAGTGCTGTGATGGTGACTGCTGTGTTGTTTTTCATCTGGCGAAATCGTACCACACAACTGTGATGTTCCAAGAAGAAGAGGGATTTAGCATTAGAAAAAGTGATGAAACAGGCAGAAACAGGGACGAAATGAACCGCCGGATCTGAAAATGAGCGATTTTTCCGAAATTCCCTCCTTTTGCATGAGCCTTCTCTCGTTCAGGAAATATCCCCAATTCCTCTCCGCATGCCAGGCGCGGACTCTTCCGACAGTATCCCAACGAAACGCTTGCCTAATAGGCCAGCACCTTTGCAAGAAAGTGCCGAGCTTCTTCAGTGAGAGGTTTGTCAAAAAACTCTCCTCCCCGCCCCTGCTCGATGATCCGTCCTCCGGCGAGGAATGCCACCTGATCGGCTATCTTTCGGGCGAACCCCATCTCATGGGTGACCAGCAGTATCGGTCGGCTCTCCTCCCCCTCGCGAAGCTCTGAGATTAATTCCAAGACCTCGGCAGTCATCTCGGGATCGAGAGCGGACGTAGGCTCATCAAAAAGGAGAAACTTTGGCTTTGCTGCCAGAGCCCTGGCGATCGCCACCCGCTGGCGCTGTCCCCCCGAAAGCTGGGCGGGTTTCTTGTCGCGATGCTCCACCATGCCAAGACGCTCCAGAACTGCAACGGAGCTCTCCAGCGCCTGTTTGCGATCGAGTCCATGAACCACTCTCAGAGGCAGCATCACATTATCGAGGGCCGTCATGTGGGGAAAAAGGTTGAATGCCTGAAAGACCACACCCAGGGTACTCCGATAATTTCTCAGGGATGCTTCTTCCTTGGGAATCACCTCCCCATTCACTGTCACCAATCCTGCAGCTCCAATCCCGCGATCACACGGAGCAGTGTTGATTTCCCGCCTCCGCTTGGCCCGAGGAGCGCGAGCACATGGGGGAAATCGAGCGTCACGCTCACCCCGTCAAGCACCGTCCTTTTCGCCGTACCGGAGCCGAAACTCTTGGTGATTCCTTGAAGGTCAAGTTTCATAACGGAGCCTCTGTTCCATTCCTTTCGACAGCAGGGAAATGGGGAGGGTGAGAATCAGGTAGCCAATCGCCAGGGGCAGATAGCTCTCCAAGGTTCGATAGGTTGCTGAATTCACCTGCTGTGCTGCCAGGGTAAATTCCCCGATGCCGATGATGGAGAGCAGCGAAGAGTCCTTGATGAGCGAGGCGAATTGACCGGCAAGGGAGGGTAGAATCTGCCGCAATGCCTGGGGAGCGATCACAAATCGGTAGGTCTGGCCGGGAGTCAACCCGATGGCTCGCGCGGATTCCAACTGGGAGGACGGGACGGATTCGATCCCGGAGCGAATGATCTCCGCCAGATAGGCCCCGCTGAAGAGCGATAAAATAAGGATGCCTGCGAGCAGGCGGTTTTCCAGACCGATCCCATTGGCCACGACATAGAAAAGAAAAAGTATCTGGGCGAGTAGCGGCGTTCCCCGGATGACCTCGATGTAAAGGATGGCCAGGTAGCGAAGCGGAAGGAGGAGGGAGCGCCGGGCCAAGGCGACTATTAGCCCGATGAGGGTGCTAGAACAAAGGGCTATGACGGAGATGACAATCGTGAGCAACCATCCCTTCAAGAAGACTTCATGGTAATTCCAGACCGCCCCGCTGCCACCAACTGAGAGACCGGAGGCCCAGCCCAAAACACCGGCACAACAAAAGGAGACCATTAAAAGAATCCAGGAAACCTTGATCCACCAAGGGGTTCTTCCTCCCTTCTGCTCCAAGAAGAAGCTGGTAAAGTTCATCACCGGGATCGGTGAAACCGGAAGAATGCTTCCGCCGTGCGCGTCGAGTCGTCTGCAACCTCCTTCAGCGAAACATGACGGACATTGGCCACTTTTTCCGCAACAAGCCTTGTATGGGCCGGCTCCGCCCTTTTGCCACGATACGGAACCGGGGCCAGATAAGGGCAGTCGGTCTCCAGCATATAGGAGTCGGAGGGAACGGCTGCGACCGTACTCCTGACCTGCTCAGCATTTTTGAACGTGATGATCCCCGTGAAGGAGACGAGATGGCCCAGTGAGCAAATCTCTGCGGCCTCTCCAGGAGTCCCGCCAAAGCAATGGAAGACCCCTCGAACTTTCCCCGTATAGGGTCGCAGCACCTCAAGGGTGTCCTCCCAGGAACTGCGCTGGTGAATGATCACATTGAGCCCAAGTTCCACGGCCAAATCGAGCTGCATACGAAAGGCATCGGCCTGAGCGGCTTTCCAAGCTCCCTCCGTGATCCACTGTTCGAGATCAGCGGTGCTTTGTGCCTGGAAAGCTGCGTCCACGGTACTCGCAGACCGGGGCTGCAATTCCCCGGGCACATGATGGTAATCGATCCCCGTCTCGCCGATGGCAACCACCTTCGGATGAAGGGCCAGTTCGCGGAGGGCTGCAAGAAAATCAAGCCCTTCCTCCGCGATGTTGCAGGGATGGATGCCAACGGCGGCAAAGACACCCTCGAAGCGCTCTGCAAGAGCCAAGGCCCTGCGGCTGCTCTCAAGACCTGTCCCGATGGAAATGATCCTTGTGACACCCGCATCGGCAGCCCGGGCAATCACCCCCTCGAGATCCTCCTGAAAATCGGGATCGTCGAGATGCGCATGCGTGTCGATGAGATCCATGGGAAAAAGGCAAAAGGTAGAATGAAAAATGAAGAATCCGGAAAGGGAATCAGCCCTGCATTTCTATCCTCTTTGACTTTTTCATCCTTTCTTTCCCTCTAGTCTCCATACCCCTCGGGATATTTGACATGCCAGGCCCAGGCACTCTCGACGATGGTGCGGATGTCCTGATATTTCGGCTTCCATCCCAGCTCCCGCTGGATTTTGTCGGAGCCCGCAATCAGAAGGGGAGGATCACCGGCACGACGCGGTTTTTCAATGGCGGGAATCGCATGCCCCGTGATGGCGCGGCAGCAGTCGATAACCTCCTTCACGGAAGTCCCTCCGCCGGTGCCAAGGTTGTAAAAGGCGCTCGTCTTGGCACTGAGGGCGAGCAGATGGGCCTGGGCGAGATCAATGATGTGGATGTAATCGCGCACACAGCTCCCGTCAGGCGTCGGATAGTCGGTTCCGTAGATTTCAACGGATTCTTTCTGCCCGAGGGCCACCTTGAGAACGTTCGGGATCAGGTGGGTCTCGATCCGGTGGTCTTCACCGAATTTTTCGGAGGCCCCGGCGGCATTGAAATAGCGGAGCGCCACAAAAGTGATGCCGTGAAGTTCGCCATACCAGCGCAGGATTTTCTCAAACAGGAGCTTTGACTCACCATAGGGATTGATCGGCTTCTGATTGAGGGATTCATCAATGGGCATTTTCTCCGGAATGCCAAAGGTCGCGCAGGTGGAGGAGAAGACGAAACGCTTCACCCCTTCGGCAACCATCGCTTCCAGCAGGTTGACTCCGTTGGCCACATTATTCCGGAAATATTTCCCGGGATTTGTCATGGATTCACCGACAAGCGCATTGGCAGCGAAGTGCATGACCGCAGAAGCCTTTGACTCCCTCAGGGCCAGCTTGATAGACTCGATATCGGCCAGATCGCCCTGAAAAAACTCGGCGCGATCATCCACGGCAAGGCGATGTCCCTCGGTCAGATTGTCGAAAACAGCCACTTTGTAGCCTTGATTCAAGAGTTGCTCCACACAGATGCTGCCAATATAGCCCGCTCCACCAGTGACAAGAATTGATTGCATAGCCAAAAATTACACCGTGGAAACGAGCGATAAACGAGCAAAAATAATCAGCGCCTCCCTTGGTATGCAGTTTGCTCTGAAAAAGTGCATGTCGCCAAAGCCCATGATCTGTCGCTAGAAGTTTCCATGGTGGAGCCCCACCGATTCTAGTTTCCGATTCCGCCAATCCAAGTCCCCATCCTGATCGCCTTTTTCTTCAGATAGCCCCAGACTGTCACGATGTTTCTCAGAATCGACCATGCGACGCACTATCGCTACGCCTCGCCAGTCGGGTTTACCCCTCATATTCTGCGGTTGATCCCGCGATCCACACCTGGACTTCGGTTGCTGAAATCAAAAATTGAGATAACCCCCACGGCTTCTGTAAAATGGAATCTCGACCTGCTGGGCAACATCGTCGGCACGGCAACCTTCCCATTCACATCGGATGAACTGCTGATCAGAAGCTCCCTTCTCCTTGAGCAGCAACTCACCAATGCCTTTGACTTTCTGCTGGAGGAACGAGCCCTCAGCCTCCCTTTCAGCTATCTCGAGAGAGAGCTCCCCCTCCTCTCACCCTTCCTCCAAATTCTCGATCCCACAGCTTCTTCCCTTCTGCCGGGCTGGCTCGCTACCCTCATCAACGTTCCCGGAACTATTTCCAGCGCCCAAAATCCACCAGACACCCTCACGACACTCCTCAGTCTGAATAGCGCCATTCGCTCCTTATTCCATTACACACCACGCATGATTGAGGGCACATGGTCCGTGGAAGAAATTCTCACCCGGAGGGAGGGAACGTGTCGGGATTTCGCCCATCTGCTGATCGAATCCGCCCGCTTTCTGGGAATAGGGGCCCGTTACGTGTCGGGCTATCTCTGTTCGGCACCCGGCACAATCGCCGAATCCCACACTCACGGCTGGTGCGAACTCTACCTCCCAGGGGCGGGATGGCGCGGCTTTGATCCCACAAACGGAATCCTGACTGACGCGCATCATATCCCCGTGGCCACGTCGCTGAGTGCCGGGGATATCCCGCCGGTGGAGGGTTCCTATTGCGGGGAATCCGGTTTATGCTTGGCGCAGGATGTCACGATCACGGCCCAGGAATTACTCCCCGGAGAAGAAATCGGTGAAGCCTGAAAAGATCATGAATGCCTCCGTTCCCACTCTTTCCAAGACAACTCTTCACGGACTGCGCCTTCAGGGAGCGCGGGCCGATGAGCTCTTTTCCAAGGCGGGAATCGTCGTCACCCAGGGAGGCGAGCCAACTTTCATTCCCAAAGATCCGGCAGGCCCCGAATGGAATCTGGAGGCGCTCGGTGAAGAAAAACTGGTGCTTGCCTGGAAGCTCTGCCGTGAATTGGAACAGACGCTTCTTTCCGGAGCCGTCATCCTCCGATCCAATGGAAAGCATTATCCCGGCGAACCGATTCCCCGCTGGAAGCTGACCCTTCTGCGCAGGAAGGGAGCTGCTGTCTGGCAAAATCCAGAACTTCTCGCGCATGGCCGCACCTCCGGAAAAAAACCGGTCGCGCCGAAAAAATTTCTCTCGGCCCTTGCGCGGAGACTTTCCGTGCCCGGTAGCATCAGCCCTGTCTACGAAGATGTGGAGGCCGCCATGCGCGGAGCCGCGCTCGCAGGTGAGAATCCTCCGCTCCCCCGCTATTCGAGAAGGAAGAAAGGATTCGTACAGCCCCGTTGGAGCACTGCGGAGAGAAAAAGGTGGCAGGAATTCCACCGCGCCACCGGATGGGTGCTTCCGCTCGATTGCATCGACGGGGTATGGACGACCGATGATTGGAAACTTCCTCATGGCGGAGAGTTGCTGCTCCTACCGGGAACCAGCTCCATCGGTCTGCGTCTGCCTCTCAATCAACTTCCGCCTGCCCGCCTGCCGAGAGCTCTCACGGCGGAAATTCGCGATGGCGTTCTCTCTCTTTTCCTTCCCCCGCTGCTAGAAGCC